>Ga0209717_1002286_pt1 | contig 18654 bp, 17 predicted proteins | sample AD_UKC048_MetaG_FD_184418 | JGI IMG/M metagenome (GOLD analysis project Ga0209717, IMG submission 184418) | Active sludge microbial communities of municipal wastewater-treating anaerobic digesters from USA - AD_UKC048_MetaG (SPAdes) (version 2) | ecosystem: Engineered > Bioreactor > Anaerobic >... | reverse complement strand
ATCCTACCGGTGAATATATTGTTGGTAGTGGCAAACTGGCTGCCGTAATCCCTGTATTTTCTTTCGCCAAAATTGAAGCCGCCATTGCCGCCAAAAATTTTGATGGCACATACGACGGTATTCCTGTTTTGAAATATGAAGCGGTTCTGCATGGAGAAGTCCAGAAACCCGGACTCGGGCCTTTACACACTGAATTCGATGGTAAGGGCAATGCTTATACTTCATTCTTTGTATCTTCAGAAATCGTGAAATGGAGTGTGAAGGACCTGAAAGTACTGGATCGTGTACCTACATACTATTCTATTGGGCACTTATCAGTTCCCGGTGGACCGACTTCAAAACCGCATGGCAAGTATGTAATCGCTTATAATAAAATCACGAAAGACCGTTACCTCCCCACTGGACCTGAGCTGACCCAAAGTGCCCAGATTTATGACATCAGCGGTGAGAAAATGAAACTGATCCTGGATTTCCCGACAATCGGGGAACCACACTATGCCGAAGCGATTCCGGCTTCCATGATCATGAAGAACAGCCAGAAGATTTATAAACTGGAAGACAACAAACACCCTTACGCTGCTTTGGGTGATGATAATGCCAAAGTGGTGCGTAAAGGAAATGAGATCCACGTGTACATGACTTCCATCCGTTCGCACTTTACGCCGGATAATATTGAAGGCGTGAAGCTGGGTGATATTGTTTATTTCCACGTAACCAACCTGGAGCAGGATTGGGATGTCCCTCATGGTTTTGCCGTAAAAGGAATCGCCAATGCAGAATTACTGATCATGCCCGGCGAAACACAGACCCTGGCCTGGAAACCGGAGAAAGCAGGTGTTTATCCGATGTACTGTACAGACTTCTGTTCAGCTCTCCATCAGGAAATGCAGGGTTATATCCGGGTCAGTCCGGCCGGTTCTAATGTACCGTTGACTTTCAGTACAGGAACTAACCTGCCTGCCACTACTCCGGCAGCAACCGGAGCGCCGTCCACCAAATAATCATCATCAGCGGTCTGGCTTAAAACCGGACCGCTGATTCATCAACCCAAACTGTTTTTATGAAAAAGATATTTAACCTGATGCTCTTCAGCAGTATATTACTGATGATAAGCTGCAATAATAATACATCCACAGAAACTGCATCTTCCACTGCAGATGCCCCCGCTGCTGGCGGACAGGAAGCGGTTCAGGATGATGTATCACAAAAAGATGTGGTAAAAGTAGCGGTGGGCTCTCCTGATCATACTACACTGGTCGCTGCCCTGAAGCAGGCGGAACTGGTTACTTCCCTGGCGAATGCAGGTCCTTTCACTGTTTTTGCACCTACCAATGCGGCCTTTGAAAAACTCCCCGCCGGTACGGTGGATGGATTAATGAAAGACGATAAAAAAGCGGACCTGCAGAATATCCTGCAATACCATGTTACCACTTCAGCACTGGATTTAAAATTCCTCACCGATGGCATGACGTTAGGTATGGTGAATGGAGATAACCTGACTATTACTGTAAAAGATGGCAAAACAATACTCAACGGTTCTGCTACGATCATTGGTTCAGTAAGGGGCTCCAACGGATGGGTGCATGTGATCGATGGCGTATTACTTCCTCCTGCTAAAAAATAATTCAGCTTTTGCGTTTCAATGATTCCCTGATGGCTTCCGGGACAAGTGCCCGGAAGTCTTTTAATTAAACAGTATGAAAAATAATCTCAGTATCACGTCCCGGATCCTGGTTGCCTTTGCTTCTGGTGCTCTTATTGCTGTCTTTTTCCTTCCCGCCTGGCGGATCGATCTTTTTGCACCGCAATACCCGGAAGGGTTGATGATGAATATCTGGATCAACGGGCTTTCCGGCGATGTGGAGATCATCAACGGACTGAATCACTATATTGGCATGAAACATATCAGTGTGGATATGTTTCCTGAATTTAAATATCTCCCGTGGGTAGTAGGTTTCTTTATGCTGCTCGGAATGATCGTGGCTATTACAGGTAAACGTAAATTCCTGTTGTATTATCTGATATTGACTGTTATTGGCGGTGCATTAGCCGTCTGGGACTTTTACCAATGGGGTTACGATTACGGACATAACCTGGATCCCAAAGCGGCCATCCAGGTTCCGGGACTCTCCTATCAGCCACCATTATTCGGCCATAAACGTTTGCTCAACTTCGATGCTTATTCCTTTCCGGATGTAGGTGGCTGGGTAGTGATCGGTGCATCTGCGCTCGCTTTCTCTGTTTGGTTTACAGAATGGTATCGTCACCGTAAAAAACAAATCGTATGAAACCAATTAGCATAACACTGTACGGCCTGTTCTTTCTGCTATTAACCAGCTGCAGCACAAAGCCCGAGCCTTTTGCCTATGGAAAAGACAATTGCCATACCTGTAAAATGGGAATTATGGATCCGAAATTTGGCACTGAACTGATTACTACCAAAGGAAAGATCTACAAATTTGATGATGTATCCTGTATGCAATATTTTCTGAAATCCAATACCCTTGAACCAAAAGAAATCAGCCAGCAACTGGTGATTAACTTTGAAAAAGAAAACGATTTTCTTTCCCTGGAGGAGGCCGTATTTATCCTGAGTCCTTCGGTTAAAAGTCCGATGGGTAGTCATGTCGCCGCTTTTGCCAGCCGGGAAAAAGCGGAAAAAATGAATGCAACATTTACTGGTGAACTACTGAGCTGGAAAGAACTGGCTGGTAAACTGGACCAATAATGAAAAAAATACTGACCTTTTTTTGTTTGATTATTTCCCTGGGATTGTTTGCCGGGCAGATCGTCGTGGGGACGGCTGCTCCGGTTAAATCCCTTCGGAAAGCCATAGAGATGGCCCGACCCGGAGATACCATCCGGTTACAGGCAGGCCTGTATAAAGAAGGTAGTCTGGTGATTTCCAAGCCCCTTACCCTGCTCGGCGAAAACAATCCTGTCCTGGACGGAGAAAGCAAATATGAGATTCTGCTGATCAGTGGCAGGGACATAACCGTACGGGGTATTACATTCCGGAATTCCGGGTATTCTGCTATGAACGATTTCGCTTCCATAAAACTGGTGGATTGTACCAATATAACACTGGAAAAAAATACCATCCTCAATGCCTATTTCGCGATCCATATTTCCAATAGTGTAAATGCCATCGTTCGGTATAACCGGATTTTTGGCATCCCGGCTTCTGAACAATTAACGGGTAATGGCATCCATCTCTGGAAATCAAACCATGCAGTAATTGAAAACAATCAGGTGGAAGGACATCGGGATGGCATTTACTTTGAATTTGTAACCGCCTCCACTATCAGCAATAACCTGAGCCAGAAAAATATTCGCTACGGACTGCATTTTATGTTTTCCAATGATGACACTTACCGGAACAATACCTTTCGGAATAATGGTGCCGGGGTGGCCGTGATGTATTCCAAAAAAGTACGGATGGAGAAAAATCATTTTGAAGAAAACTGGGGCGCTTCCGCTTATGGCATCCTGTTGAAAGATATCACCGACAGTTATATCCGGCAGAACCAGTTTGTAAAAAACACCGTGGGCATCCATATGGAAGGCAGCAGCCGGATCGAGATCCGGGAAAATCAGTTTAAAAATAACGGATGGGCCCTTAAAGTGCAGGCCAGTTGTGATGATAATTTTTTTCACCACAATAATTTTACGGGTAACAGTTTTGACATAGGCACCAACGGAACGCTGGTGCTCAACAAATTTGAAAAAAATTACTGGGACAAGTATGAAGGATATGATATGAATAAGGACGGAATTGGTGATATTCCCTATCACCCGGTAAGTATGTATTCCATGATCGTCGAAGAAAATCCCACCACACTAATACTGTTTCGCAGTTTTATGGTCAGCCTTCTTGACAAAGCCGAAAAAGCCATTCCCAGCCTGACCCCTGAAAATTTATACGACAATCAACCAATGATGAAAATGCTTTCCTTATGATCCACATTGAAGCTGTATACAAAAAATTCCGCCGGCTGCAGGTATTGGAAAATATATCGGCTCGTTTTACAGCCGGACAGGTGATCGCCCTGATCGGACCCAACGGTTCGGGTAAGACCACCCTGATTAAATCCATCCTGGGTATGGTGCGGCCCGATAAAGGAACCATTCGGGTAAAAGACCATTTGGTAACGGGCAATCCGGATTATCGTCAGTTTATCGGATATATGCCTCAGATAGGCCGCTACCCGGACAATATGAAAGTGGGTCAGCTCTTTGAAATGATGAAAAAAATCCGCGGTATAGAATCCGTGGATATCGATCTGCTCACCCGCTTTGAGATCGAAAAGATCTATGAAAAACCCATGCGCACCCTCAGTGGGGGCACCCGCCAGAAAGTGAGTGCGGCACTGGCCTTTCTCTTTGATCCCCCCATCCTGATCCTGGATGAACCCACGGCCGGTCTTGACCCGCTTTCTTCCGAAATCCTGAAAGAAAAAATCATTCAGGAAAAAAAGAAAAACAAACTCATTCTGATTACTTCGCACGTACTAAGTGACCTGGAAGAACTCACCAGCCATATCATGTACCTGCAGGAAGGAAAACTGCAGTTTATCAAAGACCTGGAAACGCTGCAGGAAGAAACCGGGGAGATTAAATTAAGCAAGGCCATTGCCAAACTGATGCGTGGCCAGGAAACGAGCAGTGCCTGGATCGACCAGTTGTTTGCTGTTGAACAGAATAAAGAGAACCCTCAATAAACTGAATATTATGCTGAAGTTATCCAGATACGTATTATATGATATTCTACGGAATAAAATTATCATCGCTTATACCCTGTTTCTGTTGCTGGTCTCTTTAAGTATGTTCCGCATGGAAGAAAATGGCAGCAAGGCCATGCTCAGTTTACTCAATATTGTATTGATCGTTTTGCCCCTGGTGAGCCTGGTATTCACCACTATCCACTATTATAATTCGTATGAATTTATTGAGCTGATGCTTTCACAACCCCTGAGCCGGACCCGTATCCTGCTGAGTGAATATGCGGGCGTTTGTGTTTCCCTCTTATCTTCATTCTGGATCGGCGTGGGAGTACCCGTAATACTTTATGCACCCGATGCCACTGGTTTTGCGCTGTTATTTACCGGCACTTCCTTAACGGTTGTATTCACCAGCATTGCCTTTCTGGCAGCTGTACGTTCCCGGGATAAAGCCCGGGGAATTGGCTTCGCACTTTTGTTATGGTTTTATTTTGCTCTGATTTATGACGGGCTGGTACTGCTGACCCTCTTTGCTTTCAGTGATTATCCGATGGAAAAATTTACTTTACTCTTATCCGCCCTCAATCCCATTGACCTGGGCCGGATCTATATCATGCTGAAAATGGATATCAGTGCACTGATGGGCTATACAGGCGCTTTGTACAAGGACTTTTTTGGCAGTGGCAGCGGGGTGCTTTTTACCGCCGGCATTATGGCTCTCTGGGGTATTGTGCCCCTTTGGCTGGCATTGCGGAGTTTTAAGCGGAAAGACATGTAATCGTCCTTCGTACACAAACATATAATATACTCATTTAACCAGCAGCAACCAATGATTAAAGTCATTGATCAAATTCATATTCATCATTGTTTTTCCTGATCGCTGAACTTGATATTGGGGTGTCAACAATATTATTCACCCTAAAAAATCAATATGGAAAGCAAAGCACTTGACAAGCCCAGGTCTTCCTGGCCCACTTTGTTTGACAGTGGCTGGATGGACAAATTCTTCAACGCCCCGATTGATGAATTTTTCAACATGGGTAAGGTCATGAATGTACCGGCTGTGAATGTTTCCGAAACCGATAAGGAATTCAGGCTTTGTGTAGCTGCTCCCGGCATGGAGAAAAAAGATTTTAAGGTGGAAGCCTTTGATGAAATGCTGACCATCAGCGCTGAAAAAGAAAAAGAAGAGAAAGAAGAAAAGAACGGACGTTTCAACCGCAGGGAATACAACTACAGCAGCTGGTCCAGAAGTTTTACCCTTCCTGAAAACTGCGATACCGCGAAAATTGCGGCCGAATACAACAACGGGGAACTGAAAATATTGATTCCCAAACTGGAAATCAATCAACCCAAAAAAGTGAAGAGCATCTCTGTAAATTGACAGGATGTGTCTGAAAAGGAGAGGCTGCCCTGATCCGGACAGCCTCATTTTTATAAATGCTTTTATCCCTGTAATTAATATAACAGGTTCTTCAGTTTCTCTATATTGCTGATACTGATTTTACCATCCTTTATCTCAATCAGTTTTTCCGATTTGAAATCACTCAGGGTACGGATCAGCGATTCAGTGGCCGTTCCTACATAGTGAGCGATATCCTCCCTGGAAATCTCGATGGGTTTGTTTTCGCCCGCGGAATTGAACTTTCCATGGATATCCACCAGGGCCTTTGCTACCCTTTTACGAAGTGAACTATAGGCCAGGCTCAGCAGACGCTCTTCTTTTTCCTTTACATTCTGGGTGATGATGCGGATAAACTTGGATGCCACTGAAATATTTCCGTCAATCATTTGCTGGAAATCTTCGCGGGGCACCTGAACAATCTCCGTATCCTCGAGGGCTACTGCCGAATCATCATAATTCTTCTCTTCAATCAGGGCGGGGTATCCGATAAAATCACCATCACTGTACAGATCGGTGATATATTCCTTCCCGTCTTCATGTGTTTTGAAGCCCTTTACTTTTCCTTTTACCAGAAAATACAGGAAACGGGGGCGTTTGCCCTCGGCATATATCACCTGCTTTTTGGTATATAATTCAGAATTATAATTGTCGGGGTTGAACTGGAGCATCCCGGATTCCCGGAGATCATTGGCCAGTTCGCTCAGGCCTTTTCCGCTTGCATTGTAATTTTTCTGGAGTACTTCATATTTCTTAAGCCGGGATTCGATGGCATTCATCAGCTCAATCTCTTCAAAGGGCTTCGTGATATAATCATCAGCACCCATCTCCATTCCCTTGCGGAGATCACTGCGTTCTGCTTTGGCTGTCAGGAAGATCAGGGGAATATTTTCGGTTTCCGGATTCTTCCGAAGCAGGTGAAGTACCCCATAACCATCCAGTTCCGGCATCATAATATCACAGACAATCAGGTCTGGCTTTTCCAGTAAAGCAGCTTCCACCCCTCTTTTCCCGTTTTCGGCCGTCAGGGTCTTGTACCCCCCAAGGGAGAGGATTTCAGCAGTATTCTCCCGGATATCTTCATTGTCATCGATAATCAGAATCGTTCTTTGCGGCATAGTGCGGTTGGTTTTTTTGTTGCTAAAACTGGTGCAAAATAGGCAAAACCAACGTTTTGATAAAAATCAGTTTGCCGGGTGAACTTTCTCAGGCCCTGCTCCGGGGTCTGCGGCTATTTTAGCAACTTCAACATTTTTTCACCTATTATGTCCTCCTCCGTTATAACTGAACAGGAAATTCATTGCTACCACTGTGGGGAAACCTGCCTGAATACAAAGATCAGGATGGCTGAAAAAGTGTTTTGTTGTGATGGTTGCAAAATGGTTTACCAGATCCTTAACCAGAGCGAACTCTGTGAGTATTACAACCTTAACGACAATCCGGGAATCAATCAGCGGGTGCGGGTACGGCATGACAAGTTCGCCTTTCTGGATGATGAGAAAATACAATTACAACTGATCAGTTTTGAAGATGAAAAGCAGGTCCATATCACTTTTTACCTGCCCCAGATGCACTGCAGTTCCTGTCTTTACCTGCTCGAAAACCTGCACCGGCTAAACCCGGGGGTTGTGTCCAGTAAAGTCAATTTTACACGAAAAGAAGCCGATATCGTCTTCCTCAAGGATAAAACCAGTCTGCGGAGCGTGGCAGAAACCCTGACCAATATCGGTTATGAACCTTATATCAGCCTGAATGACCTCAAAGAAAAAAGGCCGGCTATCGACAGAAGTATGGTTTACCAGATCGGGGTGGCCGGCTTTGCCTTTGGTAATATTATGCTGATGAGCTTCCCGGAGTACCTGGGTATTGATGCCAGCGAAAAAGGATTGCTCACCATTTTCCGCTGGGCCAATTTCGGACTGGCGATCCCTGTATTATTGTATTCGGCCTTACCCTTTTATATTTCTTCCTGGAAAAGCCTGAAGCATAAGTTTCTCAATATAGATGCCCCCATTGCCCTGGCGGTAATCATCACCTTTATCCGGAGCGCCTATGAGGTCATCAGCGGGACCGGTGGTGGTTATTTTGATTCCATGACGGGCATCGTTTTCTTTATGTTGGCCGGCCGGATCCTGCAGGACAAAACCTACCGCCAGTTATCCTTTGAACGAGATTATACTTCTTATTTCCCGATCGCAATCTCTGTATTAAAAGAGGGGAAAGAGACGCCAACTGCCTTACCGGATATCAAACCCGGTGACACCCTGCTGATCCATAATGAAGAGCTGATTCCCGCTGATGGCTTGCTGACAAGGGGTAAGGCTTTTATTGATTATAGTTTTGTAACCGGCGAATCGCTGCCTGTACAAAAAGAGATAGGGGAAATCGTATATGCCGGAGGTAAACAGACCGAAGGAAACATCGAGATCCTGGTGGTGAAAGAAGTGACGCAGAGTTACCTGACCAAACTCTGGAACCGGGATGAATTCAAAGAGCAGGAGGAGATCAATACCAAATCATTTGTACACCTGCTCAGCCGGTATTTTACCTATATCGTGCTGGCGATTGCCGCTGCTACGGTTATTTACTGGCAGTTCAACGATCCGTCCAGGGTATGGCCGGCTATGACTTCCATTTTTATCATTGCCTGTCCCTGTGCCCTGTTTCTCTCCAACACATTTACCAATGGAAACATCCTCCGGATCCTGGGACGTAATCATTTATACCTGCGGAATGCCCAGACCATTGAAGACCTGGGAAAAGCTACGCATATCGTATTTGATAAGACCGGCACACTCACGTCTTCACAGGAACAAGACATCGTTTACGAAGGAAAAGAATTGAGTGAATTGCAGTTGCAACAGGTAGCCGCACTGGCCGATCATTCCAATCATCCATTGAGTAAGGCGCTGGCCCGGCATATCGGCAGAAAGCAGGGATTTGATATTGATCATTTTAAAGAAATACCGGGTCAGGGAATTGAGGGGCAGTTTGGAGAAGATTCCCTTAAACTTGGATCTTATGTATTTACAACAGGCAATACCGGACATACTTCCGGAACCAGTGTATTTGTACGGTTTGGCGATGAAGTATTTGGTCAATTCCGGTTCAGTAACCATTACCGGGAAGCGATTCCTGAACTGATCCGGGAGCTGAAAAAAGAGTATAAGCTATCTGTTTTATCCGGTGATAATATGGCTGAACAGGAAAACCTGCAAAAGCTGATGGGCTCCAATGCCACCCTGCTTTTTCACCAGAAACCAGAGGACAAGTTGAATTATATCCGGTTTTTGCAGGAAAAAGGGGAGAAAGTAATGATGATCGGGGATGGCCTCAATGACGCCGGAGCCTTGAAACAGAGTGATATAGGAATAGCCGTAGCTGAACAAACCAACAATTTCACCCCTTCCAGTGATGCCATTATCGAAGCGAAGAAACTGTCCGGGCTTACCCGGTTTATCCGGCTCTGCCGGGCCAACCGGAATATTGTGGTGGCCAGTTTTGTCCTGTCGATAGTCTATAATGTAATCGGACTCTTCTTTGCGGTACAAGGCACATTATCGCCGTTGATTGCGGCTATATTAATGCCCAGCAGTTCCCTGAGTATCCTGTTACTGACTTTTGGCAGTAGTAGCTTGATTGCCAAACGATTGAAACTGTAAATACGACACAAACTCCTGAATCAATGGGTTTGACTGATTAAAATCAGTCTGCCTGTTGATAGTGGTTAACCATTACACTGTCGTGACAAAATATTTTTACCCCTAATTGAACTAAACATGAGTGTAATTATCATCTTAATGATTGCCAGTATTTCTGTTGCAGCCATCTTTCTGGTTGCTTTTCTATGGGGCGTAAAGTCCGGCCAGTTTGAAGATGATTTCTCTCCCTCCTCCCGCATTCTGTTTGAGGACAAACCTGCATCCACCAAAACCGTATAAATCAACAAACAACAACCCAGTTTTATGCAAGTAGAAAAATTCTATTATGACAACAAGATTGTGAAGGCATTCGGAATTGCCACGATCGTGTTTGGTATCGTAGGCATGCTGGCGGGATTATGGGCTGCTATCCAGATTTACTATCCGGCGATCAGTCTGAATATTGCTCCCACCACATTTGGCCGTCTCCGTCCTTTGCACACCAATGCCATCATTTTTGCATTTGTCGGAAACTCCATTTTTACAGGGGTCTACTATTCCCTTCAGCGGCTTTGTAAAGCCCGGATGTTCAGTGATAAATTATCCTGGATCCATTTCTGGGGCTGGCAGGCCATTATTGCAGCTGCAGCTATTACTTTATTGATGGGTATTACTACCAGTAAGGAATATGCAGAGCTCGAATGGCCGATCGACATTGCGATTACACTTGTATGGGTGATTTTCGGTATCAACATGTTTGGTACGATCCTGAAAAGAAGGGAACGTCATCTTTATGTGGCCATCTGGTTTTATATAGCTACCTGGGTTACCGTAGCCATGCTGCATATTGTAAACTCCATTGCTATTCCGGTTTCTCTTACCAAAAGCTACAGTTGGTATGCCGGTGTGCAGGATGCCTTGGTACAATGGTGGTATGGACATAATGCGGTGGCTTTCTTCCTGACTACTCCTATTCTGGGTCTGATGTATTATTTTCTGCCCAAAGCGGCTAATCGACCCGTTTATTCTTATCGTCTTTCCATCATTCACTTCTGGGCGCTGATTTTTATTTATATCTGGGCCGGTCCTCACCACCTGTTATATACCTCACTACCAGACTGGGCTCAATCCCTAGGTACGGTATTCTCCATCATGCTGATTGCGCCGAGCTGGGGAGGTATGCTGAATGGTTTGTTCACCCTACGTGGTGCCTGGGATAAGGTAAGGGAAGAACCAGTATTGAAATTTATGGTAGTGGCCATTACCTGTTATGGTATGAGTACCCTGGAAGGCCCGCTGCTGAGTCTGAAAAATATCAATGCGATCTCGCACTTCACCGACTGGACTATTGCCCACGTGCATATTGGCGGTCTTGGATGGAATGGTTTTATGGCCTTTGCCATGATCTATTATCTGGTTCCGAAAATGTGGAATACAGAACTCTACTCCAAAAAACTGGCCACCAACCACTTCTGGCTGGGAACCATCGGTATAATTTTATATGCAGTACCCATGTACTGGGCCGGTTTTGAACAGGCATCTATGTGGAAACAGTTTACCCCGGAAGGTCAGCTTAAGTTTCAGTTTCTTGAAACGGTGACCAACCTGATACCCATGTATGTAGCCCGTAGTGTAGGAGGTCTTTTATACCTTATTGGTGTCCATATGCTTGTCTATAATATTTATAAAACGATGGCAAAAGGCCGGTTTATAGCTGAAGAAGCTGCGGAAGCCCCTGCCCTTGTTAAAGAAAAACCACATAAGGAATACTGGCACCGTATCCTGGAACGCAAGCCTGTTACCATGCTGGTATTGAGCCTGATTGTAGTATCAATTGGAGGTCTTGTACAAATGATACCCACTTTCCTGGTAAAATCCAATGTACCAACTATTGCCAGCGTTAAACCTTATACGCCGCTGGAGTTACAGGGACGTGATATCTATATCCGGGAAGGTTGTTATACCTGTCACTCGCAAATGATCCGTCCGTTCAGAGATGAAGTAGCCCGTTATGGGGAATACTCCAAAGCCGGTGAGTTTGTCTATGACCACCCGTTCCAATGGGGCAGCAAGCGTACTGGTCCGGATCTGGCCCGTATCGGCGGTAAATATCCTGACAGCTGGCACTATAATCACATGTACGATCCCCGTTCAATGTCTCCTGGATCACTGATGCCACAATACGTATGGTTGCTGGATGATGCGCTGGATACAAGCTCCACACCGGCCAAGATCAGGGCCATGCAGACACTGGGTGTGCCTTATCCAGAAGGATATGACCAGGTAGCTAATCGTGACCTGATGCACCAGGCCGATTCCATTGCAGCTAATCTGAAAAAAGACAAGATTGAAACGGCGCCAAATGCTGAGATTGTTGCATTGATCGCTTATCTGCAACGAATGGGACGTGATATCAAACTGGAGAAAAAACCAATCGCTGAAAATATTAAATAATTCAGAAATGAAATTCATCAACTATCTAGAAAAAGTAAGCGGTGTGGACATTTTCGGTCTCTCTTCCCTGCTGTTATTCTTCCTGTTTTTTACCCTCATGCTGACCTGGGTATTTAAAACCAAGAAGAAAAGCTATGATGAGATCAGCCGGATTCCTTTAGACAATAATTAATCAACTAACCTGTAATGCTGTTTTATATGCGTACAACCACAAAATACATGCTGGGCTTACTGACAGCCCTCACCATTACCGCGGTACAGCCGGTATGGGCCGCCGGACCACCGGCACCATCCATATTCAATAACCCGCTGACGCTGACCTTTATTATCCTGATGGTCCTACTGCTGGTGATCATTGGCATTCTGGCCAATATCCTCATCGGAGCGGCGGATGTAAAATTGAAAAAGAAGAAAAAAGCGGCTAACCCGGCTACTTTAGCTTCTGTCATCACCGGATTGCTGTTACTGGCCGCTCCTGCTCTTTTTGCGCAGGATGCAACCGGCGACACTGCAAATGCGGTCACTACTGGTGCAAAGACCATCGCGGGCATGCCCTCCTCTACCTTCTATATACTTGCAACGGTAATGTTTCTAGAACTGTTTATCATTCTGGCTCTCCTGATCAATATTAAGTTCCTCCTGAAAGCAGAGAAAGATAAGATCACATCAGAAACAGAAACTGAGGAAGAAAAAGCAAACAAACTGACCTGGTGGGATAAATTCAATGCCCTTCGCCCCGTTACTGAAGAATCTTCCCTTGATCTGGGCCACGATTATGACGGTATCCGCGAACTGAATAACCGGTTACCCGGCTGGTGGCTATATGGCTTTTATGGATGTATCTTATTTGCCGGCGTATATTTATATCGTTTCCATGTTTCCCATACTGCTCCTTCCAGCATTCAGGAATATGAACAATCTGTTGTCCGGGCCGAGTCTCAATTAAAAGAATTCATAAAAAAGCAAGGAGATGCGGTTGATGAAACTAATGTCAAATTATTGACTGGTGCTGAGGATCTGGCAGCGGGAAAAGCATTATTTGTCAAGTCTTGCGCCGCCTGCCATCTGGAATCCGGCGCCGGCATTGTTGGTCCAAACCTGACAGATGATTACTGGTTACATGGAAATGACATCAAGTCAATGTTTAAAGTTGTACGATATGGCATAAACGCCATGCCTGCATGGCAGACACAAATGAGCAACAAACAAATTGCCCAGGTATCAAGCTATATTAAAACTTTACACGGAACCAATCCTCCTAATCCAAAAGCACCTCAGGGTACGTTGATGAAAGAAGAAGCAGCCCCGGCAGCACCGGCAAGCCCGGCAGCGGATTCAGCTGCGCAAACGAAGAAAGTAGCCATGAACTGAAAATAATGTGCGTAATAAAAGGAGTGTAAGCAATGACTAATGATCTTAAGACTGAAGAACCGAAAAATGAATCGTTTCGTGACCGGATAGCCACGGTGGATGCCAAAGGCAAACGCAACTGGGTATTTGCCCATAAACCAAAAGGTCGTTTTTACAATATCAGGACCATTGTCAGCTTAGGCTTCTTTATACTCTTTTTTGCCCTGCCATTCATTAAAGTGAATGGCAGGCCTTTTTTTCTGTTCAATGTACCCGAAGCAAAATTTATCATTTTTGGTAAAGTATTCTGGCCACAGGACTTTTTCATCTTCGGGCTTACGATGGTCACCTTTATCATTTTCATTGTATTGTTTACCGCCGCATTTGGCCGGTTATTCTGTGGTTGGGTTTGTCCCCAGACGGTATTTATGGAAATGCTCTTCCGTAAAGTAGAATTCCTGATCGAAGGAGACGGACCTAAACAAAAAATGCTGCGGAATTCGGGTTGGACCGGAGAGAAGATCAGGAAGAAACTGACTAAGCACCTGGTTTTCTTTTTACTCTCTTTTATTATTGCCAACTTTTTCCTCGCCTATATTATCGGGATCGATGAATTGAAAAAAATCATCACTGAACCGGTAAGCCAGCACTTTGTGGGCTTTATGGCCATCCTTCTGTTCTCGGCGATTTTTTATGGTGTATATGCCCATTTCCGCGAACAGGCCTGCACGGTGGTATGTCCTTACGGCAGATTACAAAGCGTATTACTGGATCGCAATTCCATGATTGTCGCCTATGATTACAAACGTGGAGAACCCCGGGGAAAATATAAAAAGGACCAACCTGCAGAACTTGCATTGGGAGATTGTATCGACTGTCACCAGTGTGTGAAAGTTTGTCCTACCGGTATTGATATCCGCAACGGCACCCAGATGGAATGTGTCGGTTGTACCGCCTGTATCGATGCCTGTGATAAAATGATGGATGCCGTGGGAAGACCCCGCGGACTCGTTAGATATGCTTCAGAAACAGGTATTGCGGAAGGTGCTAAACTGCGTTACACCACCCGCATGAAACTTTATATCGTTTTACTGATCGTATTGACCGCCCTCTTAACTGTTCTTTTACTGACCCGCAAAGATGTAGGTGGCACCATTGTAAGAGCCGGAGGTATGCTATTCCAGGAAAGAGGGGCCGATAGTATCTCCAACCTGTATACGATCAAACTGACGAACAAAACAATGAAGGACATCAACCTGACCCTGAAACTGGAAGATGCACCCGGACGTATTATTGAAGCTGCCGGTGAAAATATTCTGGTAAAAAAGGAAGACCAGGGAAAGGGCTCATTCTTTATTGTACTTCCCAGAAACTATATCAGTAAGCGCAAACTCAGTCTGCGGGTTGGTTTATATGAAGGGGATAAGAAAATCACGACAATAAAGACTAATTTCATGGGACCTTTTAGTCTTCACTAAAAGTTACCTGACAAAAACCAATTAATATGAACTGGGGCAATCGCTTAGTACTCGTTTTTCTTGTATTCGGGGCCGGCATGGGCTACCTGGTCTATCGTTCCATGAATACGGATTATGAGTTGGTGGAATCCGATTATTATAAACAAGAATTACGCTACCAGCATGTTATAGATGAGCACAAGTCGGCCAATGCGCTCTCTGCAGCCGTAAATATTGAAAAAAAAGAAGGGGCCCTCCTGCTGCAGTTTCCGGAGGAAATGAAAAATAAATCACTGACCGGCGAACTTTATTTTTACTGTGCCTACGATTCTAAAAAAGACAAACGGGTTTCGCTGCAATCAGATAGCAATGGGGTACAAACCATTCCGGCCGGTACTATCCTTCCCGGTTCTTATACGGTGAAAATTAAATGGAGCAATGGCGAAAAGTCCTATTATTCCGAGCAAAACTTATCGGTACTTTAATCATGCTATGGGCGGCCATGATATCAGGTTTAACACTTGGTGCGGCCGGCAGCCTGCACTGTGTGGGCATGTGCGGTCCACTTAGCCTGGCCCTTCCTACCGGACACCTGTCCAGGGCAAAACAGTTTTTCTCCCTGCTGGTCTACCAGTTTGGACGAATCATTACCTATAGCCTCATCGGATTATTGTTCGGGCTCGCTGGCCGCCGGATTTATATCAGCGGATATCAACGCTGGTTCTCCATCGGGTTAGGCATCCTCGTTCTCGCCCTGGCCGTTATTTATTTTGTACAGAAAAACACCATACATTTTGCCTTTTTCAACCGCTTTTATAATAATATCCAACGCCTGATTGGACGCATACTCCAAAAAAATAAAGGCCCGTTGGGTTTTTTCTGGCTGGGACTGGCCAATGGGCTATTGCCCTGCGGACTGGTCTATGTGGCTATTGCAGCCACCCTCTCCTTTAGTGAAATAATTGAAAGTGTAAGTTTTATGGCTGCTTTTGGAGCCGGCACCCTGCCTGCTATGATGATGGTGGGAATGGCCGGTAGTATGATCAAACCGGAAGCCCGGCAACTGATTCGTAAAGCTGTACCAGTATTTGTTACCCTGATGGGTATTGTGCTCATCCTGCGGGGCATGAACCTCGGGATTCCCTTTATCAGTCCGGAATTACCCGGTTCCCCCGGCGATGCCGTGATCTGCCATCCGCAGTAATTCACTTTCTTAATCTGTACCCCCTTCCCCGTGGGAAATACTAATCCGGTTCTTTGTATTCTGGCAAACTGATCACCACTTCGGTACCTTTTTCCAATTCACTGTTCAGGTGTATATCGCCACCCAACAGATTTACATAACGTTTGACAATCGGAAGTCCCAGACCCGTACCCTGAATATTACTTACATTCTTGGCCCGGAAAAAAGTGCTGAACAAATGGGGCTGGTCTTCCTCCGGTATGCCAAGTCCCTGGTCGCGGACCGAAATATTTAATACGCTATTTACCGTATTGGTACAAAGCCAGACCTTCTTCCCTTCCCCTGAAAACTTGATGGCATTGGAAATCAGGTTCAGCATGATATTTTTCAGCATCCGCTTATCGGTCTTAAAATTACCATCCCCGATACAATCCAATACAATTTCCTGGCCGCTCTTTAAATGGGCCTTCATCTCATCCACCACATCCTCCACAAAATCTTTTACTGAAAAAACAGTGACCGTCACTCCCACTTTCCCTTCTTCCAGTTTACCCAGGGACAGAAAGTCTTCCAGCAGTTCGTTCATATGATTCACAGAATCCTTAATCCGGCGGATGTGTTTTTCCCGTTTATCAAACTCCTCCCCCGAAGGATATTTCGAGACCAGGGTGGCTGAAGAAAGAATGGTACTCAGCGGTGTTCTGAATTCATGGGAAGCCATAGACACAAAGCGACTTTTGATCTCATTCAGCTGCCGCTCTTTATCCAGGGATTCACTAAGCTCCTGTTGTGACTCTTCCAGTTTCTGCAGGGCTTCTTTCAGGATAATGGTTCTTTCCTCCACTTTACCTTCCAGGTCAGTATTCAGTTTCCGGATATCATCACTTATTTTCTCCAGTTCCATTTTCTGGCGCAACAGGTTTTTCTCAATTTCTTTACGGGCGGTGATATCCACGATAAAGCCGATTACAAAATCCTCGTCCTTTTGCTTGTAATGACTCAGACTCACTTCCACGGGGAATTCACTACCGTCTTTCCGGCGGGCATAAAGATCCCGGCCGGAGCCCATGGTGCGATTGGAAGGGTGTTTATAGAATCCTTCCCGCAATCCTACATGGCGATCCAGGAAACGCATTGGAATCAGTTTCTCTATTTTTTCTTCAATCAGTTCCTCAGCTCCGTAACCAAACATCCGTTCTGCAGCCGGATTTACCAGTACAATACTGCCGGATTTATCAGTCAGCAGGATCCCCTCTGTAGCATTCTCGAACAGGGAAGCCATATGCGTTTTTTCATGGGCAAAATTCTGCTGCATCTTTTTCAGGTAAAAAATTACCACTACGGAAAACACCACTACAAACAGGGAATAGATTTGAGAGAGGAGGGCCCGGGTAATATCATCGTCATCTTTTTTAAAATAAATGACAAGAGCGGTCATAACAACCATACTTATTACACCGGCTGCCAGCGTTGATCGCCAGCCCGGGATGAAAGCCGTGAGAATCACAAAAAGCAGCAGCCCGCTGACCGAAAGCTGATAGTCACGGAATAAAAAAGCTAACGTGAGAGAAAAACTAAATACGAGGATGGCCCAATAGGTCATCGACCGTCCGTTAAGATTATCCATTTGCCGGAAAATTAAGCAAGATAATCTGAAAAAAAGAGTGTATAAAATTTTTAGTGCCTCTCCAGTAATTCTTTTTCCATAGAGATGGCCTTGGGGAAAAGAATGTCGTTTTCAAGATAAATATGCTGCACAAGGTCATCATCAAGCTCTTTGATCAAAGAATATGCCAGCCGGTGACTGGTACAGGCATTCTCGGGCGCAGTATAGTTATTAGTGAGTTCTCTTAATTGAGTAAGCGTTTTCCCAATACTGTTATGTTCATCATGCATCAGGTCTTCCACGGGTTTACGCAACGTACGTACCAACAAACTGGCATAAGACTCCTTACTTTCATACGCATGACTGATCTGGCGGATATAGGGGAATATCACTTCTTCTTCCTGCAGTAAATGAGGAATCATGGTCTTATCGAGAAAACTGACCTTTCTTTCCACTTCGGACAGGTAGGGATACTTTTTGCGGTGTTCCTCCACAAAGCGGGTTACCTGGTCTTTTATTACCGGCAGTGATTTCCGTAAATAAGCATGGTGGATATTGATAATATACTCCGTCAGAAAATCCATGCTCCAGGTATCATATGGCAAAGATGCCGGAATAGTGACCTGGCGGCAGGCGGCTTCCAGTTCTGCCAATACCTGTTCCGTATTCAGCTGTTGGGTTTCCAGCACCATTTTCAGCGGCCATCGGGCCCCGCAACAATACTCAATAGCATACTTACGGAAAACAGAAGCCGTACGGTAATGTTCTTTCACAATATCCGCGGCACAGGCATTCTCATTAATCACCGTAGAGGAGGTCAGCTTCATGTTACAAGTCTCA
>Ga0209717_1002284_pt1 | contig 18663 bp, 18 predicted proteins | sample AD_UKC048_MetaG_FD_184418 | JGI IMG/M metagenome (GOLD analysis project Ga0209717, IMG submission 184418) | Active sludge microbial communities of municipal wastewater-treating anaerobic digesters from USA - AD_UKC048_MetaG (SPAdes) (version 2) | ecosystem: Engineered > Bioreactor > Anaerobic >... | reverse complement strand
TCAAGCCAACTTTGAAGCTTTTTTAAGGCTTGCTTGTATTATTATTTTACTCAGACAGTTTTGAGATACGCTCTAGAATAGTAGTCAATACAATTACTAAGAACCCTCCATTCGAAGATAGTATTATGCGATCAGATTTGGAATTTAAAGCCAAGCGTGAGAATGAAACAAAAAGCACAGAAATCAATAAAGAATATGACTTTAAAAACATACACACTTGGAATATCCTTACTGAAGAATACCCAAAATATTTTACTAACCAGCTCTCTTTGGCAATTGATGAAAGAGATGAAAAATTGTTCTTAAACATATTGTCTTCTTATAGGAATTTCACTTTTAATTGGACTATGAAATCAAAAAATGAAAATAAATATTTAAGATCTAAATGGATTTTAACTAACTTAATTAATTTAATAATGCATTATCAATCAGCGATTGAAAAAAATATAATCTTTAAAATAAGAGACCATGACTTGATTTTTAATTCTGATTTAACTGATTGTTTTAAGCATGAAGAAGTTTATGCAAGAAATGTCCTAGTGCAATATTTGCACTTTGTCATCTGGCTTAGTAAACAAAGAAAATTAACCTATAATATTTATTGTGGAATATTTTCAATGGGTGATTTTGGAAGCATGTACATGGGTAATAATTTAACAATGTTAGGAAGTTATTTCGCGAAACATTATCACGAGGGAGAGCATTATAAAAATGGCTTTGAAGATGTCCTTACAACAATAGAAATTATTTTCGATGACTACAATAAAGGAATCATAAGCGAAGAAGTAAACTTAAAAGCAATGCTTTCTGTTCTGAACGAAATAAATGATAGTTACACTAAATCTATTGGGAAGCAACCAAAATCTCGACTTGTTACGAAAAGAATTAATAAGGTGAAGGGTGAAATAGATGCATTACTTAAATCAAAGGCACCCTAACCACCTTCCACCGAACCTCAACCCCAAAATCCCATCCCCTTTTCATCAAAAAACGGATCTAAATGCCGAGCTGTAGGCTGGAAGAAGCTGTAGGTATTGAAGAAGTATGGTTTTGCTTCGGGGCTGGGCGTGGTAAAGGCGGTTGGTGGCGGAGTATGATTTTTTTAGGTGAGATTTGGTTTTAAATTGAAAAAATATTATTATTGCGAATAAACTACTTCGAATGGGAATAAAAGGTGTACCCAAAGCGAGAATAAACACAACTAACGGCTAAGTAAAAGACGCAATGCGGGTTTTACTTAGCCGTTGGTTGTGGATAAACTATAGTCAAAACGATGAAAAAAATAAAAAACGATAAATTATGACTAAATTATTTTCAGAACTAAATCTGAGTCAATTTGAAACAGGAGATATTTTAAAATCATTCCAAAGAGATTTAATATCGCCTCAACTTTATTTGACATTTAAGTATACCCCCAAGAGGAAAATGGTGTTCTATCACTTAAGTGTAAAGATTGATGGCAGTACAAAAGATTTGCTTGAAAAAAATGCAATCAAGGGTTCAGATGGCAATCAAACTTTTTTTATCGGTGAATTTAAAAAAGGAGAGGAGATTGAGATATCTTATGGGGTGTTACCAATAACTGAAGTACCCGAAGCAATAGCATTAATTGGTCAAACAAATCCACAAGAAGCTTATCAAGTTGACCCTGCCATTCCTGGTAAAACGAAATCATTAGAACGCAGTGTAAATTGGGAAAATACAATAAAATATAAAATAAAATGAAGAAGAATTTACTGTCATTATTATTATGTGCAATTGTAAATTTGGTAAATGCACAAATTCAAGACGACATCTATAGTTCGGTTGTAGGGCCAAACAATGAACCTGTTATTTTCAATGCTATAAATATGAATTCTTACGATTTAGTAAGTTCTAATGTCCAATTTTCCAAAGATAATAATTTACAGAAATTAGTATTTTCTCCATTTAAGTTATTAAAGGATATTCCTCATCCTTTATTAAGAAATACTAAATTTAATATTTCACAAAAAAATGGAATTTCTACTTTTGGTGTAGGAACAGGGATAGACAATTCTTCTGCGTTTTCCAAAAGAGGCGATAAATTGTTTGATGAGATGGATTTTCCAGTCAAGAGGAGCAAAAGAGATGGCGAATCAACCCAGGAATATGAAGTGTATAAAGCAAAATTTAATTACACCCTTGATTCTTTACAAACGACTTACCATAAAAAACTTTTGACAAATAGTTTTCAGTTAACACTTGCAATGAATACTTCATTGTTTTCTGTTATAGGGGGAGATAAAGTTGATAAAGACAATGATGGTCTAATTGATAATCAAAATACCGTTGAATCATATAATTATTCATTAAGTGTTGCTTATGCATTTAGCGAAAGAACTGCTCTAAGCGCTTCCATTCATAATATTAGGCAACTTGCAGATGCTAGTGAAGGACAAAAAAGAGTGAATTACTTAGGTGTTTCCTTTTCATTTACGAATCGAATTTCTGTTCTTGATAGGAATTATAAATTTTCAGATGAGTATAAAAAATCGTTATTTATACCAGCCATTTTTCTGGGAATTACTATTGAATACTTAGATGCACAAAACAATTTGCGATTTGCAAAAGATGGAATAACCAGAAAATTAGTCTTTACTCCATATTTAGATTTTAAAATAAACCTAAAGAATCAATTTAGAATTGGAGTGCCAATTCAAAAATTTGAAAGTATTTCAACAGAAGTTGTACTTGGACCATATATCCAATGGGGTTTTAGTTTATCCAATCTAAATTAAAAAATGCTGTGACTAACAAAAGCTTGTTGCCCATGCCGCCGAAACCCATCCAGCAATCCCAACGCACGGCGGCAACAACCACAATTTACCAAAATTCTACCCCCCTTTCCTCACTTCCCAAACACCTCAATCACCACCTCCTTTCCCTCCACGATCTCCACCACATAATCCTTTCCATCCCCCGGCCTTTGTTTGCTGAAGACCTTTTGATTGTCAATACTCGGATTCAAATTCCGCTTTCTCAAAAACTCGCCCCATTCCTTTTTGTCGGCATCCGTGAGGGAATTGTCTCTTTGTTTCGCCATCATGTTGATCATAAACGGATCGCGGCTATTGCTGGTCCAGCGGGTGGCTTCTTGGCGCACTTCGACTTTGTATTTTCCCGGTACTGGTCCCTGTTCGGCGGGCATGGAAAACCGGCCCAGCTCTCCGGTACCCGTATTGGTCATGTAAATGATCACCGGAGGATCATGGGGATGATCCAGGGGCGTGAGCACGACGATGCCCCTTAACAGTGGACTACCATCCAGTTTTACCAGCCCATTCAGAGCCAGGCGTTTTTTGGGAGAAAGGAAGCCGTTGGTTTGCATCCAGTTCCAAAGCAGGTTTGGCCATTCCCCCAAAATGGGGTCACCGATCGCAAACCCACTACCATGCACCCCGTTTTGAAAGAAATGCGCTTCTACCGGGACTTTATGTTTGACCAAATCCACAAAGAGGGTACTTAGGCCATTCAGACTTCCTGCATCTTCTACCGTACCAAACATAAAAGTGGACGGCACTTGTTGTAGCCTTGCCGGGGAAATGGCTGCCGGGAAGGCCATGGCGCCATAAGCCAGGATGTCAAAATCCGGCACAGCAGATAGTTTTTCTAGCGGATCGGTGGCATTGGCATCTCCGAGGCTTGCGTTGAAACCCAGGTCTGCCACCAGCATCGCTCCGGCCGAGAAGCCTACCGCGCCCACCCGATTGGGGTCTATCTGGTATTGGGCGGCATTGGCCCGGATGTATTGCATGGCTCTTTGGCCATCGGCCAGCCAATCTTTTCGATCATAAAGTGGTCTCAGCCTGTAGCGCAGCAAAAAGGCCGTAACGCCCCGCTCTTTTAACCACTGTGCCACCAGCACGCCTTCATGATCAACCGCCCGGATGGTAAATCCGCCGCCGGGAATCACCAAAACAGCCGTACCGTTTTGTTTGTTTTTTTCTGGAACAAAAGGGATGATTGCCGGCTTATCCTCGTCGGAAGTACCGGTAGCTCCTGGAGCCCCCTGTGGCCACAGCAAGATGGGCGTAGCCAGGGACGATTGAGCATGGCTGCTGGCAACGAATAGGCAAAGCAGGAATACGGATAGCAGGTATTTCATGTGATAAGCTTTTACAAATTCTGTGTAAAAGTTTAGCACCCCGCCGACGGCGGAGTTTAATCAGATAAATTAGCCCGCAGATCACGCAGATTTGCGCAGATAATGTCCTTTTTTGAAAAAAACCTGTGCAAATCTGCGTGATCTGCGGGCGAAAAATAAAAAATATAGCCCCGACGAGGTCGGGGTGCTAAACTTTTATAAATGCTTTTTGATAAACTGATCCATCAGGTTCACAAAATCCGGAGCAGAAAAATCTTTGCCCCCATGCCCCATCTCATTCAAAAAGTGCAGCGCACTGCTTACTTTCAGCGCCTGTAGTTTCAGGTGCAGTTCGATGCTTTGGTTGATGGGTACCTGTGCATCCTGGTTGCCGTGGGCCAAAAAACAGGGCGGGTCCTGGGCATCTGCGAGGAAGACCGGACTGGCTTTTTCTACCAGTTTTGCATCTACTTTTTCCAAGGGTTTGCCAAAAAAGAGGGCCAGCGCCGGGGCTCGGACATTGATGCCATGCGGGGTAGACTGGGCCAAGATGTTCTTGAAATTACTGGGCCCAAAGAGGTCCAGGAGCAAGTCAACCCTGGAACTGGTGCTGGTGTAATCGCCCAGAGTGCCTTCCAAAAAAGCATCCTGGTTGCTCAAAGCGGCCACCGCAGCCAAATGCCCTCCGGCGGAAGATCCCCAGAGGATAATTTTATCGGCCTGGTAGCCATATTTTTTCTGATTGGCCCGGAGAAACCGAATGCTGGCCTTGATGTCATGGATCATGGCGGGGAAAACCGCTTCGGTAGTCAGTCGGTACTCAATGCTGGCCAGGGCGTATCCTTTCGGTAAAAGTTCCTTGGGTGGGTCGGCTTTTGAACCTCCGTGCCATGCCCCTCCATGCACCCAGATGATCAGCTGGGCATTGGTCGTTTGTGGGGGCAAATAGATGTCTAGGGTGAGGTCTCTTTGGGGTGTTTTGGCGTAAACGAGGTCTTTGTGCTCCTGGGCAGGGGCATTGATTTGTTGTATCAGCAAAAGGAGCAAAAGCCATTTTTTCATAGGGAATTCGAGTTGCTGGGTGCGGAAAGGAATGATGTCTAACAGCGTGAAGATAGTCAGTCAAATGCCATGCCTGTTTGTTTTTATGGCTGATATTTTAATGAATATAGGCTAAGGGAGCCAGTCGATGATCAAATAGTAAAAGTTTAAACTCCGCCGTAGGCGGGGTTTAATCAGCTAAAATAGCCCGCAGATCACGCAGATAATGTCCATTTTTGAAAAAAATCTGCGCAAATCTGCGTGATCTGCGGGCGAAAAATAAAAAATATAGTCCACCGCAGGTGGGTGCTAAACTTTTACTCCTATTTTTGGAGAAATTCCTCTGCCAATGAAATCCATGCTCCTCGGCAGCTTGCTGTGCTTTATAGCTTTCCTTCCCCCGTCATCCGCCCAAAAAACGAAGGTCAGCATCACGGGTAATCAATTCAAAATCAACAACGAATTGACCTACCGGGGCCGGGCGTGGCAGGGCCATAAAATTGAAGGACTACTTTTCAACTCTCGCATGGTGCAGGGCATTTTTGACGATTTGAACCCCGCAACCCGGGAACAATTTCAATACGCCGACACCAAAAAATGGGACCCCGAGCGCAACACCCGGGAATTCGTCGCCGCCATGCCGCTGTGGAAAAATCATGGGTTGCTGGCGTTTACCCTCAATCTGCAAGGCGGTAGTCCGCTGGGGTACGGCAACAAAGGCTGGATCAATTCGGCCTTTGACCCCCAGGGAAACCTGCGGCCTGATTATTTGCGGCGTCTCGAAATGATCCTCAACAAAGCCGATGAACTGGGCATGGTGGTCATTTTGGGCTATTTCTATTTTGGCCAGGACGAACACTTGCAAGACGAGGCCGCCGTCATCCGGGCTGTAGACAACATCACGGCCTGGCTACTCAAGAAAAAATACCGAAATATCCTGGTAGAAATCAACAACGAATGCAACATCAATTACAACCACCCCATCCTACAACCGGAAAGGGTACATGAACTGATTGAACGGGTACAGAATACCCGCAAACGGGGGCACCGTCTTTTGGTGAGTACGAGTTATGGCGGCGGGACTTTGCCCAAATCGAATGTGGTTAAGGTAGCCGATTTTGTCCTGCTGCACGGCAATGGGGTGAGTGATCCGGCCAAAATCTCCAAGCTGGTGGCCGATACCAAAAACGTAGCGTGCTACAACAACACCCCCATTCTGTTCAACGAAGACGATCACTTCAACTTTGAGGCGGAGAGCAATAATTTTGTGGCCGCCATCCAATCCTACGCTTCCTGGGGTTATTTTGACTACCGCATGAAGGACGAAGGATTGGAGGCGGGCTATCAAAGCGTGCCTGTGGATTGGGGGATCAATTCGGAACGGAAGAAAGCGTTTTTTAAGCTGTTGCGGGAGGTGACGGGGGCTAAATGACTTTTAGCAAGGTCTTAATTAGTCATATGCCACATTTTTTACCGCAGTGAAAGGAGTATACGCAGAGTTCCGCAGAGTTTTAGTTCTGAGGAGTTTGCCACCTACGGTGGCTGGAGTTCGGGCTCCAGGAAGATCTTGCCTAAATCAAGTATGATGCCGGACTAAAGTTAGTTTAACGAACCAAACTTCAACAATGGCGACCTTCGTGGCCTCTCTGCACCGCAGGTGCCCCTAAAAAAACTCCGCGAAACTCTGCGTATACTCCGTTCACTCTGCGGTAAAAAATGGGTAATCGTAAGTAAATTAGATGTGGTTTTTGTTCCAGCAGAAACCACATCTAAACCTACGTCTCAACCAGGTGCTTACAAAAACATGCGAATTCCCAAATCCAAACCCATTCGGGTCAGGTTTGCATGGGTATAATGGCGAAAATTGGGGCCTACTTCAACTGCCAGCGAAGGCGTGATCAAGACATTTGTACCCATGCCCAGGCCATAAAAAAAACCTGATTGGGATTCGGTATAATCTCCTTGCTCGATCTTGCTGCCGTAGGGGCCTGCGCCTGCGGTGAAAAAAAGACCCGCTTTGGCCCGGATTCGGTAGTAGTAGCGCAGATGGGGTTCCAGGGTCCAATAGGTACTTTTGACTCCCTCCAGGTTACTGTCGTTGTAGTTGAACGAAAGGCCAGCGGCAAAACGATCGGCTACAAAATAGGCTACCTGTGGGGATAGATTCAGATCCCGCTGCTGGTTGGCTGCTTCCGGGAACCGGAGTTTCATAAGTCCGGTTCCAAGCATCCAGGTTCCTTTTCGGAAGGGGTTAATGCTGGTGAGGGAGGCGTTGCGTTCCTTGTTCAAATAAATGGCCAAGCCGGTATAGAGCGCGAAACTGGCCTGTTCGCCGGTTTGTTGGCGACCAGCTCCAACTTCCAGGGCCAGAGAGGGTGAAATAAAATGGCTCAAACCAAGGGCGGCCTGGTATCCCCAACGTTTTTGACCATCGGGTACCAATTCAAGGTCAGTGTTGCCACCCAATTCAATGAAAAAATTGCTGTTAGTTGCTTCTGGATTCAGGTAGTAGCGGGCATTGAGGGATAGCCCCAATCTGGAGTAGGATGTTGCCATTACGCTGTTGGTGCTGAACGCGCTTACGCCCCAGACCAGAAAATGATCACTGAGCGCGTAACCACCTGCCGTCAAAAACGTCAAGTTGAGCGATGACTGATCATTTCTCGAAAGCAGATTTGCAGAAAATTTGTCGCTGGCGATGCCAAATGATCCAGAAAAAATCTGGGTAGGAGGGAGGTAAATTGCGCCTTTTTGAACTTGGGCAAACAAGCTTGTGCATGCACAAAGCAAGCACACGAGGGTTAAATGCAGGGGTTTCATATACTGGGTTTTAGGTTAAATTTTAGCCAATTTGCAGGGAAAAAAGAAAAGGAGCAAGTGCTAGCTTACAACAGGGAGCATTTTTTCGATGAATGCTAGAATTCTACCGTTTATTCAATACATTTATACAGACAATCTCAAGCACAGCACATTTCATGGTATTGTCCGAAAAGATACCACTACCCAAAAAAACACCAATGACCAAAAAATCCGAACTTATTGCCGATTATTTCCCCAATATCTACCTCGCCGTTATTTCCTTACTCCAGGGCATCGCTTTGTCCCAATTGGTGCCGATCTTTCTCACTTATGTCGAGATTGCCGAACACCCCTGGTTGGACATCCATTTGTTGCCGATCCTGCTGATGCTGCTGATCATTTTTACCATTTGGCACCATTATGCCATCAGCATTTTTTTCCTGCGCTGGTTTCCCAATATCATCGATACTTTGGTGCCTTTTTTGGTCGGTGTGTCGCAGTTTGTGCTCATTTCTTATTTGAACATCGAGACGAGCTTATCCGACATGAAAATGGACGACTGGACCCTCGGCTTTGCCATTTTTCTGATGTCGGGGTCTTTCCCTTATTTGGCGGCGGCCTGGCGCCTGGAGGTCGATTTGTTTGCCAATATGATGAGCAAAAAGAACGCCTTACGGCATGGAGAGCTGACCAAAAAATACTACAAGTGGGCGGGGTACTCCATTTTTGTTCAGGGCTTATTCGTTATGCTGATTGTACTGCTGCACCAGGATCGTTGGTTGTTGTTCTCGCTGATTTTATTGCTGAGCCACCTCTTGCTGTTTGAATATTGCCTTTTGTACCGCATCAAGCCGCATTATGTCAAAAGTATGGATGAATTTGAGGCGGATGGTCATGCTTCCCGTTGAACGCGCGTCCTCTTTCCACAGTATTTTAAGTCTCTCCCCATTTATGAGGATGTTTTGGGGGTATTGATTTCCGAACTTTGTAGGATTGATTAAACGCACACTTCACAAAACCAACATGAAAAAGCACCTAGTAACCTTCTTGCTGTTTGTACAAGTTGCAGTACTAGTAACGGCACAAAATTCAACCGAAGCAGCCCACTCCATTCTTCCCGCTGATGGCATTCTCCAGTATCTGCCCAAGGATACCAGCGCTGCGACAGCACCGGCCATCCTTTCCACCAACAAACTGCAATTCACGCCTCAGGTCAATTTTTTCTTTTTGCCCGAAGGCACCCTGAATTACAAAGAAGCAGGATTGGCCGTGGACACGGGTCACTTGAATTTTTATTTGCGCGGCGATTTTGGGGCAAAACTGTCTTTGCCCAAAAATGTGGATATGGTGTTCAGTCTGCAATCGTATGGGGTGTATACCCGTAGTTTGGGACCGCTGGATCCCAACCTGAAATTGTACGAAGGGTATGTAGACCTGAAAAAATTGGACAAAAACGGCCGCCTGGCCTTACGGTTTGGCCGGATGTCCTTGGGTAAATACGGTTCAGAGATCCTGGTTGGCGACGATGATTTTACCAAAGGGCGGAGTTTTGAGAGTGTAAGGCTGCGCTACAAAAGAAAGCGCTTAACCAGCGATCTGATGTGGGTACAATTGTATCAGCCCGCCCCGGCGGCTGCCGATTTTGAATGGAATCACCCCATCTTTTTGGCCACCTTCAACACCTTTAACTTTTCCAGGGCGCTCAACTTCGATGCCAATCTCCCTTTTATCATTGACCAATACAACAGCGGATTGCGCACCACGGTATTCATGCCCGATGTTCGCGCCTTTGGCCAATTGGGCAACTTTCGATATTCTGCTGAATTCATTCTGCAAACCGGGACCGCGAAAGGTATCTTGAATGAGAACATCACCGGAACGGTCAATGCCTATGCAACGGAACTGAGTGCCGGGTATACCTCCACGGACGGTAAACTTAGCGCTCAGCTTGCCTATTACCGGGCTAGTGGTGATGACAATCCTGGTGACACGGAGCTGAAGTCCTACAATGTATTGTGGCAAAATGAACACCGTCGGTTTGGCTATGTGGATGCGTTCAAAGGATCGAATGTACAGGCCACCACTTTGCACCTGGATTGGAAATTGGGCAGATTGGTGTCTACGGGTGTGCATGGCGTTTTTGCGCAGGTGTTGGAGTCAAAGGATCGTTCCGCTGGTATTGCTACACTTGGCTCCTTGAATGAACTGGACACCACCAGCAAATCCATCGGTATGGGCGGAGATTGGTACCTGAACTATTATTACAACCACAACCTGAATTTCCAGTTTTCAACCTCGGCTTTCAGGGCGGGTGAATATTTCACAGCAGTAAATGGGGTGGATAAAACGATGATCAGAATGTACCTGATGATGGCTTTGAGAATATAAGCAGTGGCGAGGTATGGCTGAAAAATCAGACATTATGAATATCTTGGCAGGCGAAATCAACGTATTGTCAAACTTCAAATCATCAAAAATGAGAAATTTAGTCTTTGTCGGCCTTACACTGCTTGCGTTATTTTCTTGTCAGGGAGAAAGTAAAAAAACACCAGAAGTTGATGTAGAAGTAGCTTCACAAGAAAGGGTCAATCAACTGGCTGCTTTTTATTTTGGAACCTTGCCGAATGCAGATGGTGATGGAGTCGAAACCTTACTTTCGCTAAATACCGATGTAGATCGGACCTTTACCTTAGAGGAAAGATATACCGACCAAAATCTAAATTCAAAAACGAGTGGAACATGGACTGTAGACGGGGATATTGTTACCTTGAACAGTGAGTCGGGTAGTACCAAATATCAAGTTACGGAGGAAGGCGTCGTCAGTTTCAATCCAAACGGAAGCAAGCGAGATGAGGCGTCGGCAAAAAAATACCTGTTGAGAAAAGTCAAGGGGGAATAGTATACCTATCCCTTCGCCGCCAACAAAAACAACACCGCCATCCGCACCGCAACTCCGTTTTCTACTTGTTGCAAAATGATGGAATGTTCCGAATCGGCCACATCGCTGGTGATTTCCACGCCGCGATTGATCGGGCCGGGATGCATGATCACGATTTTTTTGTCCAGGGAATCCAGCAATTGCCGGTTGATGCCGAAGTATTGGGCATATTCCCGCAGAGTGGGGAAATACTTGATGTTTTGGCGTTCCAACTGGATGCGCAGGATGTTGGCCACATCGCACCATTGCAGGGTTTCGCGCACGTTGTAGCTCACGCCCACACCCAGTTTGTGGATGAACTTGGGCATCAGAGTAGGCGGCCCGCAGACTCTTACTTTGGCCCCCAGTTTTTGCAGACAAAAGATGTTGCTCAAAGCCACGCGGGAGTGCAGGATGTCGCCAAAAATGGCGACGTTTTTGCCTTCCAGGTCGCCCAGTTGCTCTTGCATCGAAAAAGCGTCGAGTAGCGCCTGGGTGGGGTGTTCGTGCGTCCCGTCGCCCGCGTTGATGATATTGGCGTCGATGTGCTGGGCCAAAAACTGGCAGGCACCGGGGGCGGGGTGCCGCATCACCACCATGTCCACTTTCATCGACAGGATGTTGTTCACGGTATCCAGCAGGGTTTCCCCTTTTTTGACCGAAGAAGAAGAAGCCGAAAAATTGATGGTATCTGCCGAAAGGCGTTTTTCTGCCAATTCAAAGGACACCCTGGTGCGGGTAGAGTCTTCAAAAAAGAGATTGGCGATGGTGATGTCGCGCAGGGAAGGCACTTTTTTGATGGGACGATTGATGACTTCTTTAAAGTTGGTAGCGGTATGAAAAATGAGCCGAATGTCCTCCGTGCTCAGGTCTTTGATGCCCAGAAGGTGTTTGCTGCTTAGTTGTTGGTTAGCACTTGCCATTGTCCCGTTTATTGTGCCTCTTTTTTGTCAGAAAATAAAATCACGCGGTCTTCGCCGTTGGTATGCGCCCATTCCACTTTAACATAAGCCTCGTCTACGGCGTCTACTTTGATGCCGGTAAAGGTAGAACGAATCGGCAATTCGCGATTGAAACGTCGGTCTACGAGGGTCAATAGTTCCACTTTTTCGGGACGCCCGTAGTGGTTGAGCGCGGTCAGTGCGGCCTGCACCGTACGCCCGGTGTACAACACATCGTCCACCAGGATGACGTTTTTCTTTTCCACCAAAAAATCCATTTCGGTTACACTGGCGTGCATGGACGCACCGGGGCGGCGAAAATCGTCGCGGTAGAAGGTAATGTCCAGTTTGCCGTAATCGATGTGCTGAATGTTGAGGTGCTCGACGAGGTGGCGGTAAATGCGCTCCGAAAGCGCTACGCCACGTGGCTGAATACCGACGATACAGGTGTTGGAGAAATCATCGAACTCTTCAACCAATTGATGGCAAAGCCGATCAATGGTGAGGGCAAAGCGCTCGGAGCCGATGATGATGCGTTGCTTATCCATAGATGGGCAAAGATAAAAAAATGCTGGTAGGAAAATCTAGTAAGAAGGGACATACTTTTAATGCAACGAGGAGGAGAGGTCCGTAACCGGATGGTTGGGGTCAGTTGGGGTAAAGGTTTAGTTTTACCGGCCAGGGGGACCTCTTCACTTATTTCCTCAGGACAGTGTTTTATTGAGCGCACTACAAAGGTAAGGGCGAAAGTCCCCCTGGCATACCCCCAGTTCTGGTGTATTTTGGCTTATTTTTCGCCGGGGAGGGTGATAAAACGGACATATTGCGCATGCCAGAAGCCAATGGCCATGAGGATTTGGCCAACGATGAGGAAGCCGTTTTTTAGCGAAGATAAGGTAGTGAATAGATAATAATTTTCTTTGTGTACAACATCGCCAACCATAAAGAGGAAAATACCGATGATATGCGGGATCATCAAGCCAAGGCTAATCCAGGCATAAGGATTTTTGTAGAGGGGTAAGGAAAGGTTTGATTTAAATAGAAAAAAAAGATAGTAGGCTGCCAATACAAAAATAAAGATTGCATCAGCCGCAGGATTGAATTTTCCATACACTTTGTACCCTTCAATGAATAAATAATTCAACACGCAGACCAGCAACAACAAGTAGGAGATCCAATGAACAAACCTTCCTTGATGTTTTTTTCCAAGCAATAAGGTGTAAAACCATCCCAAGAATATAAAATCTAAAACATAATACAATATGCCAATAAAACTGGTGTCCTGAATGTCAAAGTACTTGAAATACCCTTCTAATGAAGCATAGTTTTTACTCGCATACCAGAGGAAAAATTGCTCGGAAGCATTGACCACCAAGGAGAGTACGCAGTACATCAAAAAAATGCGTAAAGGTTTATTTAATTCCTTGCGTTTTAAGGCCGCAATAATGATGGGTAGGCAACTTGCTATTAATGTAATTCTTGCAATTAGGATCAAGTTCATAGTGGGAAGGTTTTATAGGGTCAAGGGAAAAAATTGCCCTGAATTTGGCAATTGATTGCAAATTCAGGACAAATAGAATGCTCTATGGTGAGGGGATTTTATAGCCTGTAGTGGCGCCTTGGCCGCTGCCACCAATAGGCCCTTTTACCACCAGTGAACCGATGCAAATAAATGCATAATAAGATGTCGTGTTTTCAACAACTTGCTTGCCGATACGTCCAATGATCAGCATCTCATTCTCTTTAATTTCACCACCTCCTTTCCGCAAGTCCTCAAAATTAGATTCACTTAGGACATAGTAGTTTGCTGCAGGCTGAACGGTAGGCATGACTAGAACACTTTCTAAAGACTCGTCATAAGCAACCCACTGAGCGTCTACAAGTGCTGGTGAGGAAATATCCGTAACTTTTAATGCCACTTCTGAAGAAGGATAGGCATTAATAAGTTGTTTGAGTTTCCAAAGTGTGATTGGAAACGTCTTTTCCTGTTTTGGATCTGACCAATAACTATCGATCGAACCCTGAATAGCTGTGTAATCGCCTATTGTTTTTTGGCCACCACTGGTCTTGAAAACTTTAGCCATGTTTAAGTATTTTTAAATTGTGAAGTTTACCATTGTTTGTCATCATTTGGGGGATATACCTTTTCCTGATGTATTGAGGTATTTACCACCCTTATGGCGATACTCAAAGTTTCGTCTGTATTGCTTTAAATATACATTGGCAATTTTCCTCAAATCACCAATCACTGTTTTTTCAGGTTTAGCTTCACCTCTAAGCAGATCCAGTTTAGAATAGTCCTCAGCTGGAGACATATAATTGCTTCCTTTATAGCTAAAGGCGTAAAATTCATATTGAAATGGAGGAACTTTAATCAATTGATAAGTGTAGCTATTCCGAATTGAATCGGGACCTTGAATATTACTCAGCACAATATTTTCTTGACCTACTCTAACTGTTGTTTTATTTTTCAATAATGTAAAATTGGCAATTTTCTTTAAGTGCCACATGCCTTTCCTATCTTTCTGGAAAGTACTCACTATGTTGGTGTCAACCGCCCCCGAAACGACATCAATAACTTCTTCACGATGATCAAGGGCTTTTGAGATTTTGTGGGGAGTATGAAAAATAAAACATTTGCCTAGTTGATCTAGTGACAAATATTTTACTGTGCCGCCAAAATAATTGCGTTTCGCAAGAATGGATTGTAAGCCCTGCTCGTTGATTCTGTTTTCCAGGAACCCCGCGATATTACCCGCATTTTTACTCAATATTGATGCCAATCGAGTGTTTTTAAGTGTATCTTTAGTATCTACTATTTCTGAACCGCCAATACCTGTTTTGGTCGTATTTGAAGACCTTAAGCCAACCGGAGCATCATCCAAATCAGTTGTAAAACAAGGACTTAAGCCTGAATTTATTGCTTCAAGGGCATTATTAACCACTGTGCACGAAGCGCAGTTATCATCAGGAGATGGATGTACAGTATTGGGTCGAATATCTCCTACAATTGCCCAAACATGCTCTACATTGACTGCAAAATCAGCATTAGAATTGCCCCCGTGAAAATTAGCATAAGGAATAAACAATTCGTTTTCACCACCATCACACAAATGCCAAGGGTCGTTTGCAATTAAGAATTTTGAAGAGTTATTTTCGTAATATCCTTTTATTGCTACAGCATGATCAGAATTGATTCCTGATGCATCCAAGGGATCTATAAACGCAATAAAAGGTCGACATGCATCTATTTGGTTTTTCAATCTCATCCAAGGAATGGGGGATGCACCAACATTTACTTCCTGACTAGATAAGAAATTGAGAGAACCAAACACCCGGTCTAAGTAGTCTATTCTAGTAGTAGTTTCTGTTGAAAAATCAATAGAGAAAGAGCAATCAGAATAAATATTTGCTACAGGAACAGTAATATTTCCATCACAAGACTCACAATCAAATGTAGCCGGACCCCAACCACGTATTCCACTACTATATCGATTAATAATATCAGCCTGTGATGGTGAAGCTCCAACTGCGGGGTGATGAAAATTCATTACCATCTCCATGGCAGCAGCCCAACACCAGGTATCCATTAATTGGTAACGATAACGTAAATGTAGCTCTTTGTAGGGCTGCCCATGTAGAGGGTTACCAATAGACATTAGCATCATGCTACCTGTAATGAAAACTGCTAGAAATCTTTTGCTCATTTTTTGTTATTTATTTAGTCAACTTAGCATCAATCGCCTTTACGATGGCCTCCGACTTTGAGTTCACATGCAACTTCTCGTACACTTTTTTGACATGAGAATGTACCCCTTCATAACTGATGAACATGGCGTTGGCAATCTCCTGGTATCTTTTTCCATTCACCAAATGTTTCAACACCTCCAATTCTCTTGTCGTCAAGTTGCAAAAATCAGGATCGGCTTTTAGCTCTTTTTCCTGAAAAAAGCGCGCCACCTTACCCGCAATTGCCGGGGAAAAATACCCACCGCCCTGGTGTACATCCAAAATGGCCGTTTCAATTCGATCCAAAGAATCACTTTTGAGGGCATAACCCCAGGCACCCCGGCACAAGGCCACAAACAAACGGTGATCGTCTTCAAACTGGGTTTGAATCATCACCTTGGTATTGGGACATTCCGCTTTGATCAATTTCATCGCATCCAGGCCTGAGATCCCCGGCATCTCGATGTCCATCAAGACCACATCGGGTTGATATTCCTTGATTTGGGCAACCGCTTTGGTCGCATCCTCAAAGGATTTAGTCAGGTACACCTTTTCGGAATCCTCGAAAAATAGTTCAAGGGCTTCCCGAAAATTTCGATTGTCTTCAAATAGTATTACTCGAACCATGATGATTACATTTGAGTTTCAAATGTAGGGATCGCTACTTTTATCCCTTACCCCCAAAACTGGTGGTTTTTACTTTTTTCACCCCTACAGATAAACCAGTATGACCATGCAGGTTCCTGCTCCTGGTTTAGAATCAATGTTGATGTCCATATAGCCATCTTTAGCCAATTGCTTGAGGTTTTTCAAACCATTGCCTTGGTGGTTTGCCTGTGGATCAAAGCCAATGCCATTGTCTTTAATTTCGATCCGGATCCCTTCTTTGACTCGCTGAATTTCCACCGAGAGGGCTGTCGCTTGAGCTGATTTGAAGACATTGTTTAATGCCTCTTTAAGTACCAAAAACAACTGGTTGATGCGGCCAACATCAATTTTCAAATTTTCCTCGGCTGAAATTTTGTTGGAGTACGTTAATTTGATCCCCTGAACACTACTATTTTCCTGCGCAAAATCATAAATCCCCATAAACATGACGTGCAAAGAGTCTTTTTTGGGGTCAACCAAATTGAATACAAAGCGCAACTTTCTTTGAATGTCATTGAGGATGTTAAAAATCTTGCTCAGGTTGTCAAATATTTTGGGGTCTACCTCCGCAAGTTTTTTGCGCAAAATTTCCAGGCGTAAAGCCACGCTACTCAAATCGCCGCCTATATCGTTGTGCAACTGGTTTGTCCAGTCGCTACGCAGGTTCATTACTTTTTCTTTGTTCCTGGAGTTGATCAAACCGATGAAATAAATGGCGGCTCCAAGTAACAACAACAGGTAAAAACCAAGCACTGGGATGAACCACCACGATTTCAAAAAAGAATCATTTACTGAAACATTAAGGTGTTCCTTTTGGTATTCCAGACCTTCTGGCCGTACCGCTATGGTTAAGGAATGCGCACCCTTTTGGAGTTTGCTAAGGGAAAGAAACATGGAATCCAAAAGAAATGCTGATTTTCCTCCGTTGAAGGTATATTGATAATGTAGCCCTGCGGGAAGGCGATGGAGGACAATTAATACATTGTCAGAATCGACTACATCAATTTTTTCATTTTGGATGGTGTAAGGGATACCACTGACAAAAACACTGTGAACCAGTGCATGAGGAGGGGTCAGTGCATAAGCGAAGAGACTTAACGATACAAAAAATAGGGTTAGTGGGTTTCTCAATGTAAACAAATTAACCAGGTTCACTGAAGGGGTTTCTTCCAAACAAAAGCAAAATGCACAAATCTGGCAAACTAAATGCCGTCAAAATCTACTTGTTCACATTGATTTGAATGGATATAGGATAAAAATGCAAACATTATTTCCCATTTGCAAATTAATTTTTAACACTTAATTGTTGACAATATACTTTCGTGCAAATAGACATAAAAAAACCACGGAAGTTGTACAATTACAACTTCCGTGGTTTTATCGCATCAGGATAACCGAGTCCTTTACTTGCGGTTTCCGAATAAACGCAGCAAATACAAAAACAGGTTGATGAAATCCAGATACAGGGTCAGTGCCCCCATAATGGCTTCTTTATGGTCTTCTTCGGTTCCTTCATTGCCGATGATGTTCATGCTTTTGATCTTCTGGGTGTCGTAAGCTGTCAATCCCACAAAGATCAGAATTCCGGCATAGGTGATGATCCAGTACATCATGGGACTACGCAGGAAAATATTGACGATCGAGGCGATCACCAGACCAATCAGGGCCATAAACAGCAAACTACCCGCCTTGGTGAGGTCGTTTTTGGTAAAATACCCATAGGCACTCATCGCTGCAAAGGTACCCGCAGTGATCAGGAAAGTACCCGCAATGGACGTACTGGTGTAAATCAGGAACACAAAGGACAGGGTAAGTCCATTCAGCACAGCATACAGCAGGAATACCAAAGTAGCGGTGTTGGCCGACATACGCATCACCGCAGCAGAGAGGTAACCTACCAACAGCAATTCGCCGATGATGAGGCCAAAAAAGATAAAGCGATTGCCAAACACAAATTGCAGCAGTTGTGGGGAACCCGCCACTACGTAAGCTACAGCGCCAGTAATGGCTAGTGCAAAAGCCATCCAACCAAACACTTTGGTCATGAACCGCGCTTGCTCGGCGGCAATGGCTTCTTGTCTTTGATCACCTACAAAAGGGAAGTCATTCATTTTTAATTGGGTTTTTGTTTAAAAGATGATTTTTAGATCTGATAGTGTAAACAAGTTTAAGGATAGTTTTTGTTCCGTACAAGGTTTTAGGGTTTTAAGTTTTAGGGTCTAAGGGTTCTGTCAGCGTAATGGGAGAACCCTAAGACCCTAAGACCCTAAGACCCTAAGACCCTAAGACCCTAAGACCCTAAGACCCTAAGACCCTTTAAGGTTTATACCCATCCTTCAACCCCACGGTCAGGTTAAACACCGGTTTCTCCGCTGTGCTGTCCTGATCCGCGCAGAAGTAGCCCATGCGCAGGAACTGGAAGCTGTCGCCGACTTTGGCCTCAGCCAGGCTGGGTTCCAGTTTGGCATTGGGAATTACCTTGA
>Ga0209717_1002282_pt1 | contig 18690 bp, 14 predicted proteins | sample AD_UKC048_MetaG_FD_184418 | JGI IMG/M metagenome (GOLD analysis project Ga0209717, IMG submission 184418) | Active sludge microbial communities of municipal wastewater-treating anaerobic digesters from USA - AD_UKC048_MetaG (SPAdes) (version 2) | ecosystem: Engineered > Bioreactor > Anaerobic >... | reverse complement strand
ATGGCTGTGGTGAGCTCCTGGGGGGGTTTCCATTTACAGTGAAAATAACGGGGATTTCCCCAGGGGGCTCCAATTTTGCACGCATATAAATACTCTGGGGGCAGGATAGCCCTATGGTTTTATTTCAGGATTTTTACCACCCTCCCCATATAGTTGTATATCAATATATTATAATATTATTCTCCCCGGAGTGGTGCCTCATCCGGTCCAGCCAGGAGGATCTCCCGGGTGAGTTATTTATTTTTCATTTTCCATTCATCTATTATTCTCCGGTCCCGGTTGCCCTTGGCTATGTTACATGATTTGCAAAGGCTCTGCCAGTTGCTACGGTCCCAAAAATCCCCGCATACAGGGAACGGGATTATATGATCAGTCACCTCTGCCGGTCTGGTCATCCCTCTACTCTTGCAGTCCTCACAAAGGGGGTGCCCCTGCTTCCAGGCCAGGCTCTCCCTCTTCCATCTGGAGGTAGAATACAAGTCTGTTTTAGGTTTGCGGTTCTCCATCCGTGGCCCGTTACCCTGGGGTTTGGGTTTCCATCCGTATAATCTTTCCCGGCTTCCTGTTTTGTATGGCATAACTTAAATATTAAAACGCGGTTTATAATTTGCTTCCCCGGTTTACCCCAGGGGGTTACATTCAAATTTAATATAATTCTCCGCTGGTTATACCTGGCCCTCTGAGTTTCCTTTTCTGGTTTACATGCCCGGGGTATAATATAAACCCCTCCCCCTTCGTGCCATGTACCCCCGGGGGGGATACTTGAATCACATTTCACTATATTTTTCTTTACTCTATATGCATTGATATATAACTATTTAGTAAAACTAATAAGTATTTGAAAGTAATAAAATGTAAAGAAATAACGAAAAAGTTTCAGTAGAAGTTTCAGTAATTTGTATATTTACAGCTGTTTTTAAAGATAAGCTATTATATGGGCATCACTTTCAATCTGGAACTGAATAACAAACCTACAAAAAATAAAACGTATGTCGTTTTGCTGAGGATTACCCAGGATAAGAAACATATCAGAAAAAAAACCACCGTCGAACTTAAAAGTAAAAATGATTTTAATCCCAAGGCAAAACAGGGGAATTGGATAAGGACTTCTGAACCTAACCACAAAAAATGGAACCAGGACCTTGCTGATGAGATTGAGGACGCAAAGAACACATATAAGAAATTAAGAAATTCAGGCCTGGCCACAAAGGAGCTCATTAAAGAAAAGATTACATCTGCCGACACTTCCCCTTCATTCCTGGAATTTGCCAGACAACGTACAAAGGATATTTATAACGAAGGTGGTTATAGGAATTTCAAGAAATATAACGGTTTCTGCAATAAGCTTTATACTTACTTGACGGAAATAAACAAGAAGGATTTGCTCTTTTCAGAGATAACCACGGCCTTTCTGGCGAAGTTTGAAGCCCATCTTTATACCCTGCATAACATCCGTAATCCTGAAGCTACATTGCATCCAAGCACCATCTCTTTAACCCTGAGAATCTTTAAGACGCTTATAAACCGTGCTATTAGTGTAGAAAAGATCATCAAGCCTGAGATGAACCCTTTCCTGGGATTCAAATATGCGCAGGAAAAGAGTGCAATGAAGGAGAAATTGAATTCAGTAGAAATAGAGCTGATTGAAAATCTGGATCTTCCTGAAGGAAGTCTGATCTGGCATTGTAAAAATTATTTCCTGTTTTCCTATTATATGGCTGGTATCCGTGCAGGAGACTTAATACAACTGCGCTGGAGCAACATCACTACTGATGGCAGACTGGAATACCGGATGGGGAAAACAATGAAAGACAGGAGTATCAAATTGCATGAAAAGCCTAAGTCTATTCTTAAATGGTATTATAAAGAGAACAGCAAACCAACTGATTACATTTTTCCACTGCTCGACAACGATGCACCATATGCTAAGGCTATCACAGAAGATCAACGAGCAACATTGCCACCTGATATGATTAAAAAGCTGTTAAATGATGTTAACAGCAAGAATGTACTAATAAATAAATATCTGAAAAAGATTGCTACACTGGCCGGCATTATCAAGAACATCAGTTTTCATATTTCAAGGCACAGTTTTGCCCGCATCGCTAAGGATAGAAGGGTAGATAACAATCATTTAAAGAATATTCTCGGTCATTCCGACATCAAGATCACAGAAGCATATATGGGCAATTTTGACACAGAGGAAACAGATAAGGTGATGGATTCCATTTTCGAGAAAGCAGAGGATGGTAAAGAAAAAATTAAAAAGATGCTGAAACAGTTGGCTCCATCAGATTTGGAAGAAGTCCTCAGAGAAATGAATCAGGGTAAATCAGACGATAATTCAGAAGCATCAAAACAGTAATTAGCTCATGGAACCGGACATATTAACAGATGAAAAATTTCAGGTCATCACCGGGTATTCTCTGGATGAACTGAAGTTGTTAACGTCTCCCAAAAGTTATGAGGTTAATACAACTAAGTTCAGAAAAGAGGATTTCATCAAAGTGATAAAAGGTGGTCCGTTTGAGGAGTTCAGCGAACACTTATACTATTTTTTGCTCATAGCTCGTCGGAAATATGATAGGTTTGTTAATAACCGGTCACAACGATTAGGCATTCAGCGACAGGACTTGCTTTTTAGAAAGGAGCTTGCTTTATCTTTAAAGGAATTATTTTCCGGTAGTTCTCTTGAGTTCACCATTACAAACCTGGAAAAACCGCACATAATCCGTGATCCAAAAATAGTCAGACTGTTGCAGTCTGGCGTAATCTCTACCCTGGAGGAAGCAATAAGATCAACACGGATGAATTTTGTCACCTTGTCCAAAGAAGAAGTCATTAGAGATATCAATTCCCACGCGGACGTCTTATGGATTAAGGCATGGATGGAATCAATGGGATACCTTGATCCTGATTATGAAAGTTTCACGCTGAGCGACTTTGATGAATATTTCACCAAGCTCGGCATGTCAGCTGCCCTTCCTGATTTGAAGAACAAATTATTTGAAGTGTTAATTTCTGAATACGCCAGTGATCACCCTTATGAAGAAGCCCTGACTGTTCAAAGTCTTGAGAGGATTCTCAATGACATTGGAGAGGTGTTATCAAAAAGGGGAGCAAAGCAGGTTACAATAGAGGAAAAGGGAATTGCCTTCATTTTAAGTGTTATACTTCGCCTGGACAGTTATTTGAACGATGATCAAGTTAAGAATATCACGGACATTGATTTCACAAACAAGGACCTTCGGCATATTCATGATGTAATGACCTTCTATGGCTACATTGAGGATTACAGAAGGGCCCGTAAAACTGAAAAAAGTCTGGAGAAAAGAATTCGTAAGATGATTAATGATTATAAAGAGCCGTATGAAGTTGGTGATGTCATTGAAAGGTTACAGATTCTAAAATACCGGTGCGCAAATCAGTCAGAGTAATTTTTGTAAAACCTCCAAGCATTTCTTGAAACTATATTCCCAGAAATTTTTCCAGTATTCGGTTTCAATATCTTCATTATTAGTTACTTAGGTTTATTTAATTTTGCTCGTAATAGAAGCGAAAAAATAAATTTAAGTAATATGAATAAATCAGAAAGTAACTTGAATTTGACGGTGGTTCCGTCCGACTTCCTGAAAAAAGTGGAGTCTGATCTGCAGGAATTGAAAGAGTCCCTGCGGGTAAAAAATGAGCAAGAGATTAACTCTCAATGGGTTGAATCTGTGAAAGTCCCCGGGATCCTCGGTATATCCCGGAAAACCTGGCAATCATGGAGAGACAGGCGATTGATAGAATTTAGCCAGGTGGGTTCAAAAATTTATGTCCGTCGGGCTGATCTTGAAAAGTTCATGATGTCCCACAGAATTGAAGCACAGTGAAGCAGATTTTAATACCTGTTGAGCTCTGCAAGTTCGCTTTGGCAAAGAGGAAAACAAGAGAGGTTACTCTCTGGCTGTTCCTGAAGAGCATTTCATCCGGTCATTTCCTTCTGACTTCCGATCTCACGGGCATGATCTGCAATACTCTTCATTACAAAACAGAAAAAACTTTCAGGAAGCATTTTCACTGGCTTATCAAAAAAGGATGGATTACAGTGAATGGTAGAACAGGGAGTCACCGTATTATCAGCATGGATCAGCTGGCGAGGAAATACCAATATATTTCCAAATCCTGCTCAGTTTTCAGTACCGATGACTTTAGTACCATTCGAGGATTCTTTGTCGGAACTGTAATAAAATATTTGATAAGGGGTAAAGGGCAGTCGGCCTACCGAAGACATGAGGCCAGGAAGTACTGCCCTTACCCTTTTATTACATTGACCAGATTGGCAAAATTCCTTGAAGTTCCACGATCGACCGCTGTAAGGTTTAAAAACAGGGCTTTAAGGGATGGCTATATTCAGGTGAAGCACAAGTTCGACAGGCTTTTACTTCCACCTGCTGATTACAGATTCCTCAAACAAATGGGAGGGGATGAGACAAGAAATATGGTTATGATAAAAAACAGGATTTGCGAGCAAAAACCTGACTTGATTACCTCCACCATTTTAATTCGGAAAAAGGGAAAACACCCTGGAAAAAAATGGACCCAAAAAGAAGACATATATATAAAAGGAAGAAAGGATGAACATGAAACGCATTCTAACTCTGTCGAGGTTGAAAGTTTTGGCAAGTAATTTTTTTGTATAACTAATAAATATTTATCGTTATGGAAATTTTTATGAATTCGAAGGTCAGAATGGCCGCACTTAGGGCCCTGGAATGGGAGTCCTATGAAAGGAAAAATGAAGCGCTTAAGCTCAGGAATGATGAGCTGTGTATTGAACTAATCGAACGGTGGGAAAGGGACTTTAGCAGTCCGCTGGATTATCATCAAGAAGTATCCTGGTACTATGATGTAATTATTGATTACAATGATCAGGTACTGGAATTTCTGAAGCAGGTTTTGGATAAGTTGTCTGCCAGCGGGGATTTTGTGGAGATAAGCCTCAGGGAGATATTTGCTATAAAAAGGGTGCTAGAGAATTTCAATAATACCTTTTTGTTGTCTCTCTCTGATTTTGATTTTCATGATGAAGATCAAAAAGATGGTGCTCCACCGTTTTTAAGGCCTTTTTTCAAGGAAACTTCGATTGATAATATGGAACGTCAGCTTGATTCTATTTGTACAATCTGGGAAGAAGAAATGGAATGTGTTGACGGGATCATTGATTACATTGGTTTTTACCTGCCCAAAAATTATTGGGACGTTCATTATGTGGAATCTGCATTTGAAAGCTCGCATGGTTGGTATAAGGTTAAACAGCCAGCTGTGGTGAAATAGGTAGTGTTTTATTCCAGTGGAGGAGCCTGTCATAATGGTAGGCTTCCTTCACCGGGATTTCAGAAACACTTTTATGAATTTTATAAAAAATTAGAATATGGCACTGAATAGGTCGCAGGGTAATATGTACAATTACGTCACCCACACCTGGAATACCGCTAAAGGCGAATGCTATCATGGTTGTAGCTATTGTTAGATGAAAAGATGGAAATACCCAGTGCCCCTTTACTTCTCCCCCCTGATGAACCGGCAACACTTAAGCCTCCCCAGACCTCATGAGAGCCATTATAACGCTCTTTCATCGTGCATAGGCACAAAGAATAGGGAGGCCTTTCAGCCTCCCATTTCCCCCTATGATTTCATAGCATCCCCTGGTCTGCCATTGAGAAGTACCCCTCTGAAAGCAGAATGATGTGGTCGAGCAATGGGATTTCCATGATCAGTCCGGCTCCCTTCATCCTTTCTGTAAGCTGGATGTCAGCCTGGCTGGGAGTGCCATTCCCTGAGGGGTGGTTGTGGGCAAGGATGATGGAACAGGCATTAGCTACAAGGGCAGCCTGGAAGATGGTGCGTACATCAGCCACAGTGCCGCTCAACCCTCCAATTGACACCAGGAAGTAACCAAGTACTTTGTTAGCGCGGTTGAGAAACAAGGCATAAAAGCATTCCCTCAGGTCAAGAGGTATGGCCCATATCTTTCGCAGGAGCTTTTCGGCATCGGCGGAGCCATTGATGCATATTCTCTGAGAAGGCTTGACAGGGGGAGAGTAAATGATTTCAATTTCTGAAACATTGAGGCGGGGTTCTTCCTTCTGTGACCATAGATTTTTCTCCATACAGGGAGAAATGAATTCCTGTTTATTCATAATAGCGTTTTGTTTTAGTTCCGGGGCATAACAAAAAATTGTTTTGGCATACACTCTTAGGTGTGAATTGACCAACCTGCTTTTCTTTCAGCTTCCAGGCTGACGGAAAAGGTTGGCCCACTTCCGCTTCCGAAACCATCGTGGAGGCCATGAAATATGAATCCACCATTCAGGACGAACAGTCCATCCCTGGTGATTTCAAAGTAAAGGGAAAGAGGAGCAAAATCGCTGTAGATTTTTACCTGACAGCCATTCTGGGAGTGTCGTTCAAGCCTGGCGAAAGTCTTTTCATAGCTTTCAGTCAAACCATGTTCATTGGCAAAGGCTATAATCTCATCAAGCCTGCCGTTGGAAAAGTCAGTAATCATATCATTAATATTTATTGGTTTCATTTTAAGTTTGTGTTTTGAGAGTAACCTGGATGCTGTCCAATGTAGTTTTGTGTATAATCTGATATCTAGGTAATTTTTCCCTTTACCGGTTTTTAAGCTATATTTGAGAGGCAATTTTAACTGACCAAATGACTTTAGAGCAATATATTGACAGCATTGGCAAGCGTTATAAACTTGGCAATGCCACAGAACATTCATTCCGCGGAGATTTACAACAACTGATTGAAAGCCTTGTCCCTGATATCAAAGCCACCAATGAGCCTAAGAGACAACAATGCGGAGCTCCGGATTACATCATTACCAGAAAGGGAATACCACTTGGCTATATCGAGGCGAAGGACATCGGAGCTGATTTGGGAAGCAAGAATTACAAGGAGCAGTTTGATCGGTACAAGCAGTCTTTGGAGAATTTAATCATCACCGATTATTTGGTATTTCAGTTCTTCAGGGAGGGGACACTGGTTACGTCCATTTCCATTGGTCAGGTACAGGGAAACAAGATTATTGGCAAACCAGAAAAATTTGCTGAGTTTACCCTGCTCATCAAAGAGTTCTGCACCTATACCGGCCAAACCATCAAATCCTCTTCAAAGCTGAGTAAGATGATGGCTGCCAAAGCAAGGCTTTTGGCTAATGTCATTGAACGGGCGCTACTCCCTAAAGAAGGAGCATACCAGGCTAATGAAACGGAGAATATCACCCTCCATGATCAATTCAACTCCTTCAAACAAGTGTTGCTGCATGATATCAAGGAAAAGGAGTTTGCCGACATCTATTCCCAGACCATAGCCTATGGAATGTTTGCCGCCCGGCTGCATGATCCAAGTTTAGTTGATTTCTCAAGACAGGAAGCAGCGGAACTCATACCAAAATCCAATCCCTTCCTGAGAAAGCTGTTTCAATACATCGCAGGGTATGACCTTGATGATCGCATCAAGTGGATTGTTGATGATCTTGCCGATATTTTCAGGGCTACCAATGTTGCAGAACTGCTGAAGGATTTTGGCAAGTCTACACAGCAGAATGATCCCCTTGTCCATTTCTATGAAACCTTCCTTTCCGAATATGACCCTAAACTGCGTAAAAGTCGAGGGGTATGGTACACCCCGGAACCTGTAGTTAACTTCATTGTAAGGGCTGTGGATGATATCCTTAAGACTGAATTTGGTCTACCGATGGGACTGGCAGATACCTCAAAAACCACGGTGACGGTGAATGTCCAAGGTCAGAAAGTAAAGAAGGAGGTTCACAAAGTCCAGATTCTTGATCCTGCAACAGGTACAGGAACATTCCTGGCTGAAGTGGTAAAGCAGGTCTATAAGCAGTTTGAAGGGCAGCAGGGCCTTTGGAACAACTATGTGGAGGAACACCTTATTCCCCGGCTGAATGGTTTTGAAATCCTTATGGCATCCTACACAATTGCCCATTTAAAGTTGGATATGCTGCTCAGGGAAACAGGCTACCAGCCCACAAAGGACCAGCGTTTCAAAATATACCTGACAAACAGCCTGGAAGAATATCATCCTGATACAGGTACCCTATTTGCAAACTGGCTCAGTGCTGAAGCTAATGAAGCTAACCATATAAAAAGGGATACACCTGTGATGGTGGTTGTGGGAAATCCGCCTTATGCTGTGAGCAGTACCAATAAGGGAGCATGGATTCAGAATCTTATTGCGGATTACAAAAAGGATTTAAATGAGAAGAAATTAAATCTTGATGATGATTACATAAAATTCATCCGTTACGGTCAGCATTACATTGACAAAAATGGATGTGGAATTTTAGCTTACATTTCAAACAATAGTTTTATTGACGGAATCACCCATAGACAAATGCGAAGGCGATTATTAGAAAGTTTTGATAAGATATATGTTGTTGATTTACATGGTAATGCAAAAATACAAGAAATATGTTCTGATGGTTCAGTAGACCAAAATGTGTTTGATATAATGCAGGGTGTATCAATAAACATTTTTATAAAAACATTACTGAAAAAGAAAACTGAATTAGGTCAAGTATTCCATCATAGTTTGCAGGGTAAAAGAGAATTCAAATATGACCAACTAAACACAAGTGGGATTGAATCTATCAATTGGGAGAAATTGAAGTGTACTGATCCTGGATATTTTTTCGTTCAAAAGGACTTTAAGGAAATTGAAAAATATGAAACTTTCTTTCGCCTTCACGACTTGTTCTTAATCAGTGGGCCAGGATGCAAAACTGAAAGAGATGGATTAAATATAAAATTTACGAAAGAAGAATTAAGAACTGTTCTTTTAGATTTCATAAATTTAAGTGAAGAAGAAATTAGGTCAAAATACAATTTACATAAAGACAGTAGAGATTGGAAAGTAAAGTGGGCAAAAAATGATGTTATTGCAAATTTCAGCAACACGATAATACAATCTTACTTATATCGTCCATTTGATGTTCGATACATCTATTATTCAGGCATTTCAAAAGGTTTTGTAGGAACACCTGGCTATAAAAGATTTTATAATATGCTTAACGATAATATTGGAATTATTTTTCCAAGAATTTGCAAAGGGAATAACGGATTTCAACATGGATTTATTTCAAGGAACATTATTGATGTTGCAGCAGGTGATGCTTTTTCAGGTGCAGGTACATTTTTCGCACCACTTTACCGATATCCTGATAAGTCCGAATCTTTAATTGTTGAACAAAACATTGAAAGACAACATAACCTGAATGTTGAACTGATTAATCAGGTTGCAGGAAGAATTGGTTTAACATTCAACATTGATGATTTAAGTTATGGCTTGGAGGATATTACATCAAAATTGACTTTTACTCCAATTGATATCCTGGATTACATTTATGCCATTCTTTATTCCCCCACATACCGGGAGAAATACAAAGAATTCCTGAAGATTGATTTTCCAAGGGTGCCTTATCCCAAGGACCAGGGAACTTTCTTTCAATTGGTAAAGCTGGGCGGTGAACTGCGACAGATTCACTTGATGGAGAGTCCAATTTTGGATAAGCTTATTACCAAATATCCGGTTTCTGGCAGTAATGAGGTGAGTATAGTCAGGTTTGAAACCTATGATTACGAAGCCACCTTGCCGAATGAAAAAGGAGAGTTTGATTACCCCGACTATCTTGGGGCTGTTTACATCAATGATACGCAATACTTTGCCGATGTGCCGAATTCAGCCTGGGAATTCTACATTGGAGGTTACCAGCCTGCCCAGAAATGGCTGAAGGACCGGAAAGGTAGAACACTGGTATTTGAGGATATTTTGCATTACCAGAAGATAATTGTTGCTCTTGCTGAGACTAAAAGACTCATGCAAGAAATTGACCATATAAATATTGAATAATGACACCTTAACAATCTCCCCGCTCCTGATGTCCTAGCCACTGAAATCATTGAGAACCTTGAAGCAGGAATTGAGAGCTTCAGGGAGATCATGGAAGCCATCAACGGCAAGTGATGGAGAAAAAAGGACAGGCATCTGTGTTCTTTGAATTATGACCCTGCAGGGGGTCAATATCACCGGAACAGGGGGTCAGTTTGATCGGAATATCCAATTTACATGTAGTTTTGATAAAAAATTATGGAAGTAGCTTACATTAAGCATATATATTTCATTTTCTATAACATGATGAATGATTTGTAAGCATAGCAAATGCATATTATCAAGGTGTTAGCCACTTTGATTACTATTCATAATATGAAAAATCATTATAAATTTATACTCAATAATTCATCGTATTAATTGTAATGAAAAATACAAAATACAATAACAAGCAAATAGAAGATTGGGCGACAATAGAAGTCAAACATTGTTTGTCAATGACAGATACCCTTAGTCAATACATTAAAGAGAATGATAAAACTCCTTCATGGGATGGTGATGTTTTAATCTATAAAGGCAACAATACTGATAAAAAGGATATCATTGGTAAAGTTACGATTCAGGTTAAAGGAAAAATGGCTGATAATATTAATAGAAATGAATGCTCTTTCTCTGTTGATATGGCTGACTTGGTTAATTATAAAAACGATGGAGGTACTATTTATTTTGTTGTGATGATAAACAAAAATAATCCAAGCAAAAGGAGAGTATTTTATGATACATTAACGCCTTTAAAAATTGACAATTACATAAAAGGACGTATAAATCAGAATTCGCGGGTCATAAAGCTAAAAAGACTTCCTGGGGATAAATATGCAATTCAAACTATTTTTTATAATTTTTATCAGGACAGTAAAAGACAACATAGCTTTAGTAGTATATCTCCAATTAAATTGGGGACATTGTCATCGAGTGTTGACATTGTGAAAATCACATCAAGTCTAACTATTTTTTCACCCGATAAAAAGCTTCCATCCCCGATACAGGCATTCTTAAACAATGAGGTGTATTGGTACGCAAAGATTGCAAATAGTCCTATTCTTCACCCTGTTGAATTTTGTTCTATTATGTCCGTAGTTTCCAAAGATAGATTTCCTCCAATTCTTGTTGCTGGGGACAGATACGAAAACTATGTATCTGAACATATAACGAAAGATAAAATAACCATCATGTTTGGAGAAAGTACAACATTGGTTTTTACAAAAAATAGAAAGGGAGCAATAATGGATTATAAACCTTCTGGTTTATTAAGAAGTAGAATAAAGGATCTTAATTTTATAATAAGCATAGTAGAAACTGGAGTGATTGATTTTGGTGAAAACAAAAAGGTGAATTTGGGACAGATGGTTGCTGATACACCATTTGATATCGTTTCTGCTAATAAAGAATTAGAATCATATAAACGTATTGAGCAATTTTGGAGATCATTGCATGTTGTGGCGGATTTTGACATTGGGAATATTGATTCGAACTCAAGTATAGAGGAGTTGTATCTATTAATGAATTCAATTAACGGAAAGCATCCCATTCACGTTAATGTCGATGGAGAACATAGAGGTTATTTGTTTCGCAAAAGCATCTCAAACTTTAAAATTTTATTCCTTTTAGATGCTGCAGACAAAGAAAAGTCTTTATACAAAATATACAATTTTTTTGATTATAAAGGGATTATAAAAATTAAGAGAGGAGACACAGAGCATATCTCATCCCTGTATTCAGTATTATCTCCAGATGATTATATGGAATTGTCTAATATTGATCTTTCGAAAATGCTTCAATCATATAAAGACTTGATTAATTTGGATAATAATATATTTGAACCTGCGAATTATGATGTACTAAATCTATTATTGGCTTATGACCAGCACAATGATCATCCTATTGAAATACTTAATACTGCTAAGGAGATAGCGTGCTGGCTTTTAAATGAAAGTAAAGATAAATTACCTACAGAAATTAAAATCATAAATTACTTGCAAACAATAAAGCGAGAAAGAGAACTCACATCAGAAGAAAATAGAAAGCTATATGAGATAGCTGAAAACGAGAATAGTAGTTTAATGTTCAAGTTGGGAGCAAATTTATTACTTGAAAACTATATAGTAGTAAGAATACAATTTGAACAGCTTTGCGAGCAAGACAAAGAATTTTTTCGATCTTTTCCAATTTATAAGTTTTGGAAATAACCGTCTTTCATAATGCAAATATTTTAATGGATCAACACTTATTTTTTTGCTTTTACGCCCATAGGTAATTAGCGACTTCGCGCAAGTTTTTTGCAAAGAATACTACTTGCAGGAACAGACCTTGCAGCTTGTCAGTGATTTAGCTATAGCTTTACCGGAAAATTAGGAGAAGAAACCGTCATTAAAGGGCTTTGAGTTACTCGCTTAGGTTGCTGTCTTATGAAAATGTAATGGGTTTGGCGAATCGCCCATTTGTTCACATTAACTGTTTCATTTTATATATGATTAATGAATGGATATTCCAGACAAACTGACCCCTCATTCCGGTGAACGACATCATTGGTTGATAATTTCCGGATTTGTGACAATTAACTCTGGAAGACCTTAATTCACCCATCTCAATCTCTCATGGACTTCCACCCCAAACTCCGTCAGGACAAACTCCCTTTTCTCCCAATCAAATATGCCGACTCCATTCTTGGATCATCGTATGATAGCCCTCCAAACGATTCTGCGTCTCAGCCTTACCTCGATGAGCAATCTGCGTGATTGTTGGGCTTTCATTGTTGCAGGTTTACCTGATGCAATGTAGCACATTTCCACAGAGAAACGGGGAGATAAGTATTTAAGTTAGGATGATAATGCTTGCGTTGCTACTTAGGTGCGTATTCCGGCGAAGCCGGACACCCGTTCCGTTTTTTAACGGACACTTTTCTCAAAAAAAAATCATTGTAAATCTAAAACATTTTCTTCCTTATTTTCCAATATTTTTCTCATTGATGGCCCATCTAAATCTATCCGGAAAGAACCATTGATCCACCGGTCCAAAATGGCGTCAGCAATGGTTGGCTCAGCAAAACAATCATACCACGATTTTACAGGCAACTGGGAGGTGACAATGGTGGATCCTTTCCCATGTCTGTCATCTGCAACATCCAGTAATATTGTGCATTGCTTATGATCGATTTTTCTAAGGCCAAAGTCATCAATGATCAACAGATGGTTCTTTGTGATCATGTCCAGGACTTTAAAATATGTGCCGTCTGCTTTTGCAAACATTAACTGGTCCAGGAGTTTGTTGGCCGTAACATATAGTACCCTGAGCTGGTTGACACAAGCCTGGTGGCCAAAGGCACATGCAAGGAATGATTTCCCCAGACCCGTCGAACCGGTGATCAGCAAGTCCCTTGATTTTTTAATCCAGTCGCAACTTTGTAACCGCAGCACCTGGTTTTTATCCAGCCCGCGTGGATGGTTGAAGTCAATCTGTTCAAAACTTGCCTGTTGTCTGAGCCTTGCCTGCTTTAGAAGTCGGCTGAGTTTCTTATTGTACTTGTCGTCAAACTCTGCATCAACCATATGGCCAATGAGTTCGTCAAGGGTATACTTCTCCTGACGTGCACTCTGTGTAATGTCCCGGTATACACGTTCAAAGCCGTGCAACCGCAATAACGATAGCTTTTCAAATGTGGCTGTAATGTTCATAGTTTCTCTTTTTAATTGTATTTTTCTTTACCTCGGATGTTCTCATGATAAGGCAGTTTAAACAGGGTAAGATCTTCTTCTCCAGGAAGATTAAAGGCTTTTGTGGTAAGGGTGTTTTTGATAAATCGATAAGTGACGCAGTTTACCTGTAATGCTTTCTGGCAGGCTTTTATGATGTGCTCAGGTTCATGTTTCTTTTCCAGACTTAGAAGTCCTATGCAGCTTTTGTATGCCTGCTCCGGATGTGGTCTGTTATCCAGGATCGAAGCAATAACCTGCTCTACTTCAGGAGCTATTTTCCTGCCCCAGTTGATAAACCTCTCCGGGGTCCATTCTGACACATACCGGTGGCTCGGTGGACGATGCTCAGGCTTTGTAGTGTATCCGTAAGGGCACCGGTCACGTTGGTGGATGGCAACTCTAAGATGATTAAAGTATATTTCAACACACCGGTTGGTATAAGTCACTTTTACCTTCTTTCCCGTTAACTCATACGGTACGCTATAATAATGCTTGTCTTCCTTCAGATAGATATGGTGGTTAAACTGCACAGTATTCTCACAGAACGTTTTCATTTCGTAGGATTGAAGGGGCAATGGCCTGAGGTATTGTTTTTCAATCTCTTCAAATAACTGTCGCCTTGAGTAATCTCTGCCCTGGAAGTTCTTTTTGTTATATGCTTCAAGCTTTTCCCATAGGGCCTGGTTGAGTTCTTCGAGTGAGAAAAACACCTGGTTGCGCAAGCGGGCAAAGATCTGGGTGTACGCAGTACGTACAAAATTCTCAGCTAATGATTTATCCTGCGGGTGTAACGCCCTGGCCGGAATGATGACCGTACCATAATGTTCGGCAAAATCGGCATACGTCTCGTTGATAACCGGCTCATAATTGTCTGCCTTTGTTACTGCTGATCTCAAACAATCCGGAACGATGGCCGCTGTGACCCCCCCATAAAAACGGAGCGTGGATTGGTTTACCGCAATCCAGTCAGCTTTCATTTGAGAGGGCACGGCCTCGATATAAGAAAGCTGACTGGAGCCCAGTACGGATACGAAGACCTCACAGGGGATTATCTCTCCCGTTTCCGGATTAGTATAGGATAGCTTCTCTCCTGTGAAGTCAACATACATCTTGTCTCCAGCTTTATGATCGACATGCATGCTTACCTTCCTGGCCTTACGCCAGAGGTAGTAATGATGGCAGAACTGGCTGTATCCATAACCATCCAAATGCGTCTGACAATACTCTTCCCATAAGAGTTGAAGCGTCACGCCGGTCCGCTTTAACTCCTTTTCATATTGAGGGAAAAACTGCAAGAGTTCTTTGTAACGAATGTTTTCTGATTCCTTTTTCAGGTTCAGTATAGTCAGCAGTTCTGTATCGGACATTGCTTCCAGCGAGGCTAGGGTAATCCCGCTTGCCTTAAAGCCAGAAACATATTGGCTTGCAGCTGTCTTGCCTATGCCAACGATCTTGGCCCCCTGTCGGGCGCTGATTCCTTTCTCGATGTATAAACGAAGAAGTTCGCGTACTTTTCTCATATTAATCCTCTTATTGGCCATCTCATTTTGGTTAAAAATTCAATGGCGCAAATGTCATGAGAAAAGTGTCCGCTTTCGTCCGGAATGCCTGTCCGCTTTGCTCCGGAACGGGTGTCCGTTTTGCCCCGGAACAGGTGTCCGCTTTACTCCGGATTGGGTGTCCGCATTAAACCGGAATACCTGTCCGTTTTAGTCCGGAATTTGCACTTAGGGGAATACGGGAAAGTTTCTCCTTACAACCGATAGAATCATTACTGGTAAATGGTACTCATATATTAGGCCGGATAAAATATGGGCAACAACTTTTTTGCCTCCAAACGCATTAATATAGCTTTAATTTTCAGGCTTAAAATGTTCATATACAACCCATAGCAGATAGCTTCACATATTGATTAATAGGCCTAAATTTGCATTGTTGGCCTCTATGTGACACTTTCCCTCTTGAGCTGATACGACACTGACAACCGCTAAAGATGCCTTAAAATTGATCTGGTGAGCCGTAGAAGGATGATGGGATTTTTGACTCTTAATTATGAGCAGATTATTTAATAGGGTTGCACCTCCTGAAATTGGAAAGGTAAAGACATCATCAAAACTTAAAGGAATATTACTGCCTTTTCTGAAAATATATTTACATATTTGAATTGGATATTTCGGATAAGATAACAGAATACATTAATCCTAAAAATCTAATATAATAAATTGCAAAAGTGGTGTAGAATGTTTATTTTCAAGCTGTTGAAACAAAAAAAGAAACAAAACTAGCACCACTTCCAGGATGAAAAATACGGATAATATTTTAAAAGGACAAACAAAAGTTGTAAAACACACATTTTCAGGAAGTAACATTACCAGATTCTCCGGATTGAATACCATTTCAGGGTACATGAACAAGCAAGGCATCATACGACTCATTTCTTCTCATTTCCCTACTCGCAGGCACAATGCAACAAAGTTTGGAGCTAACCAGATTTTGCTGGCTATTGTTTTTGCGTCCCTCAGTGGGATCAATCGGATATGCCATATGGCCAATTTTACCGGTGATGGCTTGGTCAGGGTTTTACTGAACCTGAAAAAGGCCATTAATGAAAACACTATATCCGTTACGCTCAAGAAACTTGGCCAAAGCGGAGCCAGAACGCTTCAGACCCTTCTCCTGGACAATAATTCCAGATGGCTTGATCAGACCGGGCTTGGATCCATTACCCTGGATGCTGACTCGACGGTCAAGCCTGTTTTTGGCAGCCAGCAGGGTGCTGCCAAAGGGTATAATCCCACCAAGAAGAATGGGATGAGTTACCATCCGCTGCTTGTTTTTGTCAGTGAAATGAAACTTCTGTACCATTCCTGGTTCAGGACGGGGTCTGCCTATACCTCCAACGGCATTGTCGATTTTCTTCATGAAGTTCGTTCTAGTCTGCCCGGTAGGATAAAAAGCGTATTCTTCAGGGCTGACAGTGGTTTCTTTGCAGGTGAACTGCTTGACATCCTTGAATCCTGGGGCTGGAACTATCTGATCAAGGTGAAACTTAAAAATCTGGACTCGCTTCTTTATCATCAGAACTGGGAACCAGTAAAAGGCAAAGATGATGAATGGGTATGCCACTTTACTTATAAGGCCAAAGGATGGAGCAAACCAAGAACCTTGAAGGCCATCCGCACGGTCACAAAAGAGGTTGAGTTGTCCTATCTGGGGCAAAGCCACAAAGTCCAGGAGTATGAACATGCCTGCTATATATCAAGTCTTGAATATGATGCACACCATTTGCATAAAATCTACAAACAAAGATCAACCAGTGAGACCTGGATTGAACAGGTTAAAAACCACACGATGGCCGGGAGTACGCTGACGGATAATTTCTGGGCCAACGATATATTGTGGCAACTCAGCGTTTTTGCCTACAATCTTTCGGTAATGGTTCGCACCGGTAAAAAGAAGTTTCTCAAGCAGGAACATAGGACATTTGCGAACTGGTTTATTCTGGTACCGGCACGAATAACCAGAAGTGCAAAACAGATAGAATTGAAGATGTATGAGCACCATTTTTACAAAGAGGACTGGGAGGAGCTTGACCGGATGGTCAAAGCCGCCTGAGAAAAGGTCAAGAACAGAAAAGTTGAAATTTACCCCTTAAAATGATGGGAAAGGTATGCGAAAATGTGAAATGAATTTGAATACAATATGTTAAACTGATCGAAAAGGGAGCGCTCGGCTGTTAATTCCTGGTGCCCATCGAAAGAAAATGATCGAAAATGGGACTCAGAGAAACTGCATTACCGTCGGCCTTCTTCCGAAAAGTTCAATTTAGATTTTTAAGTTAATAAATATATCTTGCAGAAAGTCTTACTCTAACTGGTCCTTCCCCTGTTCCAATGCGATATAATGGGACTATGACATCTTTTAATAATATAATGTATTTACCATCTTTGTCTTTTTCAACAGTAACAATTTGATTGTTTTCAGCATGGCCAGCATGAGATCCAATATTAAAACCGACATATGCTTTACCTTTGTGACATTCTGTATAAGCTGTTCCTGTTAAACCACGACAATCATCATAGTCAAAACATTTAAATGATACTCTATTCTGGGTGTTTGACGGATCTGGATATGTGGCAACAGTTAGAAATAAAGAAGTATTTACGAAACTCCCTATGTCCCCAATTACTTTCTTTTCAGGATCGTTAATTTCTAAACGGAATGCCCTCTTAAACAGGATTTTTGTTTGAGGGTCAACATATAGTTCTTGCGTTATTTCAATATCTTTTAATCCCACATCATTAATCTGCCTTAAGTCCCCATCAATACCAATATACATTTCAGGAGATGAACTATCTGGTTCATCATTAGATTTTCCACAGCTTGCAAGTAAATACACAAGGAAAATTGAGCTGATAAAATAAATTATTGTTTTCATATGTCGAAGTGGTTAATATTTTGTCTTATTTATGGTATGTCATGAATATCCAAATATATAAAAATATATTGAAAAACAATCTAGGAGATGAACTTATGGTCTAAGCGAGCATTAAAGGAGTACTTTCAAGTGCCTACTTCTGAATAGTTTTGTAAAATTTTTTATTAAATTTGAAGGCATACTTAACACCCAACCGATGAAAAAGCTTTACTCCTTCATCTTGCTTTCGACAATATTTGTTAGTCTGGCAGCACAGGACATCAACATTTCCTTTCAGCCAGCAGTAAGTGGGACGAATATTGACAGCATCTGGGTCACTAACCAGAGAACCAATGAAAAGATAAAACTCCTTGGCAATGAATCTCTCACCCTAACCAAAGTTACTAGTGTGGAAGACTTACTTTTATCTTCAACTGAAGGGTGCTTATTCCCAAATCCCTGTAACGGGCGTGCGGAGGTGAGTTTTGCCACATCGCTGAGCCAGGAGGTTAAAGTTAGCGTGTATAATATCTCAGGGCAGTTGTTAAGCACAAAGAGTCAGTTTCTGATGCCTGACCAACACAGGTTTACTTTATCATTCCCTGGAATTGGTAT
>Ga0209717_1002280_pt1 | contig 18692 bp, 11 predicted proteins | sample AD_UKC048_MetaG_FD_184418 | JGI IMG/M metagenome (GOLD analysis project Ga0209717, IMG submission 184418) | Active sludge microbial communities of municipal wastewater-treating anaerobic digesters from USA - AD_UKC048_MetaG (SPAdes) (version 2) | ecosystem: Engineered > Bioreactor > Anaerobic >... | reverse complement strand
AAATGGAATATAAATTCGGTCTGGGTATGTTCGTATCCATTGTATCGGGTGTACTCAGTGCCTGTTTCAATTTCGGTCTGGAAGCCGGACAGGAACTGGCCACCGTAGCCAATGATACCTGGAAAGCTGCCAATCCCGGTGAAGGCGAATTCCTCTATCGTAACAATGTAATTTATGTGGTCCTGCTCTGGGGCGGACTCACCACCAACTTTATCTGGTGTATGGTGCTGAATGCCCGGAACAAATCCTTCGGTGATTATACCAATAAAAAGACTCCGCTTGCCCGCAACTATTTATTCTCCGCCATTGCTGGTACGGCCTGGTTCCTCCAGTTCTTCTTCTATGGCATGGGTGAAAGCAAACTCGGCAACGGCCCCAGCTCCTGGATACTGCACATGGCTTTTATTATATTAGTAGCCAATATGTGGGGACTGGTGCTGAAAGAATGGAAAGGAGTGAGCAAACAAACAAAGACAGTCATCGCAGTCGGTATCGCGACCATCATTCTCTCTGTATTACTGGTGGGAAGAGGCAACAGTCTGCATGAAAAATCGAAAAACGAAAAAGAAATTACATATGTCAGTAGCAACAGCAAACTTTAAGCATGTAAGTTATTTATGGGACGATGCCAAAGCAACTGCTATGGCGGGTGATGAAGTGGCCCTGCTGGTATACCGTTCCAACCTGCTTGGTGCGGATCTGCGCTTAACCAATTACGGGGGTGGAAACACTTCCTGTAAAGCCATGGCTAAAGATCCCCTCACCGGAGAGGAAACCGAAATCATGTGGATCAAAGGAAGCGGGGGCGACCTCGGTTCTATGAAGCGAAACGGACTGGCCGCCTTATACGTGGACCGTCTGCGCAGCCTGAACAATGTATACCGCGGACTGGAATTCGAAGATGAAATGGTGGAACTCTTCAACCATTGTATTTATGACCTGGCTTCCAAAGCTCCGTCCATTGACACGCCTTTACACGGATTCCTTCCGTTCAAACATATTGACCACCTGCATCCCGATGCAGCTATCGCTATTGCTGCCGCTAAAGATGGGAAGAAGATCACGCAGGAATTATTCAACGGCACAATCGGTTGGGTGGAATGGCAACGTCCCGGTTTCGACCTCGGTCTGAAACTGAAACAATGTCTGGATGAGAACCCCGGTATCCGCGGCATCATGCTCGGCTCACATGGATTGTTTACCTGGGGCGATACCGCTTACGAAAGCTATATCAATACCCTTGAAGTGATTGAGCGTTGTGCCCAGTACCTCGAAGAAAATTATGGAAAGAAAAGTCCGGTTTTCGGCGGCGCTAAACGGGAATCATTACCCGCCGATCAACGCTTACAGAAAGCCGCCCAACTGGCTCCTGTACTTCGTGGTTTCTGTTCCTCCAAAGTAAAAATGCTAGGCCATTTCACCGATGATGAAAGAGTCCTGCAGTTCATCAACTCCCATGACCTCGATCGCCTGGCGCCGTTGGGTACCAGTTGTCCCGACCACTTCCTGCGGACCAAGATTTCTCCGCTGGTACTGGATCTCGGAACAGAAGCCGATCTGGCTGATGTAAATGCGGTGAAAGAGAAACTGGCTCCCCAGTTTGAAGCTTACCGGAAAATGTACACGGAGTATTATGAAACCTGTAAACATCCGAATAGTCCGGCCGTTCGGGATGCCAATCCCGTGGTGATTCTGTTTCCGGGTGTGGGTATGTTTACCTTCTCCAAAGACAAACAAACCGCTAGGGTAGCTGCCGAATTTTATATCAACGCGATTAATGTGATGCGTGGCGCTGAAGCCGTTTCTGAATATACCTCACTGCCCCGCCAGGAAGCCTTCAATATTGAATACTGGCTGCTTGAAGAAGCCAAACTGCAGCGGATGCCTAAACCCAAACCGCTGAGTGGCCGTGTGGCACTTGTTACCGGTAGTGCTGGTGGAATTGGTAAAGCCATTGCCAAAAAATTTGCGGATGAAGGAGCTTGTGTGGTGATCAATGATATCAATGCCGAACGTCTTTCCGCTGCGAAAGAGGAAATGGTGAAGCAATATGGTAAAGATGCAGTGAGCAGTACGTTGCTGAATGTTACCGATGCGGCCAGCATTGCCGCAGCGATTGATGATACCGTACTCGCCTTTGGTGGCGTGGATATTATCATTAACAACGCGGGCATCAGCATTTCAAAATCCATCACGGATCATAGTATTGAGGAATGGGATCGCTTGTATGATATTCTTGTGAAAGGACAGTTTCTCGTATCCCAGAAAGGCATAGAAGTGATGCGTAAACAGGGCTTTGGTGGTGATATCGTGAATATCGTTTCCAAGAATGCCGTGGTGGCCGGACCGAACAACCCGGGCTATGGCAGTGCCAAAGCCGCGCAGGCACACCTGACCCGTCTGATGGCCGCCGAACTCGGTGCCGATAAGATCAGGGTGAATACCGTGAATCCCGATGCCGTAATCTCCGACTCCAATATCTGGGCCGGTGGCTGGGCCGAAGGAAGGGCCAAAGCTTATGGCATCACCGTAGAAGAACTCCCGGCATATTATGCGAAGAGAACATTACTGAATGAGATAATTTTACCGGAAGATATTGCCAATGCCTGTTTCGCCTTTGTAGGCGGCTTGCTCAACAAATCAACCGGCAATGCATTGAACGTGGACGGCGGTGTGGCCATGGGCTTCTATCGTTAAGGTCTTTTTAATTTTTCACCCTCTGCATCCGGCCGGTTATCCAGCAGGGCAGAGGGTTATTTTGTAATTTTAGATTATAAGCGTGATTTATGAGAATAGATAGTAAGAAAATTGCACAGCACAACGAACGCGGACTGGCGAAACATACAACCCGTTTTTCTTTTTTGCAATCCGAGTTAGGGAATCTCGATGGCATCATTGCCAAACTCGCCGCTTTTCAGGTGGCTATTCCTTCCTGGGCCCTCGGCACGGGAGGTACCCGCTTCGGCCGCTTCCCCGGGCCCGGTGAACCCGGTAACCTGGAACAGAAACTCGAAGATGTGGGTCTGCTCCATGCACTGAATCAATCCAGCGGCGCCATCTCCCTGCATATTCCCTGGGATATTCCCAAAGATTATGCGGCGATCCGAAAACTGGCTGCTGATCTGAATCTGAAATTCGATGCGGTAAATTCCAATACTTTCCAGGATCAGCCCGGACAGGCACATACGTACAAGTTTGGTTCCTTACAGCATGTAAACAAAGCCACCCGCAAACAGGCGATCGATCATAATATTGAAGTGATAAAACATGGCGTCGAACTCGGCTCTGAATCACTCACAGTCTGGCTGGCGGATGGAAGCACTTTCCCTGGCCAATTGAATTTCAGAAAGGCCTTTCAAAATACGCTGGAGGGGCTAGAGGAAATTTATGCCGCACTTCCCGCCGACTGGAAAATGTTTGTGGAGTACAAAGCTTTTGAACCCAATTTCTATTCCATGACCGTAGGCGACTGGGGACAGTCACTGCTCTACGCGAATAAGCTCGGTCCCAAGGCAAAAACACTGGTGGATCTCGGACACCATTTGCCCAATGCGAATATTGAACAGATCGTGGCCTTGTTATTAATGGAAGGTAAATTGGCCGGTTTCCATTTTAATGACAGTAAATACGGCGATGATGACCTGACCGTAGGTAGTATCAAACCTTACCAGCTCTTCCTCATCTTCAATGAACTGGTGGAAGGCATGGATGCCTGTGGAATGGATCATGCCAAAGACCTTGGCTGGATGATTGATGCCTCTCATAATGTAAAAGATCCTTTAGAAGACCTGTTACAATCAGTGGAAGCCATCATGATGGCTTATGCACACGCCTTATTGATGGACCGTAAAGCATTGAATGCGGCACAGGATAATAATGATGTGGTAGCCGCACAGGAATTACTCAAGCAAACCTTCCATACTGATGTACGGGCCCTCGTGGCCGAAGCCCGGCTCCGCAATGGCGCGGCATTGAATCCCCTGCAGTTCTTCCGCGAAGAGAAGATCAGGGAAGCACTGACTAAAGAAAGAGGAACGAATACGATCGCAACAGGACTCTGATGAACAAAATTCCGGTTATAGCCATCTTCGATGTGGGGAAGACCAATAAGAAGCTGCTGCTGTTCAATGAACAGTATGAACTCGTGCAGGAAGACAGCCGCCCGATGGACGAGATCACCGATGAGGATGGTTTTCCCTGTGATGATGTGCAGGCACTCACGGCCTGGATCCGCGAGTCCTATAGCCGGTTGCTCAGCAGTCAACAATATGAAATAAAGGGCATCAACTTCTCCGGCTACGGGGCCAGTTTTGTCTATATAGGTTCCGATGGACGCGTGATGCTGCCGCTGTACAATTACCTGAAGCCTTACCCAAAGCCCCTGCTCGATAAGTTTTATACAAAATATGGGGGAGAAGATTTCGTGGCCAGTCAGACGGCTTCGCCGGTACTTGGCAGTCTCAACTCCGGCATGCAGGTCTACCGGCTGAAAGAAGAACGCCCTGATGTTTTTTCCCATGTAATAGCTGCCCTGCACCTGCCCCAGTACCTCAGTTATGTAATGACCGGTGCATTGCATACCGATATCACGAGCATTGGTTGTCATACCAATCTCTGGGACTTTACCCAGCAACACTATCACAGATGGGTAACCGAAGAAAATATAGAGCTGAAGTTTCCTGCATTAAAGGATTGTACAGAACTGGCCGGTTATACGAAGGAAGGTATCCCTGTCGGAACCGGATTACATGATAGTTCCGCCGCGTTGATTCCCTATCTGGCCAGTTTTACTGAGCCCTTTGTGCTCTTATCCACGGGTACCTGGTGCATTACCCTGAATCCTTTTAATCCAAGGCCGCTTAGCATCAGCGAATTGAAAAGCGATTGTCTTTGTTATCTCACGTATAAAGGAAGGCCTGTTAAAGCCTCCCGTTTATTTGCGGGAAATGAACATGAGCAACAGGTAAAACGGCTGTCGGTCCATTATCAGAAAGAAGTGGACTACTATAAAACCGTACAGGCAGATCCCTTGTTGCTGAGAAAGTACCTTCCGGATTTCGACGGATTGGGAAAAGATCTGGAGGGATATTTGCCCGTTGAATCAGTATTTGCGGATCGCGATCTCGCTGATTTTGCCAGCTATGAAGAAGCTTATCACCTGCTTATCGCCGACCTCATGGTATTGCAGGTGCAGAGCAGCTGGCTGGTCATGAAGGATACTGCTGTCCATAAAATATTTGTAGATGGGGGTTTCAGCAAGAACCCCATTTATATGCAACTCTTATCGGCCGCCTTCCCGGAAATGGAAGTATATGCGGCCACCGTGGCCCAGGCCAGTTCGCTGGGAGCCGCTATGGCGATCCATTCGCTTTGGAACAAACAATCGCTTCCTGCCAGCCTCGTACAGCTGAAAATGTACGGACACTGAAACGGATGAATCATGAAAATCGCGCTCTTTATACCCTGTTATATTGACCAGTTTTACCCGCAGGTCGGACAAGCCACGCTGGAACTCCTGACCAAACTCGGGTGTGAAGTGGACTTCCCCCTCAATCAGACCTGTTGCGGACAGCCCATGGCCAACAGTGGATTTGCCGCTGCGTCGAAGGACTGTGATAAAAATTTTGTCCGCAATTTTACCGGCTATGATTATATCGTAGGTCCTTCCGGCAGTTGTGTGCTGCATGTGAAAGAGCATTTGAAGGATGATCAGCACTCCGAGGAGACCATTCATATCCGCAAACATATTTATGAACTGACTGAGTTCATCACGGATGTGTTGAAAAAAGAAGTGCATAATGCCGTGTTCCCGCATAAAGTCGGACTGCATAACAGTTGTCACGGGCAGCGCGGACTCGGACTCTCTTCCATGTCCGAAAGAATGTTGCCAGCGTTCTCCAAACCCGAACAATTACTCAGTAAAGTAAAAGGTATTCAATTGCTGAAGCCGGTCCGGACTGATGAATGTTGCGGCTTTGGCGGCACTTTCTCGGTATTTGAAGAAGCCGTGAGTGTAAAAATGGGAAAGGACCGGATCAAACAACATGAAGCCAATGAAGTGGAATTTATTACCGGGGTGGATGTGAGTTGCCTCATGCACCTCGAAGGCATTTTAAAACGTCAGGGCAGTAAAGTCAAAACCATCCATATTGCAGAGATCCTAAACACGGAGGCCTGAGATGAAAGATCACGCTACATTAGCTGAGGAATTTATCAAGGATGATGCCCGCACCAACTGGCACGATGAAACTTTATGGTTTGTCCGCCAGAAAAGGGATAAAGCGGCACATGGACTTCCTGAATGGGAACAGTTGCGTGAATGGGCTTCCCAGATCAAGAATCATACGCTCTCCAATATGGAAAGTTACCTGGAGGAGTTTGAAAAAAATGCATTGGACAATGGGGTAAAGGTCCATTGGGCCGCCGATGCAACAGAGCATAACCAGATCATCCATGACATAATAAAAAGCAAGGGCATCACCCGGATCGTCAAGAGCAAGAGTATGCTCACGGAGGAATGTCACCTCAACCACTACCTCGAAGAGCAAGGAGTGGAAGTGGTGGACACGGATCTTGGGGAACGCATTGTGCAGTTCCGGCACGAGCCACCCAGTCATATTGTATTGCCCGCTATTCACCTGAAGAAACAGGATGTGAGTGATACCTTTCACGAGCACCTGCATACGGAGAAGGGGAATAATGATCCCACTTATCTCACCCGTGCCGCGCGGGTACACCTGCGGGAAAAATTCATTGCTTCCCAGTTAGCGATCACCGGGGTGAACTTTGCGATTGCTGAAACCGGTGGGGTGGTGGTCTGCACCAATGAAGGCAATGCCGATATGGGTACGCATGCAGCCGATGTGCATATAGCCTGTATGGGTTTTGAAAAACTGATTCCGAAAGCCAGTCATTTATCCGTCTTCCTACGTTTGCTCGCCCGCAGTGCAACGGGACAACCGATCACTACCTATTCCAGTCATTTCCATAAGCCCCGGGCCGGACAGGAAATGCATATCGTGATTGTGGACAATGGGCGGTCTGATATTTTAGGTAAAGCAGACTTCCGGAATGCATTAAAGTGCATCCGTTGTGCCGCTTGTTTCAATACCTGTCCTGTTTACCGCCGTAGTGGCGGCTTCAGTTACCATACTGCCGTGGCCGGTCCGATCGGTTCCATCCTCAATCCCAATTTCGATCCGAAGAAATATGCCGATCTGCCCTTTGCTTCTTCCTTATGTGGCAGTTGCAGTAATGTCTGTCCGGTCAAGATCGATATCCATGACCAGTTATGGAAATGGCGGCAGGAGCTCAGCAAGGGTGGTCATTTGCCGCTTTCAAAAAAGATCATGATGAAAGGAATGGCCTTTGTGCTGGGGCGTCCGGCCCTGTATCGTTTCGGTGGTGCTTCTGCCCGTTGGGTCTTGCGGCATATGCCCTTCCTGGTGAAGTTCAAGGTTAATCCCTGGTACAAGCAACGCGAGATGCCGGAAGCCCCGAAGCAGAGCTTCCGTGACTGGTATATTCAAAACAAAAAGAAATGAGCAGCCGCGATAAAATATTTACTGCGATCCGGAAGAACAAACCGGAGTCCGTGCCTTACACGGAGCCAGATTTGTCATTGGTCATTAACTACCCTGACCTGATGTCCCAGTTCAGCACCGTGCTTACGGCCATTGGCGGCAGTTGCAAAGAAGTAGCTTCAGCTACAGAAGCAAAACAATTCATTGATTCCATTGATAAAGGTGCATTCGTCATCGATACCACCGGCGTTTATCCATCAGATCTTACTCATTTATCCCCCGCCTCACTGGCCGCTGTCGATACTGCCATTATCCGCGGTGGTGTTGCCGTAGCCGAAAACGGTTCCATCTGGGTCACCGAAGAAAATATGGTCAACCGCCTGCTTCCCTTCATCGCCCAGCAACTCATTCTCGTCATTCACGAAAAAGACCTGGTTTCCACCATGCACCAGGCCTACGAACGCATCTCCGTCAATGAAACCGGTTTCGGTGTCTTCATCGCCGGTCCTTCCAAGACTGCCGATATCGAACAAAGCCTGGTGATCGGGGCGCATGGGCCTTGCGGGATGATGGCGGTGGTTATCAGAAATTAGTTCGAGGTTGGAGGTTGGAGGTTCGAGGTTGGAGGTTCGAGGTTGAAAGAAGAAAGAGGCTTAAAGGATGGGTTGAAGGTTTATAAGAGGTTGAAAGGAGATAGAGATTAATGGATTTTGTAAAGGTTAATGATGTTTTTCTTTGTATTAGCCCCGTTAGGGATGGCATATTACTAGAAGTTGAGTGTGTATGCTATTTCTCTTTGTATTATCCCCGTTAGGGATGGCGTATTACTAGAAGTTGAGGGTGTATGCTATTTCTCTTTGTATTATCCCCGTTAGGGTTGGCATATTACTAGAAGTTGAGGGTGTATGCTATTTCTCTTTGTATTATCCCCGTTATGGATGGCATATTACTAGAAGTTGAGGGTGTATGCTATTTTTCTTTGTATTATCCCCGTTAGGGGCGGCATATCATTAGAAGTCGAGGATGTATGCAATTTTTCTTTGTATTAGCCCTGTTAGGGGCGGCATATTAATAGCAACAAGATTTAGCAAGATACCCGGGGAGCCCTGTAGGGGCGAACTATTGAAAAGGTTGAGAAAAAAGAAAGGCGGAAGGAAGGGTTAAGGGTTGAGCGTAGGCTGTTGAGGATTGAGTAGTTTTATTTTCAGTCATTAGCGTGAGGTAACTACCAAAAATTGGTCTTATTGGAAAACCTGACTTAGCGTATTAACTTTGTAGTAAATGTTCTCTGATGACACCCGCACAAAACTGGAAAATATCATTCGCGGAGCTCTCCTTGAGGGCGAGGAAGGTGCTGGAACTGCAGTCCGGAATTTCTTATGAGGACGCTTTAAAACAGGTGCAAAGGTTAAAGCAGACTTCGAAGGTCAGTAATGCCGCAAAGAAATCCAGTCAGTAACAACTGCACTTCAATTTCGAGCGTAGCGAGAAATCTTGCCCTTCTTAAGCCATATTTAAGCCGTCATTCCGAGCGAAGCGAGGGACCCTGTATTTTAAAAACAGTCACTTCAAAAAAAGCTAGCCATATCAATGATTGTGATGGAGCGACTTTGTTAATTATCAGCCAGCAATCAATTTGTTTAGCAAACCACCCTGTACTTTAGAACTAACTTTTTAAGTAAAGTAGCTTGTTTTTTGATAGTCGTGCAAATACAAGGTCCCTCGCTTCGCTCGGGATGACGTGATTTTTGTTTTTACGGCACCTGCAAAATACAAGGTCCCTCCTTCGTCGGGATGACAATATTTGGGGGGAGAGAAAGGGGAAATACAAGATTTCTCGCTTCGCTCGAAATGTCTGTGGATTTCTTTTTTATAAGCACTGGCAAAATACAGGATCTCTCCTTCGTCGGGATGACGTGATTTTTGTTTTTACGGCACCTGCAAAATACAAGGTCCCTCCTTCGTCGGGATGACGTGATTTATGGGGAGGGGAAGGGGAAATACAAGATTTCTCGCTTCGCTCGAAATGTCTTTGGATTTCTTTTTTATAAGCACTGGCAAAATACAGGGTCCCTCCTTCGTCGGGATGACGTGATTTATGTGGGGGAGAAGGTGAAATACAAGATTTCTCGCTTCGCTCGAAATTCAAGTAGCAGGCTAAGTTTTTTAATTTTTGTAAAAAACACTGAACCGTTTCAAGGGTTTAATATTAAACTCCGGGGTACGCTTTGGTCCTTATTTGTTTCTTGCTTCTTGATTATTCTTTGGCTTCTTGGCGTCTTCGGTTCTTGGTGCTTCTTTGGCGTCTTGGCATCTTGGCTTCTTGATGCTTTTACCCGAGGTATTCCTTAATCACCTCATGCACCCTCTCATTCTTCCCTAACAACTTACCAAGTCGCTTCAGCATGACCGTTACAAACAACATAAACCCGATCAACAACAATAGCTGAAACTCCATCCGCATATTCCGCAGGAAATAGATTTCAATCAGGATAAATCCATGGATAAAACAAATCAGTTTGGACGCAAATCCATGCGTATACCCCTGGTTGGTGAGCAGATGATGGATATGCGTTTTGTCGGGAGAGAAAGGAGAGTTGCCCTTCCACATCCGTACGAGAAATACACGCAGGGTGTCGTATACAGGAATCAGGGCCACGCCGGTGATGAACACGGGGGCATTGGGCAGGGCCGGATTGATAGCGGCACCATTGACTTGTAATAGCCTGATGGAAAGTACAGCCACCACAAAGCCCAATACCAGCGATCCGGTATCGCCCATGAATATTTTAGCCGGATTGAAATTGAAGTACAGGAAAGCCAGGATACCACCGGCCAGGGCAAAAGCTATTAATGCCGTATTACCATCCCGGTTCATGATCAGAAAAAGTCCCAAAGTGATCAGGCTCATAAAACCGAGACCGCCGGCGAGTCCGTCAATGCCGTCAATTAAATTAAATGCATTCGTGATCCCCACAATGGCAAGTACTGTAATGGTGAACTGCGCCTGAACTGGAATTTCTTCAATGCCAAAGAGTCCGCCGAAACTGGTAATCCGGATGCCGGAGATCGCTATCAGCAGGGCCAGGGCTATCTGTATGATGAATTTATATTTCGCAGAGAGGTCTTTCAGGTCATCCATGATGCCGAGGCCAAAGAGGATGATTACGGAAAAGAAGAAACTGATTAATGCGGGTTCTGTGCTGAATGGAAACCAGAGGAACAGTGAAGCGGCCATACCGGCGATGATGGCGATACCTCCCATGGTTGGAATCGGCATCGTATGCTCCTTGCGGGCATTGGGCTTATCATATAATTTGTATTTCCGGACCAGGCTGATAATAGGAGGGATGCTGATCAGCGTGACGACAAACGCGGATACCAGGCATAACAACGCAAACTTATATTCAGTGAAATACAGATCAAGCTGTAGTAAGTGAAAATGGTTTTTCATCACAAATGGTTTGTCCTGAATGGTGGATTTACGTAAGTAAAGTAGGTAGCTTTTCCCATTCCAGCAAGGCCTTTTAATGCAACGGTGCTGGTATTTACCCTTTTAAAGGGGGGCGGTGCAGGATTTAGCGGCATATTTGGGATATTTGCGAAGGGTGAACCGTATTTTTCACATTATTTCATGACCATATTCCATTTCTTATTTTACGCCTCTTTCGGGATCCTGTTTTATTCCTACCTGGGATATGGCGGTTTGCTCTGGCTGTTTACCCGTAAACCAGCACAGCAAAAGAAACAAACGACGGATGAACAATGGCCGGCGGTTACCATCATCATCGCCGCCTTCAATGAAGCCGCTATCCTGGATCAAAAAATCAGCAATACCTTATCGATCGATTATCCCACACACCGTTTTAAGATACTGGTGGTGACCGATGGTTCCACCGATGAGTCAGCAACCGTGCTGAGCCGCTACCCCTCCGTAAAAGGAATACATCTTCCTGAACGTAAAGGAAAATACGCCGCGATACGCCATGCCATGAAAGAGGTGGATACCCCGCTGGTGGTCTTTACAGACGCCAATACTTTATTGAATCCGGAATGTATCAAACGAATCGTTCCGCATTATCAGGATCCCGCTGTCGGCGGAGTGGCAGGAGAGAAAAAGATCAGGGTTGATGCGCAGAATTCGGCCGTGGGACAGGCAGAAGGACGCTACTGGCGTTACGAATCTTTTATGAAAAAAATGGATGCCCGTTTTTATACAGTAGTTGGCGCCGCCGGTGAATTGTTTTCTATCCGTACCGCATTATTCAGGCCGGCGAAAGAAGAATGGATCCTGGATGATTTTATGATGGCTATGCATATTTGTCTGCAGGAATATAAAATGGCCTATGAACCAGGGGCCTTTGCCACCGAAGCCCCTTCGGTATCATTGGCCGAAGAACAAAAACGGAAAGTAAGGATTGCTGCCGGGGCCTACCAGGCTGCTGCCCGCCTGGGTAAGGCATTGAATATAGTTCGTCATCCCCGCCTGGCCTTTCAATACTTTTCGCGTCGCATCCTCCGTTGGTTTTTTTGTCCGCTGGCACTGGTTCTGCTCCTGGTCAGTAATATTGGGTTAGTGTGGCAACACCCGGACTCCCTGTTTTTCCGGGTTATTCTTTTACTCCAGCTATTTTATTACCTACTCAGCCTGGCCGGCTGGCTGATGTTACGCACCGGGAAAAAAGCAGGACTGCTGGGCATTCCTTATTACTTCCTGTTTATGAACAGCTGCCTGATCAAAGGTTTTATATTATACCACAGGGGTAAACAAACCGTACTCTGGGAAAAAGCGGAGCGACAGGCCAACTGATTGCCCCCGCCATTGTTTACATTTGCCGGAAAGCATTTTTTATTTCAGCAGGTACCTCCATATTAGCCAATCCCATCGAATACCTCAAAGGGGTAGGACCCCTGCGGGCCGACCTGCTCAAAAAGGAACTGAACATTTTCACGTTCGGCGACCTGCTCGATCATTATCCTTTCCGGCATATCGACCGCACCAAACTCAACCAGGTAAGTGAACTGACACCGCTCAGTGAATATGCGCAGGTGGCAGGGGTGCTGCTGAGTTTTGATATCATTGGACAAAAGGCAGGAAAACGACTGGTGGCCCAGTTGAAAGACAAGACCGGCATCCTCGAACTGACCTGGTTTCAGGGGATCAACTGGGTACAAAAATTACTGGAACCCGGAAAGTCTTACCTCGTCTATGGGCGCGTTGGATTTTTCAACGGCAATCCGCAGATTGTACATCCGGAACTGGAAGTATTGGTCCCGGATCAGCCTCTGGCAAAAAACTTCCTTGAACCTGTTTATTCCACTACGGAAAAATTAAAAGCCCGGGGACTGGGTGGCCGTCAGATCGGCAAACTCACCCAGTTACTGATGATGCAGGTAAAGGAAAAAGATGTGGAAGAAAACCTGCCGGATGAAATAATCAAACAACTTAAGCTGCCCGGTCGCTTTAAAGCCCTCCAGCAGATTCATTTTCCTCAATCAGAGCAGGACTACCTGGAAGCAGTGAAACGCATCAAATTTGAAGAACTTTTTATGGCCCAGGTGCGCATGAACCTGCTCCGGAGTCAGCGCCACCGTTTTTCAAAGGGAGTGATCTTTGAAAAAGTGGGAGATTATTTTAATGACTGTTATAAAAATCACCTTCCATTCGAACTCACCGGGGCACAAAAAAGAGTGATACGGGAGATCAGAGCCGACACGGCCACGGGCAAACAAATGAACCGGCTCCTGCAAGGGGATGTGGGCAGTGGCAAAACCATCGTGGCTGTGCTGACCATGCTGCTGGCCGTGGATAATGGTTACCAGGCCTGCCTGATGGCGCCTACTGAAATATTAGCCCAGCAACATTACCAGGGTATCGGGGAACTGCTGGCGAAAGTGGGGGTGTCAGTCCGCCTGCTTACCGGTTCCGTAAAATCAGCCGAACGTAAAAAAATACTGGCCGAACTCGCCAGCGGGGAATTAAAAATACTCCTGGGCACCCATGCCGTGATTGAAGAGGTGGTACAGTTTAAAAAACTGGGGATCGTGATCATTGATGAACAGCATCGTTTTGGGGTGGAACAACGGGCCCGCTTATGGAAGAAGGCCGAAGTGCCCCCACACATGCTCGTGATGACGGCTACCCCGATTCCCCGTACCCTGGCCATGACGGCCTACGGGGACCTGGATTATAGCGTGATTGATGAATTACCCCCCGGCCGGCAACCGATCACCACGGTCCACCGTTTTGAATCACAGCGCAGTAAGGTGATGGATTTTATCCGGGCCGAGATCGATAAGGGCCGGCAGGTCTATATTATTTTTCCCCTGATCGAGGAAAGTGATAAAATGGATTACGAAAACCTGATGAAGGGGTACGAGAATGTAAAAGCCTATTTCCCGGAGCCCAAATTCTGGATCAGTATGGTGCATGGTCGTCAGCCGGCCGAGCAGAAAGAACTAAATATGAAAAGATTTGTTGAACATGATACACAGATCATGGTGTCAACGACGGTGATAGAAGTGGGGGTGAATGTGCCCAATGCCTCGGTAATGGTGATTGAAAGTTCGGAAAAATTTGGTTTATCGCAGCTCCATCAGTTGCGGGGCCGGGTAGGCCGGGGAGCTGAAAAAAGCTATTGTGTATTATTAACCGGGTCAAAATTAGGTAATGATGCCCGCGAGCGCATCCAGATTATGACATCGACCAATAACGGGTTTGAGATAGCTGAAAAGGACCTGGAACTTCGAGGTCCGGGTGAAATAGAAGGAACCCGGCAGAGTGGCGCATTAAACTTCCGGCTGGCCAGTATAGTCCAAGATCGGGATTTGCTGGAAATTGCCAGAAATATGGCCGCTGCCCTGCTGGAAAAAGACCCTGATTTGGTTTCGGCCGAAAATTTGCAGTTAAAGAAATTCCTGCATTACCGGAAAGGACCCGTACAATGGAGTAAAATCGCCTGACCGTCCCGTGATTTTTTACGGAAAATGACGTCCGGATGGCGATTCTTAACAGAAGTTTTAGATCCGATTCTGGGAAAAATTCGTTATTTTAAAGTAAATAAGTTGACGCTGAAAAATCTCTTCACCATCGCCGTAACCCTGCTTGCTGTTTGTACTCTCTCAGCCCAGGGCAACATTGAATTTATCGAGAATAAAGGTCAGTGGGATGAACGGGTACGATATAAAGGTGATGTGAGCAACGGCGCCTTCTTTATCCGCAATGGCGGGTTCACCGTAGTACAACATAATCCTGCCGATCTGCAACGACTCAGTCAGTTTAAACACGGACTTTCAGCTGAAGGAAAAATGATCGGCGCCCCTCCTCCGGTCACCGTTCGTTCACATGCCTGGAATGTGGATTTTATGGGGGCTTCCACTGGAGCTAGCGTCATTCCGGATAAACCGATTCCCACCTATAACAACTATTTTATCGGGAGTAACCCCTCCAAATGGGCAGCCGATTGTAAAATATTCCAGGGGATCACCATCAAGAATGTATATCCGGGTGTGGATGTCCGTTATTATACGGACCGCGGCACATTGAAGTATGATATCCTGGTTCAGCCGGGTGCGGATCCTTCAAAGATTGCCCTGAAATACGATGGCGTGGATAAAGTACAGGTGAAGAACAAAGAATTGGTGGTAAGTACCTCATTGGCTGAATTTAAAGAATCCGCTCCGTTCACTTTTCAGCCTTCTGTTACCGGCCGGACCGAAGTAAATTGTAAGTATAGCGTCACCGGTAATGTGGTGCGTTTTGAAATAAAAGAGTATGACCGCACCAAACAACTGGTGATCGATCCCAGCATCGTGTTCTGTTCCTTCTCCGGCAGCCGTTCCGACAACTGGGGCTTTACCGCCACTTATGGTCCGGACGAAAGTCTGTTTGGCGGGGGTATTGTATTTGGTAGTACCGGCAGCGGTTTTCCCGTTTCTCCCGGTGCCTTTGAAACCACTTACCAGGGCGGTGAATTTGATATCGGTATTATCAAATTATCTCCCAATGGCAATAACCGGATCTATGCCACCTATATCGGAGGTAGCGGAAAGGATCAACCGCATTCGCTGATTGTGGATCCCGCCGGTAACCTCGTATTAGCCGGGCGGACCAATTCCAGTGATTATCCAACTATTAATAACGGGAATGCCGGTGGAGCCGGCTTTGATATCGTGGTCACTAAACTGAATGCGGCAGGTACAGCCCTTCTCGGTTCACGTCGTATCGGCGGAGCCGGCAATGATGGGGTGAATATTTCTGAAACCCGTGGTTTAAATTCCCTGCAACGGAATTACGGCGATGATGGCCGTAGTGAAGTGATTCTCGATGCCGCCGGAAATGTTTATGTGGCTTCGTCCACCCAATCTTCCGATTTTCCCGGCACCGCAGGATTCTTTCAACAAACTTTCGGAGGTGGAATTCAGGATGGGGTGGTACTTAAATTATCCCCCGATCTGGGCACCCTGCTTTTTTCCAGCTATATCGGGGGGGGCGGTAATGATGCTGCTTATGTGCTTTCGATCAGTCCGCTTACCAATAATATCTATGTGGCCGGTGGAACTGAAAGTCAGAATCTTCTCCAGGGAACACAGGGAGGAACACTCGGTACAGCAAACCATGGAGTAATCGATGGCTTTGTAGCGGTCATCAATAATACAGGTACCAATGTTATTCGTTCCACTTATATCGGTACCTCCGGTATTGACCAGGTATTCGGGGTGCAGTTTGATGCCCTGGGTTTTCCATATATCATGGGACAAACCACGGGTAACTGGCCTATACAAAACGCGGTATTCAGTAATGCAGGCGGTAAGCAGTTTATCTGCAAAATGCAGCCTGATCTTTCTGCCTATGTTTATTCAACGGCTTTTGGTTCCGGAGGACTAACGCCCAATATTTCACCCATTGCCTTCCTGGTAGACCGTTGTGAAAACGTGTACATCTCCGGATGGGGTGGTTTCTTCAGTACCGATAATGCCTTTAACAGTGCTGGTACAACCGGATTACCCGTTACCGCTGATGCATTTAAAAGTACGACCGACGGAAAAGATCTTTACTTCTTTGTATTGAAAAAGAATGCCGCCTCCCAGTTATTTGGCAGTTTCTTCGGCGAAAATAATGCCCCGGGTACGGGATGTGATCACGTGGATGGAGGTACCAGCCGTTTCGACCGCAATGGAAAAATTTACCAGGCGATCTGTGGCAACTGTAATATCGGTACCAGACCCTTTTATCCCACTACACCCGGCGCCTGGTCTACCGTGAATAATGCGGTGGGTGGCGGAGAGTGCAACCTGACCATGCTCAAGATTGATATGAATCTGGCGGGTGTACGGGCCGGAATACAATCCACGATCAATGGAGTACCCCGGGATACTGCCGGTTGTCAGCCACTCACGGTTGACTTTACTGATACCCTTGCAACCGGCGTGAGCTATGAATGGTATTTCGGGGATGGTTCACCCATGGTGACTACCACGGTACCTACTGCTTCACATACCTACCTGACAATCGGTACCTATAATGTAATGCTGGTGGCCATCGACCCGGCTACCTGTAATGTGCGGGACAGTTCGTTTATGAAGATCAGGGTGGGAAACCTGCTGGCGACCCCGGCCTTTATTCCGGTTAAACTGCCCCCCTGTGGATCCTTCAATTACCGGTTTGATAATACGACCATTGCCCCGCCAACCAAACCTTTCACCAATCAGAGTTTTGTCTGGGATTTCGGGGATGGTTCACCCACCGTAGTGGCAGGTGCGGCTCCTGTTTTTCATACCTACTCTGGTCCTGGTACTTACAATGTAAAATTGTTGCTGCAGGATACCGTGTATTGCAATGCCCCGGATTCATTAGTCATTCCATTGAGTGTAGCGGATAATGTAAAAGCACAATTCACCACACCGCCTTCGGGATGTATTCCTTATACACCCGTATTTGATAATACTTCACTGGCGGGACAAACCTTCCTTTGGAATTTTGGAGATGGCAATACGTCCACGGCAGCAAATCCAACCTATACGTATAACACACCGGGAACATATATTATTACACTGGTGGCTTATAACCCGAATACCTGTAACCTGACCGATACGGCAAGGTTTACTATACAAGTTTATGGAGCCCCCACGGCAGATTTTGCTTTTTCTCCGTTAACACCTGCTCCCAATATGCCGGTTACATTTAACAATCTCTCTTCGCTGGATGCCGTCAGTTTTAAATGGGAGTTTGGAGATGGGGATACATTACGGACTACTTCAAGAGTCAATATTGATCATCAATATAATTCGACCGGTACATTTAATGCCTGTCTCACCGCATACAACCTTATCGGTTGTCCGGCGCAGATCTGCAAGCCGGTCAGTGCTACGGTGATACCTGTAGTGGATGTGCCCAATGCCTTCACGCCGCAAAGCGGGGATCAGAACAGCGTGGTGATGGTTCGCGGTTTTGGTATTGCCAAGATGCAGTTTACTATCTGGAACCGCTGGGGTCAAAAGGTATTTGAAACGAATGACCGCAACAGGGGATGGGATGGCAAAGTCAAAGGCGTGATACAACCGATGGATGTATATGCCTATACTTTATCCGTGGAATTCTTTGACGGGGTCAAGACAACGAAGAAAGGTGATATTACCTTAATCCGATAATTGTTGAATCATGAAGGGAATGAAGCGATACATACTGATTCTTTGCTGTTGCGGATGGTTCATCGCCCCTGCACAGGACCTGCATTTTTCACAATTCATGAATAGCCCCCTGCTGACCAATCCGGCCAACACCGGGTTTATGCCCGACGGCGATTACCGGGTCGGAATCAACTACCGTAACCAATGGGCTTCCGTAACTTCTTTTCCCTACAAAACCATGAGTGCCTTCGGCGATGTGCAGGTATTGCAGAACAGCGATAACAACGGATGGCTGGGTGTGGGAGGAATGATCTTACGGGATGTGGCCGGTACCAGTGTGCTTACCTCCACTAAAGTATATGGCTCGGTAGCCTATCACCAGATGATCAATGCCGGAAGCCTGGTGAGTCTCGGATTTAATGTAGGATGGGCCAATAAGAATATCAATACGTCCAATCTCAGTTTTCCCAGTCAGTGGAATGGCCAGTTCTTTGATGCCCACCAGACCACGGTCGCACCAAAACTGGATTACAACAATAT
>Ga0209717_1002279_pt1 | contig 18692 bp, 15 predicted proteins | sample AD_UKC048_MetaG_FD_184418 | JGI IMG/M metagenome (GOLD analysis project Ga0209717, IMG submission 184418) | Active sludge microbial communities of municipal wastewater-treating anaerobic digesters from USA - AD_UKC048_MetaG (SPAdes) (version 2) | ecosystem: Engineered > Bioreactor > Anaerobic >... | reverse complement strand
TGTAAGCCCCATAGCCGCTGTGGATTGGGGACAAAGCGAAGCCCTGTTGGCGCAAAAATTCAGGATTGTTCCAGCCACGCCTAAGGGTTTGGCAGCCTTGGTAGAAAACCTGGAAGCCATCGAACCTAAAAACTACCTGCTTTGGAAAGCCATTCCAGAAAAAAATACCGATTCACTGTCGATTCAAAATGGGTTGTCTGCAAAGGATTTAATGGCCATCCTGGAAAAAGAATACCTGATCCCTACTCCATCAGGACAGGATGATGTTTTGTTGAAATGGCTGGCCGCCTGCGCCATGCCACCCGTGCTTTTTTGGGATTGGGTGCAATATGCTGGGCAAATCATTGCCCAAAACCAAAACCAACAACTCCTGACCCTGGAAAATTTGTACCAAATCAGCAAAATTGAGTGGTTCAATGAAGGACAAATTCCTGAACCAGCCCGCCTGGTTTTGCTCAACTGGTTGGAGGAACAGCACCCCTATTTGGCCATTAAACTTCGGCATGAATGGCTAAAAGTGATGACCCTGGAAACCAATCTTCCGCCCATCAATAGCCTGGCCTGGCAAGGGCATCGGATACAAGTCATCATGAACCAATTGCTGCAAAAACAGCAACTCAGCGAGCATCAAAAACTGGAAGCCGAACTCAATCGCTTGTTGCACGCCGATGTGCATAAAGACGCTTTGCTGATCCAATATTTGCGGCAGAAAAAATCGGGTTTGGACCAAGTCCTTTCGGATCGTTTTCGCAAATTCATTCAAAAAAGGCAGGGAATCAGTTGGAAATGGCGGCATTGGACCTGGCAATTGCTGGGTACAGCCACTGGTTTTTTATTGTTGCTTTTTAGTCATTATACGGAACCTGTTCAGGTATTTAAGTTCAAAGACTACATCACAGACCTTGCCTTTTATAAAGACAACCGTACTTTTGCTGTTTTTGCTGGTGATGGCTCCGTTTCTTTGTGTAATACTACCAATAGCAAGTGGCTCAGTGGAGTCCGTGAAGGTTTTGATAACGTAGTAGAATCGGCATTTTCAGAGGATTGGCCAATGTTAATGGCTGTGAATGCCCAAGGCTCGCAATTAGCCTGGAGCATCGTTACAGACTGGAAAATCGTAAATCAACCTTTTGACACCTCATTTATGGAACCGTGGATAGAACATGTTGAAAATAACGATCTCATTTCAGCAGTAAAATACGTTGTTTTTGGCACAATGATCATAGGGTATTACGATGGCCGTTGTGATTTAGAAGCTTATCATTCGAATATGAACAAATTTAACCATAATGACGCCATCAGAGACATAGATGCCTTGCGTGAACAGAAACTAGTACTAACCTGTAGCAACGACAGCACCGCCAAACTTTGGTCTTTTGAGGGCAAACTCATCACCACTTTCGCTGGTCATAATGATTACGTGTATACCTGTTGTTTTTCGCCGGATGGAAAAAAAATTGCCACCGCAGGTCGAGATGAAACTGTTATACTATGGAATCTCCAAGGGAAAAAACTACGCACCTATAAAGGCCACAAAGGCGACATCAACGATATCGTTTTCACCCGCGACTCCAAAGCCATCATCACTGCAAGTAGTGACAACACTGCCAAGATGTGGGCATTGGATGGCAGCCTGATCCGCACCTTTTACGGCCACAAGGACAAAATCAGCACCTTGAGTGTTTCTCCTGATGGCACCAAACTGCTAACGGGAAGCAATGACCAAACGGTGAGGTTGTGGAAGCTGAAGTAAAGCGGCTTCTATTTACCCGCTTTACGATTTTTTTACACCTCTACCATTGACCTTCTGATCAACGCAATTTTTCGATGATCTCCGCCGTCACGGTGTCCGTATACATCCCGTACGAGCTGACCAAAGTACCTTTGAGTTCATGCTTGGGTGAAGATATCGCGTACACTACACTTTGGTCATCCGGAGCCGAGGAGTCGCCCTCAAAGCGGTAAGATGTATCCACCTGAAATTCATCAGCCAACAATTGGTACGCTCCGGCACGACATACCAGGCAATTTTCCGCGAGGTTAAAATCCTCAACGTAGCCCTGGGCTTTTAGGCCATTGAGGGCGTCTACAAGGTTCTTATAATCTTCCATAGTGGGAATAGGATTGGTTTGTGGGGCAAAAATAGGCGCTTTTGGGGAGTAACTCAAGTTGAGCGCAGAAAAAGGCTTAGTGTGGCCTGTTTTGAAGGGTGGCGTCTGAATCCTCACTAATCGTAATATTGCTTTCTACCCTTTGGTTCTAGTATACACCTCTATGAGATCAATTTGGTCGCCCGAATGGGTGCCGCAATTGTTGATGTAGTTGGTTGCACTTGAACTTGTCATTATGATCTTTGCAGGATATATTTGTGTGCATACTTTAACGAAATCAAAATGGCCCATTCCAATATTTTTAAAAGATACATCATTATTGCTGCCCTAATTGGTGCGGTAATTGCTGCATTTTCAACCATTGGAGGGATTTATTTAACCCATCGCTGGGGTTTACAAAAGGAAATTGCAATAAAAGAAAGGCTTGATGATACGCATGAAGTCAGTTCGCTTAACCAGGCAAAAAAAATCAAGCCTGTAGAAGCCAACGAAGAAGCAAAGCAAACCGACACTTCACAGACTACTGACGAAGTCTATTGGAAGCATAAAGATGGTAAGTACTATATGTATCATGAAGGCAATAGAGTGGATGAATATACCACTAGCGCCTGGTCGGGCAAGGATTTGCTGGTTTATGACCAGAGAAATAAAAAAACTTTCCTTTTCGAAGATTTCGAAACGCGGAATGACAACACATTAAGACTTGCGAAAGACCTAGGGCAAGATAAAGCTTACTGGAAGCAAAGAGGCAACAAGTATTACCTGTATTATGAAGGGAATAGAGTCGATGAATACACCACCAGCTCTTGGTCAGACAGCGACTTGCTGGTTTATGACAAAAAAAATAAAAAAACTTTCCTTTTGGAAAATTTTGAAAAGCTGGATGACAATATCTTGAGGGGTGCCAAGGAAATGAAAAAATGAAGTTAAAAAATTAGTGTTCCAAGCAATCAAACATGAGTTGCACCTTGGTCGCTTTTGGCCAAGGTACAACTCATGTTCACTTCCCTCAAAACCAGACACTCCTACGATTTCTTCTTCTTCTTTTCATTCAACTGAAACACCCGCGAAAGGTTGAAACCAAACTGGATGTCCCCATCCAGCCAACTGCCATTGGCATCGGTGAGAAAAGCGCGTTCGTTCATGCCCACTGCGTTGGAAAAATGCAGCTGGAATACGTGCCCTCCGGTTTCGATGTCAAAACCAATTGAGGTGGGATTGTAGGTAGGATCATCCGGGAAGCGATTGAAGGCATAGTAGTAGTCAACCACCAGAGCTACCCGCTTGACAAACTTGTAGCGGGCACCAAAGCCCAGTGCAAACATGTCATTTGGCACCAGGGTATTCTCTACAATGTTGCGGTGCAACCAGGTAGGAACCAATTGGGCAGAAAATTTTTCACTGAATTTTCTGCCCACCACGGCCTGGGTGTAAAAAGCCAGACGACGGGTGAAATTGGGGTCAATTTCAAGATCGGCAAAAGGCTCTTTCAAGGTATTAAAAGTAGCGCCTCCCACCAAAACGACCGACACAGGGACACTTTTGGCGCCTGTACTTTGCCACAACAAGCGGTATTTGAGAAAGCCATCCAATTCTTTGCGAGAAGTACTGCGGCCAAATCCCACGGTAAGATTGGGCGTCACGCCATAATCAAACCCCATCCGCATGGAGGCATTGTCGAGGCCAAACATGTCGTAAAAGCCTTGACTGATTTTGCCAAAACGGTGCAGGATACGAAAATCCAGCGCCCCTTTGTCCAGCATCTCGATGCTGTGTCCATTGATGACGCGAGGAGATTTAAACGCATTGACGACCTTGTCCGTACTGGTGTCATCTCCAAGCAGATCGAGTAGGCTATCATCTTGAGCCTGTAGTGGACTAAACATAGTCCCCAGTAAAAGCGCAAAAAGCGCCGTTCGTTGCCAGTGTTTTTTCATCTTGATTATTTACCGTTTAGGATTTCCAATGCAGCACTGATGCTCACTTTTGCCGTTTCGGCAATTTTGACAAACACGACGGTGGGAATGTCAATTTTGTAGTCTTTCAGCCCAATTTCTATACCGGAGCTAGCCAATACCTTTCCTTTCTCTACAGTGATGACTCCTTTTGCGGAAATTTCTTTGGTCACCCCGTGCAGGTTCATGGTGCCATTCACGGTTACGGGATAGGTTCCATCTTTGCTGAAATTCACTTTGCCGATGTCACTGATTTTCCCTTTGAAGGTTGCTTTCGGGTATTTTTCACTTTCAACATAGTTTTCGTTGAAGTGCTTTTGCATCAATGTGCTGGCAAAAGTAAATTTATTCATGGTCACGGCCCATTCCATTTGACCGGTAGCGGCATCCAACACACAGGTAGCAGCTGTGTTTTTGGCTTTTATTTCTTCAACATCGTCTAGTTTGCCTTCGGCGTCAAAAATGACCGTTCCACTGCGGGTGAAGTATTTCGATTGTGCATTTGTAGTGTAGGTAATGCTGGCCAGCAGCATCAGCAGGAAAAAAAAGCGGGTTGCGTTCATGAAATTAAGTTTTTTGGATTGATAGAATCATCCCACGAAACCCACGAATTTATTCGTGGGGCAATGGGTATGCTTTCATGGCCCACGAATAAATTCGTGGGGTGAGTACTTTTGTGCCTCCCACGACTGAAGTCGTGGGTTGGTTTAGTTGTTCAGTGCTCCCAGGCGAATCCACTCTTTGATAGAGCTGATTTCACAAGAAGGAAGTTTACTTGCCCCATCAGGCATACGTACAAAACCGGCGTCATGGTTTATGCTTCCAAACAAACTTCCGTCCAAGGCATATTTTTTGACACCGGTATAGTTGCTCAAGTTGATGTTTCCCGAGGGCGCGCTGCCAGCGTGACAGCCATTACAAGAGCGATCCATGATTGGTTTTACGGTTTTGGCGTAAGTAACCTTACTGACATCGCAGTTTCCTGTAGACGCACAAGTGGTATTTTTGGCACCTTGATCAATCCACAAGGCAATGGTGGTGATCTGTTCAGCACTTAATTTGTTGTATGGTTTTTGAGGCATAAGCTCCTCGCCTACTGCGATCAACACCTGATACAATTTACTGGCGGCATAATCCCCCGGAGCAATACCATTCGAAACGATGCTTGCATACGAGGTCAATTCGATTCCTTCCTCCCGGTCGATGCTGTTGTGGCACCCACTTTGGGTACAATTGGAAATAAAAATGGGCAGAACATCTTTTTCAAAACAAACCGGATTTACGTTTACCACTTGCTCCTGGGTACAAGCACTGAATAATAGCAGGGCACTTGTGCTGAGATACACCAGGTAGCTTAAAATTTTGTTTTTTGCCACGACAATAAAGTTTTTATAGTTATGTGTTTAGATGCGTGATCTGGTAGGAAGTTTAGACCCTGATGATTTGAGTCTGTTTTTTCGGATGTGTTGATCAAATATCTGAAAAAAGCTGATGTTTTCACAAACATTCAAGGTCTAAACTTATCCACTGTACTGCAAATAACCCTGTGGCGTTGCCTCTTGTACTCATTTTTTGTGAATAATGTCGTACAGTGTCGCCCACAAGCATTTGCAATCAGTCTTCAGCATGTTCTCCTTCGTGTTCATTTTCACGCTTGCTGATGCTTTTTTCAGCGGAATTTCCACCTTGATTGAACCAGTCGATCAGCGTCTGTTTTTCAGCTTCGTTCAGTTTTGCTTCAGGATGCATCAAGTTGTAATCCCACAAGGGCATTTCCCCCTCGGCAATGGTTTCGGGGATTTCCTCCAATGCCTCGGACTGGTCGTGCGCAGAACTACTACCCCAGGTAGAAAAATTCACCTTGGAGCGCCCTTCCTGAATGTGGTTTTGTATTAAAAAAGAGACAGGTGCTACGTAGGAATACCAGGGGTACTTCGCTTCATTGGAGTGACAATCGTAGCAGGAGGCTTTCAATAAACGTGCAACTTCGGCAGGTGCAGCACTTACTTTGAGGTAGTCCTGATTGGGATCAACGGCGGGATTTGTGCGGTTGACCGGAACAAATTGAATGGCGATTGCCAGCAAAAGCAGCAATAGGCCAATCCTTTTGAGCAGTTTCATGGTTTTGTGTTTAGTCGATAGACTCTACGAATACAAGGTCACTTGCGTTCATAATGCCTTTTTAAAATTTTTCCATAACAAGCATCATCCATACATGTCGTCACCTATTCTTCTGCGCTTACCCCTCCATTAGCGGAAACATAATAAGCGCCTTTCAGTACAATGGCCGCACCTTGTGGCAAGATTTCAAGCGGTTCAACGGCAACATAGCCGTCACCTGCTGGGCCACGTTTGACCGGGACCTTATGAAAAACCACCTCCTTTGCGTCCTTTTTTTCCTGGTAAAAAATGAAATAGCCACCTTGTTCCTGAATCACCGCTTCTTCCGGCAGTGCAGACAACATGCCAGCATCTGCCAAGACAATCCGGGCGTTGAGGAAACCTCCTTTGGCCATTTGTTGGTTGCTGGCTGCGCTCGCATTGTCAAAACGAGCGTGTACCCGTACGGTTTTCCGTTCGGCATCAACGCTGCGTTCGAGGTAGTCGATGCGGGCAGTAAACACCTGTTCATTGCCTCCTGGGAATTTCAGCTGAACTTTTTGCCCGGCTTTAACCTGATTTAGGTTTTTTTCAAAAACATACAATACTGGGTGCAAATAGGCCAGGTTACTCACCTCACAAATAGGCTCTCCGAGATTCAGGGCTTGTCCCAAACTAGCGTCTACACGAGTCACGACACCTGCAACTGGTGAGGTGATCAGTAGTTCGGTGCGCAAATTGTCGGGAGTAAGTTTGGCGGGATCGATCTGGTACTGGCGCAATTTGGCAGCCAGGAGTTTTCCTGAGGTTTGTGCGGCGCGCCAGTCCGATTCGGCTTTTTGAAAATTCTTGGTGGCAGTAGCATCATTTTCTTTCAATGCCTTGTAACGTAAGTATTCGGTTTCCAGAAATACCATTCGGTCCTTGTTTTCCAGGAATTGTTGTTGCAAGTCTAATAAATCGGGTTTGCGCAAAACCGCTACCACGCCACCTTTGGCTACACTGCTGTTGTTGCGAATACGCAGTTCGCTGATGATGCCCTCGGTAAAGGCACTGACTTGAGCGGTATTCTCCTTACCCAACACCAGTTCAGCATTGACGTCCAGGTAATCGCTCAAGGGGCGGAGGGTAAAAGTTCCGGTTTGAATGGCGGCCTGTTCTGCCTGCCCCGCTGTCAGTGTGACCGTGTTGCTGCTCATTTCAGGGCTTGCAGCGGCTTCGATGCTTTCACTGGTCGGTTCTGCTTTTTTGCCACAAGCCGTGATGACTAAGGCCAGGGCGAGGATACTGCTATATTTGATGCGATTCATTTTTTCGAGATTTAAAAAGATTCAGGATTTTAGACTTTCTGTTTATCAAGTCTACTGCCCGGCAATAAATTTCAATTCCACTACGGTCAGACTCAATCCGTACAAGTTCTCCAAGTAATTCATCTGGATGCCAATGGCCTGTTCAACTTGCAGAGACAAAGTGGTGTAATCAATTTCACCCTCCTGATAATTCAGGCTGGCATTGCGGAGCAATTCTGTCGACAAGGCCTGGCCTTGCGCCTGGAAGTACTCAATCAAGGTATTGTACTTCTCCTGCTCGTGCAGCAAATGCGCCATTTTTGAGCGTTGTTGGAGCAGTACATCCTGGAAATTGGCTTCCGCAATTTGTACGTTCAGCCCTGCCGACTCTACCGCTTTGTGGCGGGCTTTATTGACCAAAGGCAGGTTGACGCCCAATTGCCACCCGGGATAAACCAAGCCATTGCCCAAAATTTGCCCGTACACACCCGTAGAAAAACTGGGCGCAAACCTTGACTGCTCAATCTGCTGCTGGCTTTTGGCCACACTCACCTGGGCGAGTCCAGCTTTGGCACTCGGTGCCTGAGCAATCAAGGCGGTATCAGCCAGACTGAAAATCTGTTTGCGCAAAGGTTCAGCAATCGCACTCACCGCCTGAGGTAGCCCCAACAATTGGCCCAAAACTATCTGATCGAAATTCAACTCGTGATCGATGGTTTCCAAGATCAGACGAACCTGAGCGGCCTTGTCCTGAGCGGCCAATTTTTCGGCAAGGGCGGCATCACCTGCTTTGTAGCGTTGTTCTGCAATGGTGGAAAAACGCGTATACACGGAGTCAAGAGAACGATACAATCTGGCTTTGGCATCCAAATACCCCAGGTGCTGATAAATTTCGCGCACTTGTCGGATCAGGTCTTGCTGGGTGTGGGCCAATACGGCGGAGGCCTGACTTTGTTTTTGTTGATAAAAACTGGCAGTTGCCCGTGTGGCCTTGCGACTCGGGAAACTTTGGCTGATGCCAAAAGTAGTGGTGCCAAGAATGCCCAGATCAGGGTCGGCGGTGACGTTGTGAAACAGGTTGGCCGGGTCGTACATTTTGGCCGTACCTTGCAATACTTGTTGATGTTGCACCTGGATGCTGGCTGATCGGACCGCAGGGTGGTTCTTTAAAGCCAAGGTGATGGCTTCGTTTTCGCGCAGCGCATTTTGACCTTGTAGTGAAGCCCCTGCCAAGAGCAGCGGAATCAGCAAAATGCCAACCGAAGTTGGTACCTTGACGAAGCGCTCGCGCTCGAAAAACAGGGCATACAAGACGGGTAACACAATCAGCGTCAGCAAGGTGGAAGTAATCAATCCCCCAATAACCACTGTGGCCAAGGGGCGTTGTACTTCTGCCCCCGCACCATGCGAAATGGCCATCGGCAAAAAGCCGAGTGAAGCTACCGCCGCTGTCATGAGTACTGGCCGCAAACGAGCGATGGCCCCGGAACGAATCCGCTCGGGGATACTTTCGATGCCTTCCTTCTCCAGTTGGTTGAAGTAGGTGATCAATACAATCCCGTTCAACACTGCCACCCCAAAGAGCGCAATAAATCCAACCCCCGCAGAGATGGAAAAGGGCATGTCGCGGATCAGCAGGGCAAAAACGCCCCCAATCGCCGACATGGGGATGGCGGTGAAAATCAGCAAACTTTCTTTGATGGAATTGAAGGTAAAAAACAGCAGCAGGAAAATGAGGGCCAAGGCTACAGGCACTGCGATGGAAAGCCGGGCTGTAGCTGCCTGTAAGTTTTCAAATTGGCCACCATAAGTGGTAAAATAACCTGCGGGCAATTTGAGCTTGGCATCCAATTTGGCTTGTACATCCATAAATGCACTCTCCACGTCGCGGCCTCGTACGTTGGCACCCACTACAATCCGGCGTTGAGCGTTGTCCCGGCTGATTTGGGCAGCACCCAGGCGGTAATCTACGTCGGCCACTTCATTGAGTGGGATCAATTCGCCATTGGGTGTGGTGATGGGCAATTGGCGTACATCTTCCAAATCACTGCGGCTTTGATCATCCAAGCGCAGCACCAGGTCGAATCGCCGGGCTTCTTCATAAACGACTCCGGCGGAAGTCCCTGCAAAGGCAGCACGCAGGGTAGCATTGACATCCCGAATGTGCAAGCCATAGCGGGCAATTTTATCGTAGTGGTAATTGACCACGATTTGGGGCAAACCTTCCACTTGTTCAACTTTCAAGTCAGCCAGGCCCGGAATGTTCTTGAGGAGTTGTTCGACTCGATGCCCCGCGTGGGCCAAAGAATCCATGTTTTCCCCAAAAATTTTGACCGCAATATCCGAACGTACCCCGGTCATCATTTCGTCGAAACGCATCTTGATGGGTTGGGTGAATTCAAAGGCCATGCCCGGAATTTCGTGTACTTTTTCTTCAATTTTGCTGACCAACTCATCTTTGGTTTCGGCTTTGGTCCATTCCTCAATGGGTTTGAGCAGGATGATGTTGTCGGCAGTTTCGATGGCCATAGGGTCGGTGGGGATTTCGGCGCTACCAATTTTGGAAATGACCTGTTCTACTTCATCCGGGAAATTTTTCAGGATGATGTTTTGCGCCAGGCGGTGGCTTTCCAAAGTTTGGTCCAGGGAGGTGCCTGGGCGCAAAAAGCCGTGCATCATGATGTCGCCTTCATCCAAAGTAGGAATGAATTCACCACCCATGCGGGAAAACAACAACAAGGAGAGTACCAATAAGCCCAGACTGAGACCGATTACCGTTTTGCGCCAGCGTAACGCCCACATCAAAACGGGAATGTACAGGCGTTGAATGGCGAGAATGATCCGATCGGCCAGGTTGTGGTGATGCTTCAACTTGCGACTCAAGGTCAATGCGGAAACGGCCGGTACGTAGGTCAAAGACAAGAGCAATGCGCCGACCAATGCGAAAGATACCGTTTGAGCCATGGGCTTGAACATTTTGCCTTCGATGCCCACCAAAGACAAAATAGGCAAGTAGACGATCAGAATGATCACGACCCCAAAAATGGAAGAACGCATGATCCGACTGGCGGCTTCCAGTACACTTTCATTCATTTGGTCTTTGCTCAAATGCACCGTTTGGCCAGGTTCAACCGCTACCTCCGGCCGCGCCAAAAAGCGGACATGCAGGTAGTGTAAAGTTGCTTCCACAATGATCACCGCACCATCCACAATCAAACCAAAATCCAAGGCACCCAAAGACATTAGGTTGGCACTCACGCCAAAAAGTTGCATCATGGAAATGGCAAAAAGCATGGACAGCGGGATAACCGAAGCAATGATCAGACCTGCCCGAAAATTACCCACCAGAAGCACCAGTACAAAAATGACGATGAGCGCTCCCTCAATCAGGTTTTTCTCAACCGTGGCGATGGTGCGGTTGACCAGTTTTTCCCGATCCAAAAAAGTACTGATGGTGATGCCTTCAGGTAGCCCTTTTTTGACTTCCTCCAAACGGGCTTTGACCCTCTGGATTACCTTCGCCGCGTTTTCACCTTTGAGCATCATCACGATACCCAACACAATTTCGCCCTCACCGTTGTGGCTTACTGCTCCATAACGCAGGGCTTTACCAAAACGGACTTCAGCCACATCCGCGATGCGCACAGGCAGGCCATTGACGTTTTTGATCACAATTTGACCGATGTCGTCCAGGTTTTTAACCAAGCCCTGTGCCCGAATGAAATAGACGCTGCTGTGTTTTTCGACATAGGCTCCGCCAGTATTTTCATTGGCGCCTTCCAGCGCTGTGAGTATTTCCGGCAGACCAATTTGTACGCTGCGCAGTCGTTCGGGACGAACCGCTACTTCGTATTGTTTCAGGTCGCCGCCAAAGCTGTTGATTTCCACCACGCCTTGCACACCTGTCAACTGTTTTTTGACAATCCAATCCTGGATTTCCCGTAGATCGGCGGCGGAGAACTTGTGCTCGTACCCTGGCTTGGGTTCAATGCGGTAATGCAAAATTTCTCCCAAGCCAGTAGAGATTGGGGCCAGTTCTGGCACGCCAAAACCTGGAGGGATGTTTTCTTCCGCCATTTTGAGCTTCTCATTCACCATTTGGCGGGCCAGGTAAACATTGATGTCTTCTTTAAAGACTACCGTAATTACGCTAAGACCGAAACGGGAAATCGATCGTAACTCCAATACTCCAGGTATAGATTTTACGGCACTTTCGATGGGTGCAGTGACGAATTGTTCTACTTCCTGAGTGGCCAGGGTTGGGCATACGGTGAGTACCTGCACCTGGTTGTTGGTAATATCGGGAATGGCATCGATGGGCAGTCGGGTAAATGAATAAATCCCGGCAATGACCATGGCCAATGTCCCCAGTCCCACCATAAACTTGTTATGGATGGAAAAACGGATGATTTGAGTCAACATGGACTGTTGATTTACAGAAAAAAATAAAATAGATGGAGATAGGCCCAATAGACTTGGGCAATGACTAGTGGGTAGTCATTCAGTGGTGGGAATTAAGCTCGGGGCGGCTGCCAGATGCCGGAAAGGTGAGCGGCACAAGGGGTTTGATCATGCTGAAAAACAGAGGAATTTTTAGGCTCTTCCCAGCTATGTGGAGTGGCGAGCAAGTCTGCATAAAAAGGCATCACGGAATCTCCGGTTACGTTCATATGCATACACGAATCATGGTGTTTGGCTTTGCCAGGCAACTTGGTATGATCGTGTTGGTTGCAGTGCTCTGCGTAGTCCTTACCATAGTGCTGGCTCAGGAATTCGCTTAAGGTAGTAGCCGGATTGTCTTGGCGATGGATTTGGTAATGAGCCATAAGTGCTGGAAATTTAGCAAATTCTTCCAGCCACTGTGGCGCCAAGGCCAACAGCAGATAAAAAACAAGCATAAATTTACTCAGGTAAATTCTCATGGTTTCATTGCGTAAAAATGCTCCGCGAAGGGTAAAACTTCAACGCGGAGCAAAGATTGCACAAAAGTCAATAAATTTTTCGAAAAGGCAATGTAAAACTTTTTCAACTGTCAAATTTGTACCAGGAAACCCTCAAAACAGGCCAATTCGAGACTGGCTTTTGGCATTGTAATCGTTATTTCGCCAACCATCGTTGGGTAAAATATTTTTGGTTAGGGCTTCGTATTCGCTCACGCTCAACCATACCGGAGTATAGCCCGTGTTGATGTTGAGCAGTTCACGAATAAACAGTTTGAAGTTATCTTCAGCACCAATCAATAGTGCTTTATAAGTCAGGGTTTCGATCTCGAAGTTGGGCTGTTTTAAGGCTGCCTTCAAATCCAGGATTTTGCGTTCTTCCAGGTTTGCACAAGCGCGATAAGCTTCTTCCAATGAAAAATTAGCGGCGAGCAGCAAATCGGTGTACAGTCGGCGCAGTTTTCCGTCGACAAATTGTCCTTCGGGATACTCGTTAAAATGGGCAGGAACATCGATCATAAATTCACAGGCTACTGCACTGAGTTTGGCCATGTGTTGGAGTTCTTCGTTAGACACCCGGTTAAACACGTCGGTAACCCACATGGTATCCAGAACCCGGTAAAGGTCGTGTGCAACTTTTTCCTGTTCGATCAGGTAAAGGATGATCGCTTCCTTGCTTTTTAATTGACTACCAATCAGGGATTGAGAATGAAGTGCAAAAGCAGCACTGACGAGTATGGACAATGCCAGTATCTTTTTCATGACTGCTGGTTTTATTTCTTTTAATCGGTTGTTTACGCCTACAAAATAGCAGTCATTTTAGCTCGAAAGTTTTGTTAAAAGTCTCTACTTGATGGTGACTTTGATCAATCCGCTGATAATGTAGCGGTACTTCCGGTTTTGGTTTTGTCTAAACTAATGGCGCCTTCTTTTTTGCCCGGGATTCTAATTTGCACCAAATTCCGTTGATCATTGAATAACTCCAACATCAACTTACTGACAATCTCAATTTTTTGGGTTTCCGCAGCGGATAAGGCGAGTTTTAAATAGCAGGTGATGGTTTCCGGGTTGTTTTCGGTCCGTACCAAAGTATAGGCAGCATTTTTTCCGTTGATCTTCATTTGCAGCTTGCTGCGCAGGTATTTGAGCATGAGATCCTCCACTTTGAGCTTGCCATTTTGAATTTGCGGAGCATAGGTTTCATACTGGATGGCGCGGGCAAAGTCATCGGAAAAAAGGGTAACTGAACATTCCAGGTTTTTGCTGTTTTCGGCGCGATAAATCTCCATCACGGTCAGGTGAATGGGATGGGGGGCAGCCGAAAACAGCAAAAAAAGCAAGAGTATGTGCATAGGACTTTGTTTTCTCAATAAACGATTGAAAAAACAGAAAAGTTATTTGGCAAAGGCCACTTAGTCCATCACTTTCTTAAATTCAGCACTTTCTGGCGTAACGCCAGAGGCAAAGAAATGGGTCAACTTCCCATTTTCATCAATCAGGTATTTGCAAAAATTCCAGGAAGGGACATCACTGTTCCAACCGTTCTGGCTGGGGTCGGTCAACCATTTGTACACAGGGCTTTGATTGTCCCCTTTCACGTCTACTTTTTCAAACATCTGGAAGGTTACGCCGTAGTTTTTTTGGCAAAATTCCTGAATGTCATTGGCCGATCCCGGTTCCTGCCCCATGAACTGGTTGCAGGGAAATCCCAGCACGACTACATCTTCCTTGTTTTTTTCGTAAAAAGCTTGCCAATCGGCATATTGGGGCGTATACCCGCAGCGTGAAGCGACGTTGAGCACAATGATTTTTTTGCCTTTGTATTGATCCATGGAGACGGTTTGTCCATCCAGGGTAGTGGCACTTAAGTTGTGGAAAGAAGTGGCTGAAGACATAAGTTTAGGCGTAGCATCAGTTGAAGTGGACGATGAAACAACTTTGTTGGCATTGAAGCAACTCGACACCCAAGCGGGGATGCTGAGCAAAATGGCAAAAAGGAATCGAGGACGCATTGGTTTGATCTGTTTTATGGTTCAATGTTTGTAGAACAGGTGAAGAGGGAAAAGGTTTTGGGCTTGAACAAGACAACAAAGACTATATACCCTAAGGTGATGTCGCCAATTATGAGCGTATTAAAAGATGAAAAAGGAATGATTGTATTTCAGGCCAATGGGTTAGGAGCCTGGCAAAGATCATCGGTGGAGCAATTTGGGGTACCGATGTTTGGTATTGTTGTAGCCTATAAGTAGGTTTTTATCACTTGATAAAATCTATTGACTCAAACAAAAATGGGGCCGCCGAAGCAGCCCCACCTGATGGACAAATTCTTAAACAAAAAGCATCGGATTTACGCTTCGACTTCCTCGTGTTTGTGTGCTTCAATCAACTTCTGCTGAATGTCCGCAGGGACTGCCTGGTATTCTGCAAAAGTCTGATGAAACTTGGCTCGGCCCTGCGAAATGGATCGCAAGGTGCTGGAGTACAAGTACAATTCCGCTTGTGGTGCCCGTGCCAGAATCTTTTGGTAATGACCGTCAGAATCCATGCCCAACACCATCGCCCTACGGGTTTGCAGGTCACTCATGATGTCGCCCATGACCTCCTCAGGGCAAAGGATTTCCAGATCTACCAGTGGCTCCATGATTTGGGGCGCAGCATCGCGGAAGGCATCTTTAAACGCGTGGGTAGAGGCCAACATAAAGGCCATATCGTTGGAATCCACGGGGTGCATCTTGCCGTCGTACACACAGACCCGAATGTCCTGGCAGTGTGAACCCGTCAGTGGCCCTTCCTCCATTTTGGCCATGATGCCTTTTTTGATGGCACTGGAATATTTGTTGTCAATGGAACCACCCACCACGCACCAGTAGAAAGCAAGTTTGCCGCCCCAGGGCAGGTCTTCCACTTCGCGGTGGCGCACACTCAGATCAGCAGGATCGGGCATGCCCTCAAAGTAGGGGTCGATACGCATGTGTACCTCGCCAAACTGTCCGGCACCACCGGTTTGTTTTTTGTGGCGATACTGCGCATTGGCCGATTTGGTGATGGTTTCGCGGTAAGAAATACGGGGCTTCACAAAATTCATGACCACGCCTTGGGCTTGTTCCACCCGGTTTTTGATCAAATCGAGGTGCAATTGTCCCTGGCCATGGAGCAAGGTTTGTTTGAGCGAGGCGCTCAGTTCAACAGAAGCGGTTGGGTCTTCCTCATGAATGGTGTGGAGTGCCTTCATGAGTTTTTCCATGTCATTTTTATTGGCTTGGTCAACGGCTACCGTAACCCGTGGTTCGGGGAAGGAGATGGGAACGATCTCGTGATCAGCTCCTTTGCCATTGAGTGTATTGTTGGTATGGGTATTTTTTAATTTAACGGTTACTCCGAGGTCTCCGGCACTTAGTTCAGTTACGGCTACCCTGTCCTTGCCATTGGCAATGAACAACTGGCCAAAACGTTCCGTGGTGCGGTTGGAGTAATTGGTGAGCTCGTCGCCTGCTTTGAGTACACCGGAACAAACTTTAAAATAAGACAACAAACCTACTCTGGGTTCCGAAATGGTTTTGTATACAAAAACTGTAGTGGGCAAATTCGAGCTACAAGTCAGGGTTTTGCCATTGGTCAAGGGCAAGGGCATGCGGTCTACTGGCGCAGGGCACACGTCATTGATGAATCCCATCACGCGGCCCGAACCCATATCGCGATTGGCGGAGGTACAAAATACGGGAATGATTTGGCGTTGGGCGATTGCGATGCGCAAGCCTTGAGCCAACTCTTCTTCACTCAGCGTTCCTTCTTCAAAGTAGCGCTCCATCAGGTTCTCATCGTTTTCAGCCGCAGCCTCTACGATGATGCGGTGCATTTCTTCAGCCCGTGCTTTTTCAGCAGTGGGAATCGGGTGTTTTTCAGGTTTACCGCCCCCATCCGGGAAATAATACATCACCATTCGCAGTGCATCGATGATGGAATTGAAACCTAGGCCCGGGTTGAGCGGATATTGAAAAGGCATGACTTTGTTGCCAAAACGGGCAATGGCTTGTTCAAGGGTAGCGTCGAAATCTGCTTTTTCGTGGTCAATCTGGTTGATCACAAAAATTGCGGGGGTGTCAAAGGTTTCGATGTATTCCCAGAGCAGCTCTGCGCCTACTTCCACACCACTTCTGGCGTTGTGTACGAGTACTGCCGTTGTAGCCACCCGGAGGGCCGAAACCACCTCGCCGATGAAGTCGTCAAGACCCGGCGTGTCGATGAGGTTGATTTTGGAATCTTTCCAGGATACGTGTTCGAGTGAAGCGAATAGAGAGCCGCCGCGTTCGTGTTCGAGGTCGGTATAGTCTGATACCGTATTGCCCTCTTCCACGCTGCCGCGGCGGCTAATCTCGCCTGCCTCAAACAGCATGGCTTCTGCCAGGGTGGTTTTCCCGACGCCCGAATGGCCCAGGAGCACCACGTTGCGAATTTGTTTACTGTCGAAGCTCATATGGTTATCTTTTTCGAGCTTGGTTCAATTTTTTCTTCGCGCTGCAAATGGTTAGATTTTGATTTTATTTCGTTGCAAAAATGCTCATGTAGCGCTGCTACACTCCGCTTTTTGCACCTCATAAAATCAAAATCTAACTCATTTTCGCTTGCGAATAAAAAAGTTTCACCAATCTCCTGATGAACAAAAAGAAAACAAACCAAAAATTTTGCTTTCTGACCAATTTAGCATGGAATATATTGATTTTTTGGCTTTTTAAAAAAATAATCCTCGAAATTCATGTCAAAGACCCAAGAATAATTTTAGCTCAAAATCAAAAAATCTGCAATATTTTCCCCATTTGTCAAAAAACTCAACGAGATTACTGCATCCCTTGCGGGATTTTGCAAAGAATAATCAGGGAAAATGATGATTTTTGCCGTTGGGGCAGCCCCAACGAAATCCGCACACCATGATCAAATACTACAACATCAACGGCCAGCAGGTACCCGTAGAAAATGCTACCCTGCATGTATCTGACCTCAGCATTTTGCGGGGCTATGGCATTTTTGATTATTTCCTGGCTCGCGAAGGGCATCCCCTGTTTTTGGATGATTACCTCAATCGGTTTTACCGCTCAGCGGCGGAGCTGTACCTGGAAATCCCCTTCGACAAAGCGGAGCTGAAGCGGCAGATTTATGCCTTGCTTCAAGCCAATGAGGTGCAGGAAGCGGGCATTCGCCTGGTGCTCACCGGGGGCTACTCGCCAGATGGGTACACACCCGTCCATCCCAATTTGCTGATCATGATGTACGATTTGCCCGCCAGTGCCTGGGAGTTTTCGGCACAAGGCATCAAAATCATCACCCATCCTTTTCAAAGAGAGTTGCCAGAAGTAAAAACCATCAACTACTCCACGGGCATTCGCATGCTCAAAACGATCAAGGAGCGCGGGGCTACGGATTTGATCTACGTGGATCAGGGGGAATGGATCCGGGAGTCAGCACGCTCAAACTTTTTCCTAGTCAAACCCGACAAGACCATCGTTACCGCAGATGAAAAAATCCTCTGGGGCATCACCCGCCGACAAGTGATCGATGCTGCACGCGAAGCGGGCTACACCGTGGAAGAACGCCCCATCCACATCAGTGAACTGGAGCAGGCCAGCGAAGCATTTTTTACCAGCACCATCAAAGGGGTCATGGCCATTGGCCAAATTGACGATCGCGTGTACGGCGATGGAACGATCGGAAAAGTGACGCAGGAGTTGCAGGAATTGTTTGTGGGGAAGGTGAAGGCGTATTTGGGGACGTGTTAAGGGGGGGTGACTTGAGCAATTATCCCCTGTTGCTCAAGCCATTGCTATTTCAGTGCATTTTGCCTATTTTTGGTCTTGAATAAAGATGAACATTATGGAAAATTGGAGGGCTTATATTTCCGTTGACCCAAATATCTGCCACGGTCAAGCAGTGATCGCTGGAACGCGCATTCCCGTTTTTGTGATCATGGACAATCTGGCAGCTTTTATTTCCCCCGAAGAAATTATTAAAAGTTATCCGACACTCACGCTGGATGGAATTAAAGCGGCAATGGCCTATGCGGCGGAGTTGACTAAAGAACGAGTACTAGAAATTCGCGCATAAGCAATGAAATTTAAAATTGATGAAAATCTCCCTGTAGAGTTGGCAGAAATGCTCAATTCAGAAGATTATGACGCTTCGACAATCTATTGGCAAAATATGGGTGGTGAACCCGATACTAATGTTGCGCTAGTTTGTAAAGCAGAGGATAGAGTAATTGTAACATTGGATATTGGGTTTGCAGATATTCGTACTTACCCTCCA
>Ga0209717_1002277_pt1 | contig 18694 bp, 21 predicted proteins | sample AD_UKC048_MetaG_FD_184418 | JGI IMG/M metagenome (GOLD analysis project Ga0209717, IMG submission 184418) | Active sludge microbial communities of municipal wastewater-treating anaerobic digesters from USA - AD_UKC048_MetaG (SPAdes) (version 2) | ecosystem: Engineered > Bioreactor > Anaerobic >... | reverse complement strand
TGGTTTAATTCCATGTTTCGCTAATATGTCTTCGGAAGGAGCGTTACAAGTATAATGGACAATCAAGCCATCTTCTGTAAGTTCTGTTCCTTGTGGTCGACCTTCTTTATTTCTGAAAAACGGCATCACAAGATTGTAACATAATATCCTATAATGTCAAGAAATTTATCGCCTTAAGATAGTTTAAGTTTTGCTATATAATATCCATATGTCCGAATCTCAGCCTGTCTGGAAAATACTAGAAATCCGCCTACCCCAGGAAAATGAGTTTACCCCCGAATCCATGTCTTCACTTCTCAGTAATTTTATCCAAATGAGCCATAACTCATTTTTTAACCGTATATTAGGTAAGAAATCAACGATAACTTCTTTAGAAATCGTTTTGCAAAAAGGTCAAATTCATTTTTACGTCGCCATTCCCACCACCAACTTCGAATTTTTTCGGGCTCAAATTCTCGCTCAATACCCCACCGCTATCACCAAAGAATCAAAAGACTATTTAAATTTAACAAAAAATAGCGAAGTATCGGGATTCTACGGAGCGCAATCATCTGAGGTTAATACCGAAGGCGTGAGCACCGGAAAACCCGATACGAGCAAATTATTTTTTAGTCAACTTACATTGTCCCGACCCCATTCCTATCCCTTAAAAACCAACCGTGATTTCCGCGATACCGACCCCCTTTCTTCGGTTCTCTCTCCCCTCGCCCGCAGTAACTCAGATATCGACTTTATCATGTACCAAATACTTTTAGCTGCCCCACCCAAAAATTGGCAATCCAGCATTATTTCTGTCATCCAAAATGGTATTGTTATCGACAAAGAAAAAGGTTACCACCAACCTCACCCCGACAAACAAGTTTTTGAAACCAAAATCGCCTACCCCGGTCTTGTTACCCAAATTAATTTACTCAGCAATAATCCTGATTTATTAAATTCTCTTTCCTCCTCTTTTGGTATCTTTACCAGCCCTCGAGGCAATTTTATTAAGCCCTCCATCCCTAGCTTTTTATTGAAAAATAGGCTCAAAAAATCAATTTTTAAACGGTCACTTTCACCCGGTCTTAAGACTCAAATTCTCAATGTTGAGGAACTGGCCGCCATGTGGCACTTCCCCACCGCCCTCACTAAACTGCCAAATATTGCCTGGGGTAAAAATCTCTTTGCCGACCCCCCCGAAAACCTCCTTGTTGCTACTAATTTAAGTGATGAAGACAAGGAAAAAATTACCTTCTTTGCCAGAACCGAATTTCACAATCAAGACGCTATTTTTGGGATCAAGGAAGGGGAAGACCGTCGCCGTCATACCTATATCATCGGAAAATCTGGTACCGGTAAAACCACCCTCATCGCTAATATGGCCATCGATGACATCCGAAAAGGCCGGGGCGTGGCCGTTATCGACCCTCATGGTGATTTATGCAACACCATCCTTGACTATATTCCCGCCTCACGTATCAACGACTGCTGTTATTTTAATCCTGCTGATCCCGAATATGTCTATCCCCTAAATGTTTTAGAAGCCGAAAATGATTCTCAAAAAGAATTAGTCGCCTCTGGGGTTATTTCCATCTTTAAAAAACTCTATGGCAATGTTTCCTGGGGGCCACGCCTCGAACACATCCTCAGAAACGCTGTCCTCACTCTTGTCAATACTCCCGGATCAGATTTGACCCATGTTGTCGAGATTTTAACCAATCGAAACTATCGGGATAAAGTCGTTTCCGGTCTCAAAAATCAAACTCTTGTCAACTTCTGGAAAAACGAATTTGATCGCATGGACGATAAATTCCAAAACGAAGCTGTCGCCCCTATTCTCAACAAGGTTGGTCAATTTATTTCTTCTACCAATATTAGAAATACCATCGCCCACCCCAAATCAAAAATTCGTATCGAAGAGATTATGAACCAGAAAAAAATTCTCATTGCTGACCTCAGCACCGGCAAGCTTGGTGAGGATAATTCCGCTCTCCTGGGTGCCATGCTCATCACTCAAATCCAACTCTCAGCCATGAACCGAGTCTTTCAGGGTGAATCTGAGCGTTCTGATTTTTATCTTTATGTTGACGAATTCCAAAATTTTGCCACTGAAGCCTTTATCAAAATTCTCTCTGAAGCTCGCAAGTTCAAACTAAATCTAATTGTGGCCAACCAGTATATGGCCCAGCTCGACCGGACCATTCAGGATGCCATTTTCGGTAACGTCGGCTCACTTATCTCCTTTGTCGTTGGCAATCAGGATGCTTTTATTCTCCAAAAGGAATTTGGCCCAAAGTTTCCTGCCGAAGATCTCGTAAAAATTGGAAAATATCAAATAATTTGTAAGCTCAGTATTGATTCTGAAACTCAAAATCCCTTCTATGCCACCACCCTCCCGCCACTCTCCTGCAAGAATCAAGGCCGTGACAAGCTCATTCGTACTTCCCAACAGCGCTGGGGCAAGAAGAAATAAATTTGAATTCAATTTACCCCCTTGACAACTATTATAAGACTATCCTATATTTATATTAGTTATACATTAATTTAAAAGACACATGTCCAACGAAACTATAGGATATAATCCTGAAACAGTTACCATACCGGCTGTTTCAGCTGAAATGCTAAAAACAAGAAAACCCAAATCTAGGGAAAAAACAGAAATAACTTTTGTTAACTTAAATTCCATCGATCAACGTCTATTAGCTATGCCAGAAGATCTTTTTGATGCCATAGCCGTTAAAATGGCGACTAAAAATATATCTGCTTTAGATATTGATAGCAACTTATAAATTATAAATTTATTTATTAAAAAATATGACCGAAAAACAACCTACTTTCTTTTACAAAATTGAAAATAATGGCCGAATAAATAATCTCGGTGATGAATTCAATCTAGCTTTCACCCCCGACCTCCCAAAAACTAGAAATACCGATAATAAAATCTAATTTTTAGAATTTAGACCTTTTCTTATTTTTTTGTACCTACGGCTTTTTCCAACTTGCCCACTTGCAATTGGGGTAATCACTGCAGCCATAAAACTTCTTGCCACTCTTTGTTTTTCTGACTACTCCCTCTTTACCACACAGTGGACACATAAAACCCGCTTTTTCTTTGAGCGGCGCCGTATATTTACACTCTGGAAAACGCGAACAGGACACGAATTTTCCAAATTTTCCCATTCTAATTACCAGGTTTCCCTCTTTGCAGCTGGGACATTTTTCACCCGTGTTTTCCACTTCAACTTTTACTCTTTCCGCTGTCGCTTCCACTTTTTTAAGTTCTATTTCAAAATTTTTCCAAAAATCCTTCATCATTTTCCGCCAATCTACCTTACCCAAAGCCACCTTATCTAAATCCTCTTCCATCTCTACCGTAAATGGTAACGACATAATCTTGGGAAAATTTTTCGTCAAAAATTCATTGGCTGCCATTCCCAGGCTCGTTGGCCGAAAATGGCCTTCATCTCTTTCCACGTACTGCCTCGCAATAATCGTACTAATAATCGGGGCATAAGTTGACGGCCTCCCGATTCCCTGTTTTTCGAGAGATGCTACCAGTGAAGCATCACTATACCGGGGCATAGGCATAGTTTCCGTTTCTATTAAATCAATTTTTTTGGCTATCATTTTTTCTCCTATTTTTATTTCTGGCAGAAGCTGATCTTCATGTTTTTCACCATAAATTTTATAAAATCCATCAAAAACAACTCGGAGTCCTCTGGCTCTAAACAAAGCTTCTTTATTAAGAAGATCGATACTATTACTTTCCAATCTAGCTGCAGCCGCCTGAGTCGCTAAAGCCCTTTTCCAAATCATTTGATAGAGTTTTTCTTCTTTACTATCAAGTCCCTCGGGACTAATTACTCCAATTTGTGTCGGCCGAATCGCCTCGTGAGCCTCCTGAGCATTTTTCGAATTATTTTTATAAACCCTAACCTTTGGTGATAAATACTCACTCCCATATTTTTTTTCAATATAATCCCGAAATTCTTTAATTGCCTTATCTGATAGATAAAGTGAATCACTGCGGTGATAGGTTATTAGTCCTCTTTCATAGAGACGCTGGGCCAAAGTCATTGTTTGTTTTCCCGACCAGCCAAAACGCCGAGCACCAGCCTGTTGTAACTTTGAAGTTGTAAACGCTGGTACTGGCTCCTTTCTCAGTTTTCTCCCAAGTATTTGACTAACCACAAATTCTTTATCAAGAGATTCAACAAAACCTCTAGCCTCTTTTTCGTCTGTAAATAGAGATTTAGTATAGGTAAAATCTCCATCAAACAAATTTAGCTTTTTCTTTTCAATAAAACTTTTGTCTCCTATTTTAATGAGTTCTGCTTCAAAATTTACTCCTTTATTAAATAGAGCCCCGATTTTAAAATATTTCTCTTTTTTAAAGGCTTCAATTTCTCTTTCTCTCTCACAAATGAGTCGAACTGCCACCGATTGGACCCGTCCCGCTGACAAACCCCGCCTCACTTTCTTCCATAAAACCGGCGATAACGAATAACCCACCACCCGATCAAGCACCCTTCTCCCCTGCTGGGCATTGACGAGATTCATATCAATCTCCCTAGCTTTATTCAAAGCCTCCTCGACCGCCTCTTTGGTAATTTCGTGAAAAGATACCCGGGAAATTTTAGCCGCATCAATTTTTCCTTTTTGACCTTCAGTCAACAGCCATTTAACATGCCAGGCAATTGCCTCCCCTTCCCGATCAGGGTCAGAGGCCAGAAAAATATTTCCCGCCTCTTTTGATAATTTTCCGAGCTGCGAGACTATTTCTTTTTTCTTGGAATCAATCACATAATCAACCGTAAAATCATTTAAATCAACTCCCATTTTATTGGTCGGTAAATCCCTAAAATGCCCTACCGTCGCCATCACCTCATAGTCACTACCTAAATATTTCGAAATTGTCCTCGCTTTTGTCGGCGACTCCACTATTAATAGTTTTTTCTCGTTTTTCATAACTGCCATTGTTATCTATTCTAATACCTGTGTCAAGTCGTCCAAACTAATTATTGGCATTGCCCCTTGCTTTATTAACCAGTTGGTCGCTTCACTATTTTCATCAGTTATTCTCCCCGGTATGCAATAAACATTTTTATTTTTTTCCACAAATTTAGACGCGAGAAGTATTGTTCCACTCTTTTCTCCTCCTTCTATTATTACCAAAATATCAGCATAATCTGCTACCTGCTCATTTAATTTTTCGAAATTCTCCCCCTTAAAAATCTTGATCTTTATTTTTTGTTTTTGACAGACTCTTATCACCTCATTATTACAACCACTTACTTTTATTGTCACGACTTCTATTTCTTTATTTTTAAATTGATCACTGATAATTGATAATTTATTAATTACTTCCTTCCCATACTGACTCATATTCCTACTCCCAACAATCGCAATTTTTTTCATTCTGTTAGTCTCGGGACTACCGTCTCTGGCTCTTCAAACCACTCTTTTAAAATATCACCGACTATTGGTGCCGCCACATCGCTCCCTTCTCCCCCTCTTTCAACCAGCACTGTAATTGAAATTTCCGGATTATCGGCCGGGGCAAAGGCGGTTAACCAAGCATGAGTATCATTGGTGCCATCTCCAAGCTCCGCCGTGCCAGTTTTACAGGCAATTTCTGTTTTAAAATTAAACAATGGCCAGGCCGTACCCCCGCTGTCACAGGCCTCTCTCATTCCCTCAATCACCGCCATCCAATTTTCTTCTTTTGCCTGTATTTCAGTACATTTTACTGGCTTATTTTTAAGTAAGGACATTTGACATTTTTGCCCTTTACTAGCAATAATATTAGTCATTTGATTAATTTGTAGCGGGGTTACCGTTAAATATCCCTGACCAATTGACAAATGGTAAGTATCTCCTAGATACCATCTCTCTCCCAAATTTTTCCTCTTCCACCCATCGTCAGGTATCAAACCAGCCACTTCCCCCGGTAACTCTATTCCTGTTACTTGTCCAAAACCAAATCTCTCAGCCCAATTTTTTATTCTATCCACCCCCATTGCCTCCCCCAGTTTATAAAAGAAAATATCATTTGATCTCTTTAGAGCTTTGACCACATTCACCATCCCATCTGTGGTTCCTCTTTTTGTCCAAAGCCAGTTATTATAAGCATAATCGCCAATCTTAATTACTCCCGTATCTTGAATCAGTGTTTCTCTACTTATCACCCCCTCTTCGAGAGCCCCTAGAGCCTCAACTGGTTTAAACACACTCCCAGGATGATATTTAGCTGCAATCGTCCGATTCAGCATCGGTAAATTTACCGTATCTTCAAGATAAGTTCTGACAGTCTCCTTGTCATAACTATAATTAAAATCATTGGCATCATAGTTTGGTGAAGAAACTAGAGTAATAATTTTTCCCGTTTTCGGTTCACTCATAATTACCACTGCCTTTTTATTCTCGAGCATTTTATAAATTTTGTCCTGCCAAAAAGCATCGATACTTAGAGCAACTTCTTTTCCTGGCACTGGATCAAGTTGCCCAAGATCCCGATTGCTGTTACCCACCGCATCAACCTCAACCAAGCGATAACCGTCACTTCCCAAAAGATCACAGTCCATTTCCTTTTCTATTCCCGCTCGGCCTACCACACTCAAATTACCAAGTTGCTGGCCGCATTTTCCATTTTTTAACTCATCTTCGTTGACCTTTCCAAGATACCCCGTTACATTTGACATTGAAGCCCCATAAACATAAAAACGCTTCATTTCTCCGTTAAAATCGATATTTTCCGCTATTTTTCTTCCTTTCCGGTCAATGATTTCTCCCCTTTTTGCCGGCAAAATTATTTTTGTAACCCGATTATTTAATGCCAAATTACGATAATAAGGGCCCTTAATAATGTTCAGTTTAATCACAGTTACAAAGATTATTCCAAAACTTAAAAACAGGGCTGCCTTAAACCACCAAAATTTCATTTTAAGATAAATTTGATACTAATTTTATTCTTTCAAGCCACTCTTTATTTTCCAGTAGCTCCCCCTCCCCTTTAACCACTCCAAATGCAGGGTTGGGCAACACCGAGGCGTTTATTTTTACCTCTTCTTCAATTAAAGTGTCAATTCCTGGAAATTGAGATCCACCCCCCGACATTAAGACCCCTCTTTTTAAAACATCATCCGTCATTTCGGTTGGCATTTCATCAAGGACAATTTTTACTAAATTGATTATTCTTTTTACATTTAAAGCTGTCGCCTCATTAATCTCCTCGGCTCGAAGCCGAATACTCTTTGGTAAATTTGTTTCAAGATCTCTCCCTCTAATCACTCCCCCCATTTCAATTTTTACCCTTTCAGCTGTATTTTTTCCAATAAAAATCCCGTACTTCATCCGAACATATCCAACAATCGACTCATCAAAATCATCGCCTCCCATTTCAAGGCCTCGACTAATCACCACCCCTCCCATTGACACCAGGGAGGCTTCAGTTTTTCCCCCACCAATATCCAAAAAGAGCACCCCCCCACTCTCATCCATTTTAAAACCACTCCCAAGGACTCCGAGAATACTACTTTCGACCATAATCACTTTTGGGATTCCCACCTGTGCCAGTATTGCTCGAAAAGCCCTCCTTTGGACATTACTGATAGTTCCCGGTACTCCCACAATCACCCTCGGTTTTAATATTTTTGGATAGGAGCTCGGAATTTCATTAATCAGTTTCATAAAATAAGCGAGCAGCGCTTCAGCACTAACCAGATCAGCGATTGCCCCGCGCTTTATCGGGGCCACCACTTCAATTTGTTTTGGTTCCCGATTGACCATCTCCTTAGCTTTTTGACCAAAGACCAGCATTTTTTGAATTCCATTTTTCTTTTTTTTGAGTCGCGCTATCATCGAAGCCTCATCAACCACTATCCCCCGATCTTTAACATAAATTTTTACATTACTGCTCCCCAGATCCAAACCTATCTCCCAATAAAAATTAGAAAAAAGCTTCATTTCATCAGTATAACAATTACTGCTAAAATAATCAGGTGACTTCTATTATTCAATTTTTAATTTCGATTCTCTTTTTTTCTACTCCTCTCATTTTTACTTCCATCTCCTCTGAGCTGTTTGAAGTCCCAAAAATATATTTTGTTTATTTATCAACTCTCTTAATTACTTTATTTCATTTACTTAATTATTTAAAAGGCAAAACTGTCTTATTTTCAAAAAATAACCTAACTATTCCTCTACTTATCTTTTTTTCTACTCAATTAATTTCTACCATTTTTTCCGTCGATATTCACACCTCAATCTTTGGTTATTATTCACGCCTTAATGGTGGCCTACTTTCTCTCAGTGTCTATTTATTACTATTTCTTATTCTGCCCCTTTATTTCACCCCCAAATTTCGTGACAAAATCGTTAATCTTATTTTAATATCTGGTTTTCTGGTCTCAACTTTTGGTATTTTGGAGCACTTTGGCATTGATAAGCATCTTTGGGTTCAGGATGTTCAATCCCGGGTTTTTTCCACTCTCGGCCAGCCAAACTGGCTCGCCGCCTATCTCTGCATTCTTCTTCCCTTTGCCCTTCATAAATTTCTTTTTGCCAAAACCTTTCTCCAAAAATTTAGTTTCTTGTTTCTCGTTTCTAATTTCTACATTTGTCTTCTCTTTACCAAATCCAAATCGGGACTCATCGCTGCCATCATTTCTCTGGCAGTTTATTTTATTATCAACCTTTTCCAAAAAACCAATTTCTGGCTTCTCGTTTCTAGTTTCTCGTTTCTAGTTATTCTTTCTCTAACTATAAATAATCCTATCAAAGACTTTTTTATTAAACCAAACATATCCCAGCCAGTCTCTCAAAATACCTCATTAAACATCACCCCGAGTGAAGACATTCGTAAAATTGTTTGGCAAGGTAGTCTCGACTTATGGAGGGCTTTCCCCCTCTTTGGCACCGGCCCCGAAACTTTTGGCTTTACTTATTACTGGACCCGTCCCGCCTCTCACAACCTCACTTCTGAGTGGGATTTTCTCTACAATAAAGCCCATAACGAATATTTAAATTATCTTGCCACTACCGGCACCTTCGGCTTTTTAAGTTATCTCTTTTTGATTATTTCTTTTCTGGTTTCTTGTTTCTCGTCTCCGTTTATTTTTACTGCCTTTATTTCTATTTTAATCACTAATTTTGCCGGATTTTCGGTGGTCATCACCTCCCTTTTCTTTTTCCTTCTCCCCATCTTTGTCTCGCCGAAGCCTTTAGCGAAGGCGGATCATAAACCAAAATCAAAAATATTTTATTTCATTTTTATCCCTCTTTTCTTATTTCTAATTTCTAAAATCTTATCCTTTTTTCTCGCCGATATTGCCTATAATCAATCCCAAATTGCTTACAACCGCGGCCTCTACGATTCAAGCCAAAAATATATCGACACGGCTCTTTCCCTTCGACCCAAAGAGGCTCTTTATCATAGTCAAGCCGCGTTAAACGCCGCTAAATTAAAAGATGCCCCTCGCGCCATCACCCATTCTAATTTAGCCCTCTCCCTCTCCACTGTTTCCACTAACCTATGGAAAGAAAGAGCTCAGGTTTTTTCCGAATTATCCCAGATTAATCCAGACTATTTTTCTCTAGCCATTGAAGCTCTAAAAAATACTGTTCGCCTAGCTCCCACCGATGCCAAAAGCTTTTATCTACTCGGTAAATTTTATGAAGCCGCCTCCAAAACCGATTTAGCCATCGATAATTATAAGCAAGCACTTACACTTAAAGCAAATTATGATCATGCCTCATTCGCCCTCGGCGAATTATATTTTAATCAAAAAAACTACCCCGAGGCCAAAAAATACTTCGATATTACCCTACAGTATGCCCCCACAAATTCCGAAGCAAAAGAATATTTAGAGAAAATTATTTCTCTTTAACCAGAATCTCATTAACATCCATCGGCACTTTTTTCTCTTCTTTCCACAAATAAAACTTACCCCCTTCCTTTTTTACCCTATCCACAAATAATACTCCGTCCAGATGATCGCTTTCATGCTGCCAAACAATCGCCTCAAATCCCTCTAGAATCTCGTTTCTAGTTTCAAGTTTCTGTCCCACTATTTCTTCCCAGACCACCTCAATCTTTAAATACCTTTTCACAGTTCCGAAAAGATCCGGAAAAGATAAACATCCCTCCAAAAAATCACTTTCCTTATTTTCCTCATCAAAAACTTTAGGATAAGTTTTTTCACCAAAGCTCGCCGTCATTCTCGGATTTATAAAAATTTTTACCCCTTCTTTGTTTTTAATCCCCAAAAATCTTTTTGAAATTCCAATTTGAGGTGCGGCGAGGCCTGCTCCGTTTTCCGACGCCACCAGTATTTCTCTCAGTTCTTCCATTTCTTTTAATAGCGTCTCATCAACCCTTTCAATTTTTTCACTTTTTTTTCTTAAAACTTTATTTGGAAATTTGACTATCTCTCTCATATCCTAATTTTATCAAAATTTAGTTATAATCCATACTGTGACCAAAATTATCTTCTTTGGCGCCTCAATCTATTCTTTGCCAATTTTGGAAAAATTACTCGAGCTACCCAACTTTGAGCTCCAGATTGTCGTTTCCAAAATCGACAAAGCCTTTGGCCGGAGTCAAAAAATTACTCCTAATCCTGTAGCTAAATATTGCCTCGATCACCATCTCCCCCTTCTTCAAATTGAGACATTTTCTGAAGATTGTAAATTGAAGATTAAAGATTTTAAAGCGGATCTCGGCCTCTGTGTGGCCTTTGGTCCACCATTTTTTGATGAAGATATTATCAATAGCTTTTCCTACAAAATAATCAACATTCACCCGAGTCCTCTGCCAAAATATCGTGGCGCCACTCCCGGTCCCTGGCAAATTATTAATGGTGAAACCAAAAGTGCCGTTACTTTTTTCCAAATCGACCCCCTGCCTGACCATGGACCTATCATTACCACTCTTCCTTTTGATATTTCTCCGACTGAAACCGCCCAATCTTTTTATCAAAAAGCCTTTTCTCTTGCCGCTGACAACCTTCAATTGGTTCTAGAATCTTATCTCTCGAATCCCGAATCTCTTCTTCCACAAGACCATTCTCAAAAAAGTTATTTTCCAAAATTAACTAAAGATACGGCAAAAATAGATTGGAGCTGGAATCTAAATAAAATTGAAGCTTTTATTCGCGCCTTAAATCCCTGGCCAATTGCCTGGACCTTTGTGGAAAATCTAAATCACGACATTTTTAAAATGAAAATATTTTCCGCTTTCATTAATCAAAATAAATCAGATCTCATCCCAGAAACAGTCCAAATTGAGGGAAAAAACAAAACCGAGTGGAATGAGATTAAAAAATATTATTCTCTAATTAGAAAAAACTGATATTAAATTATCCCGGTAAAACACGAAATTTTTTATTGTTAATTTAAATAAATTTTTTAAAATATTTATGATATTTTATTCTTAAATTATTTAAATTTATCGATATAATAGGTAAATTTTATCTTGACAAAATACTAAAAATCCTCTTTAATTTTATAAAGGAGGAACAAAAAATGCCCGTCAAAAAAGCCAAGAAAAAAGTCGTCAAGAAAAAAGTGAAGAAGGTTGTCAAGAAGAAAGTTGCTAAAAAAGCTAAGAAAAAAGCTAAAAAATAAACTTCCTTTTTCTCTTAAAGAAACGGTACTTATTTAAGTGCCGTTTTTTTAATTTCTCCCTTTATCTTTTTTAAACACTTACCACAATAAACCCCACTTATTTCTCCCTCACCTACTTTTAGAGAAACTTTTTGCACGTTGGCTTTAAAGGTTCTTGAAGTCCGATTTTGAGCGTGGGAACGATTTCGACCAATAGCAGTTCCTTTTCCACACAAACTACATTTTCTCATAGGGTATACTATACCAAAAGCAACTCCCAAATAAAATATGGAAATCATCATTGCCCTTTTATCAGTTTTTTCATTAGTCATTGTTATTTCAATGCATGAATTTTGTCATGCCCTGGCCGCCGATAAGCTAGGCGACCCCACCCCCCGGGCTTATGGCCGACTCACTTTAAATCCAATCGCTCATGTCGACCCTATAGGTACCATTTTGCTTCCCCTTTTTGGCGCCCTCAGTGGCTTTCCCGTTATTGGCTGGGCAAAACCTACTCCTATCGATCCTTATAATTTCAAAAATCCCCGTCGTGACGAAACCATTGTTGCTTTTGCCGGGCCCCTCAGTAATTTTATCCTGGCTTTCCTCCTCTCTCTGTTTCATTCTAGTTTTGCCACCTATGTTGGAAACATAAGCCTATTTTTAGGTATTTTCAATCTCCTTCCCATTCCCCCCTTAGACGGATCTAAAATTCTTTTAAATCTTCTCCCGGTGGACGAGGCTGCCAAAATCGAAGCTTCTTTTGAGCATTATGGCTATCTTCTCATCGCCCTTCTTTTAATTTCCGGCCTTCTTGGCAAAATTATTTACCCGATTTTTTACTTCGTTTCAAATCTCCTCTACTAGCCTCTTTATTTAATTCTAGTACCATCTTTTCAATTTCTTTTTTACTCATTCCATGACCCATGGCTCCCTCTTCCAGAGTTTCTACCACCGACATACTGCACCCAAGACAATGGAGTCCATATTTTTCCACTAAAAGTTCAACCAGCTTTGGATACCTCTCTGCAATTTCCAATATCAGCGTATTTTTGGTAATTTTTTGTTTTATTTTCTTATCTATCATAGTTTTTTTAGATTTTAGATTTTAGATTTTAGATTTTAGACTTTATGCTTTAGTCTTTTTTTTATTTTAAATTTCTCCCAATTTTATCTTTTTTAGCTCCAAAAACCAACTCTTCTCTATCTTCTCCCAAATTTTTTTCATTTTACAGTTTTTAACCCTCAAACAACCTTTATCGCCCAAACAAGTAACTATCGCCTTATTCTCGCCCAAAGCTTCAAATAAATCAAACAAAGTTTTCTTTTTCCAGCTTTTAATCAATCTATACCCTCCACTTTTCCCCTCAGAAGCCTCAATAATTCCTCCAGATTTTAAATTTACTGCTACCTGCCCCAAAAAACTGTAAGGCAGTTTTAAAATCTTGGCCGCCTGACTAATAGTAATATTTTTACCCTTATTATGCGACAAATATGAAATAAATACGATGCTGTATTCAACTTTCTTTGAGACTACCATCATGGTACAATTATACAACCTGCCAAAAAGCGATCTTTGAGAAGGTGTTTTTTCTAGCTAACCTAAAAAAAAGGAGGACGCGTGTTGGTATTGGCTTTGCCTTTACTAACCAGTTTTCCCCACGTGTTTTATTATGCGTGGAAAAGCCACTATCGAAGTAATCACTTTTGGCAGGCTTTTTTGTTTTTTAGACTTTAGATTTTAGTCTTTTTCTATTATTTCCTCTTTTATCCTCTTCCAAACCCTCTCCATTGTCATCTGATTATTTTTTGCTTCCTTCTCAATATTTTTAGAAAATATTTTTTCGTAATATTTTGGTTTTTCTAAGTATTCAAGCAAAAAAGACGCCGATTCTCCTGGTTTTTCTTTTACCCAGCCTAATTTTTTCTTTTTTATAATTTCAATATTTCCATCCTCCTGCCCCCCAATATGAGTTATCGCCACTATCGGTTTTTGACAGGCGACCACGTCAAACAAAAAATTTGGTCCCGCTTTTCCAAAAACAATATCACAAGCTTTAAGCACCTCCGCCATGTTCTCTATCCACCCTAGATTCTTGACAATAATTTGCTTTCCTAGCCTTAATTTTTTCAGTAGTTCTACATACTGATCAATGGTGGAGTGGAGCATCTTGTCAGTTCCGGTATTAAAAATAAAAGCGCATTTTGTCTCAATCGTCATTAAAACCGGGAGTAGTCGAGTCAAGGAATTGGTCCCCAGACTCCCCCCACCAATAAAAACAACCGGCCGGCCGTCCATAATTCCCAGTTTTTTTCTTATTAACTTTCTGTCGACCTTTTGATACATTTCTTTTCTCACCCACCAGCCACTTTGTAATATTTTTCCTTTCAGCCCATGTTTGGTTACCTCTCTCTCTGCCACCTCGTCATAGACCAAGGTCAAATCCACTCCGGGCACCACTGTCACGGGAGTAATCGTCCAGGGATCGGCAATCACTGACCACAGTTTAAAATTTACCTTTTCATTTTTTCGCCAGAGTTGCAATGAATGACTGTGATACCAGTAGCAGGAAATAATTAAATCAGGTTTATAGCTCGAAACAAATTTTTTAATTCTGGGTAAATTTAACTCCGACAATCTATGAACTACTTTTCTTAATCTCCCCTTCTCTGACAATTTCGTCATCATCTTGTTTGACCTCGGGAAAAAACGATACATAAAAGTATAAAAATCATTGGAAATTCCAACTTCCGCCTTAATCTCAGCATATTTAACCTCAACCCTACCTTCTTTTTCCTTTTCTTTAAGTGATCCGTATATGGCTTTAGCAATCGAACGGTGTCCCCAGGGCAAATCATCAGTCAGAATTAAAATTTTCTTTTTCACCATATCCTATTCTATAATACTCTATCTACGCCCTCCTAGCTCAATGGTAGAGCAGTGGTTTTGTAAACCATCGACGCAAGTTCGATTCTCGCGGAGGGCTCAGTTTAAAAATCCTTTAATTATTTCCTCTTCTGCTTTTTTCTGATCAAGCCCAAGTGACATCAGTTTTACCAGCTGCTCTCCTGCAATTTTGCCAATGCTTGCTTCATGCACCAAGTGCGCCTCAACATGATTAGCTTTTATTTTTGGAATTGCCGCCACTTTACCCCTATCTTTGATAATCGAATCACAGGCAATATGCGCAAAACATTTCTCATTCCCGATTATATTTGAAATAAATTTTTGCCCCGATTTTTCTGTCGCCACCGCCCTCGAAGTAACTCGGCAACTCGAATCTTTATCATTGAGTTTCACTTCAAATCGAGTCGTCGCTTTTTGATTGCCACTGGTCATTATTTTTTCTGCAACTATTAAACTAGTTCCCTCCCCCAAAACTGCTTTAGTCACTCTATTTGTATCATCAATTCCTTCAATTTGGGTCGTTTCTATTTCCATTTTGGCACCTTTTTGAAGCAATATTTCCGTTATTGGATTAATCACTTTTTTACTGTTGATCTCTCCCTCTCCATAATGTTTTTCAATGTATTTTACCGATGAATTTTCGCCTATATAGAAATAATGTTGACCACTATGAAATGACTCTTTTTTCCCACAATTATTGATCCCACAACCAGCGTAGATCGTCACTTTGGCATTTTTACCGATATAAAAATCATTTCTGACTGTATCTTTTAACCCGCTCTCAGTAATCAAAACTGGTATATCCACTAGAGCAAAAGGACAATTATCTTTAACTCTAACTTCAATTCCCCGACCATCTTTTCGATCTCCAATGGTCACATATTTAGTACTTTTTCTTCGCCATAATTTGCCATTTTTTCTTATGTTAATCGCTCCCGTCATTGACGAATCGTTTACTTTTTTTAATAAATTTTTTTCTAAATTATTCATTTACAACCCTCCCGACAATTAAGTTTTCTATTTATCACTAAATTTACTATTTTATTTTTTTCTATTTTTTTAATCTTGCCGCTTTTTACCAATAAAATTTCATCGGCTATTTCAATAATTTTTTCCTGATGAGAAATTACCAAAATCGTTCCAGCATAATTTTTTTGCAAATCTCTAAATACTTCAATTAAATTTTTAAAACTCCACAAATCTATTCCCGCCTCAGGTTCATCAAAAATCGCTAATTTAGGTTTTTGCAATAAGACTGTGGCTATTTCAATTCTCTTTAGCTCTCCCCCAGACAAGCTGGCATCCACTTCTCTCTCTAGATATTCTCTCGGGCAAAGTCCTACTTGCCTCAACACTCCACAGCCTCTTATTTTTTTATTTTCTGAAGCTAGTTCCAATAATCTTTTTATTTTTATACCTCTAAATTTCACCGGTTGTTGAAAGGAAAACCCAATCCCCATCCTCGATCTGACATCCACACTTTTTTGACTTATCTCTTCCTTATTCCAATAAATCTGACCTTCAGTTGGAGTCTCAATCCCCATAATTACCTTTGCCAAACTAGATTTTCCCCCACCATTAGGACCGGTCATTACATAAAATTTGTTTTCCTCAAGTCGGAGATTAATTTTATTTAATATCTTTTTTCCCTCTTTTTCGAGAGTAATATTCTTTAGTTCCAACATAAACTCACACCATTTTAGTAGGAGTTGAAATAAAAAGCAATAGATTAATAAAATTGTCTTTAGATTTGATAAAATAACCTGCACGCCCGGATAGCTCAGTTGGTAGAGCATCCCCTTGGTAAGGGGAAGGTCATGAATTCAAATTTCATTCCGGGCTCTAAAAATATCCTTTTTCTATGCGGAGCATGTAGGTCTGGAACCTTTGTATCCCTATAACACCCACTGTCTTATTCTACTCTCCTTTTGTGCCTAAATGAGACAAATGAGACAGTACAAAGGGTATATTGGAACTATGATGTAGTTTGATATATAAACAATTAAAATATAAATCAATTGACGCTTAACTATATAAATTCAGTACTAAATGCTATTTATTGTCTGTAGAGTTATTGACTGCACACATATTACTCTAATGAAGAGTAATATGTCAAATTTCAATATCCGAAAAAAATTTGGTAAGAGGGTCAGATTCTTAAGGAATTTAATAAAACTTTCTCAAGAAGAACTTGGGTTTAAATCTGATATTCATCGAACCTATATTGGTGCTGTAGAAAGGGGAGAACAAAATATTTCTCTAGATAATATCTATAAACTTTCTAAAGCACTCAAAGTCAGCATAAAGGATCTTTTTGAGTTTTAATCAGAGTTAAGAAAGAGAAGTTGATTTTTCACTTCTTGTGCCAGTTTGTAACTATTACAATGGGATAAATATCCCAAATATGATTGAACAGATTCATTTAAAGTATGGGTATCACTTTCTCCTTTTCTAATTAAATCAGCTTTTTTCTTAAGTTTTCGAAAAATGCGTTTCTTTGTTTTTGTTCTTGGAATAATATATTTAGGAAAAATAACATAACCTAAAAAATCAGTTCCGAGATAATAGTCTCTTATCTCAATTTTTTTAGGATGTAAGGAAAGTTTTAAATTATTTTTCAAAAAATCATCTATTTTCTCTAAAAAATTAATTAATATTTCTCGATTATGAGACATTAAAACAAAATCATCAGCATATCTAATATAATATTTAACTTTCAGTTCATTTTTAATAAATTTATCGAGAGGATCCATATAAATATTAGCAAATAATTGTGATGTTAAATTGCCTATAGGCATCCCTTCCCCGTCATGATTTTTAGTGTTGAAACTTTGAATTATTACATCAAGTAGCCAAATAAAATCAGGATCAACAATCTTTTTTGAGAGCAAATTTATTAAAACATTATGGTTAACACTGGCAAAAAATTTTCTAATATCACATTTTAGAATAAACAATTTTGATGAATTATTATGACTTGCCTGTCTTGTCAATTTAACAAAAGCCTTAATGGCTTTATGAGTTCCTTTCATTTTTCTGCAAGAATAAGAATGGGCAAAAAATGTTGGCTCAAAAATTTCTTCTAAAACTTTACTGACCAAGTGGTGGACTACTCTATCTTTTACACAGGCTTTATGGATATCTCTAATTTTTGGATCTCTAACATAAAACTCTTGATAACCATCGTGTTTATATGTTTTATTCTTAAGTAATTCATAAAGATCAAATAAATTTTCTTCTAAAAAACGGCTAAAAATCAAAACATCCGTCTTTTTTCTTTTACCTTTAACGAATCCATCCCAAGCCTGAAAAATATTTTCTAATGTTATAATTTGACTATAAATATTATGACAGGCATTCATAGTGATATTGACTCAGTAAAATTAAATTTGGACATACCTGTATTTCAAAAACTTTATGATCTATATAAGTTATTTTATTTAACAATTTTAGATTTTCCCAAAAAAGATAGATATACTCTTGGACAAAGGGTTGAAAATACAACCTTAGCTTTATTGGAAGATATAATTATGGCCAGCCAATCATCTAAATTGGAGAAATTACCAATTTTACAAAAGGCGAGTGTTAAACTGGATGTATTAAAAGTTCTAGTTAGGTGTTGTAAAGATTTAAAAATCATTGACAATAAAAAATATCTTATTTTCGAATCCCAAATAATTGAAATAGGAAGAATGCTTGGAGGTTGGATTAAGGCTTCCAGCTTTCATTTGTAGAGATAAAACTACCGCAAGACGAAAACCTAAGTTGTCGTTCGAGTTCTCAGGACTGTTCCAATTGGCGTTAGCAGCACCACCATTGTCGGAGTTACCAACAATGATACGGTTAGAATCGCCGTCATCACGTTCCGCATTGCTCATTTTCTTTCCTGAGTAAAAATATTTTTTACTCATTATTACCACCGATCTTAAAAACTTATTTAAAATAGTTATCCTTAATCAAGGATTATCTAAAAAGATTCTCCCCTGAATTTTAATTGGCTTAATCTATTAAGATTGAGACCTTCAAAAATGAGCAAGTAGTTTTATCTCCCCTTAAATGACATTCTTCTTACAGCCTTAACCATAAGAACTCTAGCCAGCTCTTCAAGAAGAGCGATTCTGTGAAATATAAGTTTACCTATATTTTCATTAACATAATCTAGTGATTAGTATAACTAAGAATATGGTTAATTATCAAATATAA
>Ga0209717_1002275_pt1 | contig 18705 bp, 16 predicted proteins | sample AD_UKC048_MetaG_FD_184418 | JGI IMG/M metagenome (GOLD analysis project Ga0209717, IMG submission 184418) | Active sludge microbial communities of municipal wastewater-treating anaerobic digesters from USA - AD_UKC048_MetaG (SPAdes) (version 2) | ecosystem: Engineered > Bioreactor > Anaerobic >... | reverse complement strand
CCCCCTGCCATCCCCCGATACCATCACCTCTGCCCCGGGCGGCTCGCTCGAGACCCTCACTCTTCCCGGCAGAGCATCCAGCACCACCGGCCCCACTTCGGCAACCTTCCCCTCCAAGACGACTACCTCGACATCCTTGCTCGCAAAACCCTCGAGGCGGACCGCCACGCGGTGGCTGCCGGGTCTCAGGTCGGAGAATGCCGCAGGACCCGGTCTCTGCTCGCCGCCATCGACACTCACCATCGCGCCGTCGGGTTCGGTCCGCACGAGCAACCCGCCCCGTGCCCCCGTGATGCGCTCCTGCCCCTTCCGCGCATCCTCGATCCGGCGCGCGGCTTCCGTCTGCCTCAGTTGGGTCATGCCCCAGTGCCAAGAGCCCACCCCTGCCAGCCCAACCAGTCCCGCCACCGCCACCCACGCAAGCGATCGCGCATGCCACGGTCGCGACCGCTCCTTGCTGCCGCGCACCCGCGCCCTGCCCACCAGTGTCGACTCGCTTACCAAATCCTCCGCCCGCAGCACTCTCCGGCAACGTTCCAAGGCCGCCAGGATCTCCTCGTGGCTCCGCGGCCTGTCCTCTGGCGACTTGGCCATCAGGCGCGCGATCAGCCCCGAAAACTCGTCCCCCAGTCCTGGCATCACCTCCCTCGCGCGCGGCACTGGCGCGGAGAGATGCATCTGCATGACCTCGTCCGCGCTGTCCGCAGGGAACGGCACGCGGCCTGTCGCCAATTGGAACAGTGTGCTCCCCAAGGCATAGAAGTCGCTACGGTGATCCAGATCCTTCTCGGCCCGGATCTGTTCCGGGCTCATGAAGGCCGGGGTGCCCATCCCCATTCCAGTCATCGTCAGCGAGTCCCAGGAGCGCGTGCTGCCCGCCCCGCCCGGGGAAACCTCGCGACCCGCGACCTCCTCCTCGGCCTCCGTCACAAACCTGGCCATCCCCAGATCGGCGACCTTGACCACGCCCTCGGAGGTGAGCATCAGGTTGTCGGGCTTAAGGTCCCTGTGGATCACCCCGGCCCTGTGCGCCGCGCGCAGCGCCAGCGTGACCTCGCGCCCCACCTCGATCACCTCACGCTCGGTGAAGCGGTCCCCCCTCCGCAGGTACGCCCCCAAGCTCAGGCCGTCCACCAGCTCCATCGCGTAGAAATAGATCCCGTTGGCCTCGCCAAAATCGTATACCTGCACCAGATTCGGGTGGTTGATGGCGGCCGCCGCGCGAGCCTCGCGCCAGAATCGCGCCGCGCTCTCCTCGCTCCCCACCAGATGGCCGGCCATCACCTTCAGGGCCACGTGGCGGTTGAGCGACACCTGAACCGCCCGGTACACCGCGCCCATCGCGCCCTTGCCCAAGAGCGCCTCGATCACGTAGCCCCCGAGCCGGGTGCCGATCAGGGGGTCCTGCGGGGGCTCGGGGTTCATGGTCGGGAGCTACGGCAGCACAAGCACGCAGCGGAAACCGATGTTTTCGTTGGCCTCCTGCGGCAGATTGGGATTTCGACGCGGAGACGCGAGGGCGGTTTGGCTAGGGCAGTTCCAAAGCCCTCCTCGCGCAACACGACGGGTCTTGCCCCCCTTGATCTCGAGAAGGGTATTGGCCGGATAGACCTCGCCACCTCCACTACGGTGTTTCTTGTAATGGACCTCCGTATACCAATCCTCGAGCCACTCCCGCACGTTCCCACCCATGTCGAATAGCCCCGCCGTTGTGGCCCTGCAGTCCCCCACCGGTGCCGTGCGCGGATGCTCGTCCCTATAGCCCTTAAGCGCGGTCTTGGGATCATCGGGCCTGCCCAACATTGCCTCCTCCCCGCCGATATTCTCCACCCCTTTCGGCGGCGGCCACTTGTCGCCCCACGGGTATTTCGTTGGCCCGACTGCAACGTCCCACTCCTCGTCGGTCGGAAGGCGATACTCCAAACCCTCCTTTCTCGGCAGCCATTCGCAAAACGCCTTCGCGCCGTCCCAAGAGACCATCACCACCGGATGATCCGGCGTCTGCTCAAACGGCGCCTTCCCTTCCCACAAATACCCACTGTCCTTGACGAAGGCCCCGAAGTCCTTGACCCGCGTCTCCCAGATCGAGAACAGCACCTTGGAACCCGGGATGGGGACGAACCGCATGCCGAGAGAGTTTACGAAGTGCTTGTCCTTGGTCGCCGACGAGGGGATGGCCGTCGACGCGGTCAGGCCATCCACACCCTGCTTGAGGGACGCATGGGTCGTTTCCGCCGACACCGCAGGCAAATATCGGGTATTGAACGCCGCACCGCGAGAAGCCGGAGGAGAAGGAATCACCAACACGCAGCGAAAGCCAACTTGGCTATGTCGGAGCCCAGAAGGTCTGATTATGCGGTGCGCGGATCGCAGGGCCCTGCGATTCCCTGAAAACCATGATCCCCCCCTCTGGAGACAATGCAGCCCACCCTCCCGAACCCTGTCCAGATCGCCGCGGTCGATGGATCCACGCTCCAGCAGTTTTCTGTATGTCGTCTCATCGACCGCATCCTCACAGTACTCCAATACGTTGCCCGACAGATCGTACAAACCAGTTCTGGTCGACCCATAGCTTCCAACCGGCGCCGTGCGCGGATGCTGGTCCTGGTAGTCAGCAAAAACCCCCGCCGTCGGATCTTGCGCCACACCCAAGACCGACTCCCGTCCGGCAAAATTTCCAAACTTTGGCGGTGGCGGCCACCGATCACCCCATGGGTACTCCGCCGTTTCCACCGCCACACCCCACTCAGCGTCGGTGGGCAAACGGTACTCCAGTCCCTCCTTCTTTGAAAGCCACGAGCAGAAGTCTTTGGCCTCCTCCCAGCTCACAGCAATCATCGGATCCTCTGGCGTCTGCTGGAACGGCGCCTTCCCTTCCCACAAATACCCACTGTCCTTGACGAAGGCCCCGAAGTCCCTGACCCGCGTCTCCCAGATCGAGAACAGCACCTTGGTCCCCGGCACCGGGACGAATTTCATGCCGAGGGAGTTCACGAAAGGACGATCCTTGGTGGCGGACGATGGAACAGCCGTGGCGGGGTCCGTGGTCGCTGCCGGCGCCGGGCGCGCGAGCCGGTTATCCGCCCCACCCGATTCCGACGCGACACCCGGCGATTCTCCTGCGGGCGTCGGCAAAGCATCCATCTCGCCCTTCTCCACCCCCTCAATGATCTCCCCGACCACCTTGGCCGTGCCCTCTTTGCCATCCTTTGTCAACTTTGCCTCCAAGGAGCGAAGCCCTGACATCGCCTTGACCCCCTCCCGCTTGGCCCCGGCCCGCCCGTCGATCTGCGCCAGATCCCGCTCAAGAAAGAAGCGCAGGTTGCCGTACTCCGATGGCATCTTGGCCGAGGCGTCGGCCTTGGCGGGACGCTGACCCGCCATCCACGCCTCTCGTTCGTTGCGTAGCTTTGCTGCCATGTCTTTATCGGAACGGGCCTCTGCCTTCTTCTCCAACGACTCAAGGTCCTTTGCGTACTGGGCGATCTTCTCGGCTGCCTGCTGTGCCGCCCTGGCCTTTGCCGTCCGGAGGGGTGCTAAGATACCATCGAGTTCCGTGGCAACGGCCGGGTCGAGATGGGACACGGCATCAAAAGGCGAAGGGGTTACGAGCACGCAGCGGAAACCGAGCACGGCCCTGCGGAGACCGGGATAGACATGAGGGCGGCAGGAAGAGGCGAGAGCCGAGGAACTGCCGTTATTCCAGCCGCCACCCCGCGATATGCGGCGGTTCTCGCCGTTCTTGATTTTGGCCAAGTCCTCGGGCTTGAATTCATACGCGCCACTCTCCCTGTGCTTCTTGTAGATTGCCTCAGTGTACCAACCCCTGACCCACTCCTGCGCGTTGCCCCCCATGTCATACAGTCCATTTTGACTCATCCTGTAGCTGCCCACCGGCGCGGTGCGCGGATGCCCGTCCGTGTAGCCTGCTGCGAGCATGCCAGACTCCGGATCGTCAGGCCCCCCAAGTATAGACTCCTGCCCCGCGATGTTCTCGACCCCTTTGGACGGTGGCCACTCATCGCCCCACGGGTACTTGCCGTTGCCCGAGGCCGCGTCCCACTCCTCGTCACTGGGCAAGTGGTACACCAACCCATCCTTGTTCGAAAGCCACTTGCAGAATGCGTCGGCGTCATCGTAACTGACCATCACCACCGGGTGATCAGGCGTTTGTTCGAAGGGCGGTTTCTCAGCCCAGGCATAACCACTGTCCTTCACGAATGCCTCGAAGTCCTTGACCCGGATCTCCCAGACCGAGAACAGCACCTTCGTCCCCGGGATCGGCACGAACCTCATGCCCAGGGAGTTGACGAACGGCTTGTCCTTGCTCGCGGAGCCGATCTCCGCCACCGAAAGAAGCGGCCTCGCGGATTCTTGCACAGCGACCACCGATGCCTGCTGCGGTGATACCCCCGTTGCAGTTTGGCCCACGTCGCGGGCAGTCGGAGCGGGCGACGGGCCGTCCGTGGACAAAACTACATTGGAGAACGACGATGCGGCGACCCCCACCACCTTGGAACCCTTGCCCATCGCGACCGGCGTCACCGCGGTTGGGCCCGCTGCGGTCTGCACAGCACCAGTCCCGGCCGGAATCGTCGAGGTCGCAGCGGCAACCGCCTGCGTTGCAGCCGCGGGCTGAGGCACCGCGGCAGTGACTGCCACCTGAGCGCCGCTGGTCGCGGAAAGAACCTTGGACGCCGTCACGGCGGCCACCCGCGCCGGCGTGGTCAGCGCATCGCGGTTTTCTCGCTGTCTCAGGTTCTTCCACGGATCCGGCTCGGCGGAGTTGCGCGCGACGAAGAGGCCGGCAACTGCGATCGCGGCCGCGGCAACCCCCCATGCAATCCGAGAACGCGCCAACGTCACGAACGGACCCCGCCTCGGCCCATCTGTCATCTGGATGCGCGATGTCTCCACCGGCGCACCCTTCAGCCCGCGAAGGCACCCCTCCATCGCCGCCAGTATTTCCTCGTGGGTCTGCGGCCGATCCTCCGGCGACTTGGCCATCAGCCGCCAGACAAGATCCGAGAACGATTCCCCCAGCGCCGGATTGACCTCCCGGGCCCTCGGTGCCGCTTCGCCCATGATTCGCCCCAGCAGGTCCTCCAAGCTGCGTGACGGATACGGAAGCCGGCAAGTGGCCAGCTGGAAGAGCGTCGCCCCGAGGCTGTAGAAATCGCTGCGCTGGTCCAGCTTCGCGTGGCAGCCCACCTGCTCGGGGCTCATGAAGGCTGGGGTCCCCATGCCCATGCCCGTCAAAGTCAGCGAGTCCCACGCTCTGAGGTCCTGCGGCCGGATCCTCGCGCCACCCTCGTTCGCCTGCTGATCCTCTCCCTCGGGGAGAAAGCGCGCGATCCCCAGGTCGGCCACCTTCACAACGCCCTCGGAGTTGAGCATCAGGTTGTCGGGCTTGAGGTCCCGATGGATCACCCCCGCGCGGTGCGCCGCACGAAGGGCCAGGGTCACCTCGCGCCCCACCTCGATGCACTCCCGTTCGCTAAAGCGGTCCCCTCTCCGCAGGTAGGCCCCCAGGCTCAGGCCGTCCACCAGCTCCATCGCATAGAAATAGGTGCCGTCCGCCTCCCCGAAGTCATAGACCTGAACAAGGTTGGGGTGGTTGATCGCTGCAGCGGCCCTCGCCTCCCGCCAGAAGCGGGCCACGCTCTCCTGACTACCAAGCAGGTGGCCGGCCATCACCTTGAGGGCCACGTGGCGGTTGAGCGACAGCTGCACCGCCCGGTACACCGCGCCCATGGCGCCCTTGCCAAGCAGCGCCTCGATCACGTAGCCGCCCAGCTGCGTGCCGATCAGGGGGTCTGACGGCATCACACCTCCGCCCGGTGCCTCGGCCATGCTATAGGCCTCCCTCCATGCGCGGAGATATATGCCAACGGGCTTCCACCATGCCGAGAAAATTGTGGCCGATGGACGTGGACCGCCTGGGCCTCTGGGACCCCCACACCATCAACTAAGGGGCGGCAATTCTGAATCGGTCACGCGTGACCGATTTGAAGAGGCCCGGACTTTTTCATGTGAAAGATCCCCAGGGGACCGCGCTCCCGGACGATCGGCCTCCGATCACGTCAGGCGCCGACCCGAGAAAAGGCTCAATCATTGCCTGGCATAAGTCGCATGCGTATTCCCAGGGCATGGGCCTCGATCCGAAACGATGCGCGCGGATCCCGGGGGTGCCATGACGACTGCAATCCGATGCCGCGACCCCCGGCAAACTGCGGATATTCTTGCGGCGGAGACCGGCCCGGTCGCCTCAGCCCCAGCCAATTGGAGACAGCAAGGCTGCAGGGTGCCCTCGGTTCCGACTGGAGCGTCGAGCGGGGGCGCTCGATCACGCCTCAGTCGAAATAGCCACTCGGCTTCATGCCCTCCGGATCCTCACCGGGAGGAGTCGACTGGAGCGATTTCAGGAACGCGGTCCGCTCCCTGATGAGATGCGTGTCAAAGAAAAGACCCCCCTTGCTGTTCGGGTAACGCGCCGCAAAGAAAGCAACATTATCGTCCCGGTATTTGATCCACGCCTTCTGCGCCGCGATTAGCAGCGACTTTTGCTTCGCGTCTCTGATGCTTGACAAAACGGCCTGGTACGTGGCGTTCAGAGCATCATCCGCCTCATTCAATTCTTTGCCCGCCTGACTCGCAACACACGCCCGGTCCAATGGCTGGGCCACAAGAAATACAAGCATGGCGATCTTGGGGACATGTCGCCATGGGGGCACTGCCGCGAACCGGCTCCGCGATCCTGGATGCTTCATACTGGCTCCTTTCCGCGTTGGGTGGTGGTCGGTCCCTGGCCGAGTTTCGAGATAGTCTCGAACCCCACAAAGGTCTCCCATTCAAAGCCCGCCACGCGCAGATATTTACCGCCTGCCCTGGCCCAAGCCGAGAGAATTGTCCGCACCCTCGCCCACTCTTGTTTTCTCTCCCCCCGCCCATCGCCACCCGATCCAAGGGCCGCTGCGGCGTGGCGGGCTTCTCCGGCTACTGGGACTTCCACACGTTCGACTGAGGGGCGATCGCGGTTTAGAGATCCGTCAGCACTGACGGATTCGAGGCGCCCGACGGAAGGAAAGTCTGGAATTCTTTTTTTTGGCCGCCGATTGTGACCCGGCCCCCACCTGAGTAACCGCTCCCATGGCGACCACTACGCTGGCAGAGGACAGGAGGGCCAGGGAGACCCTGATCAACGCGGTCGAGGCCTGAGGGATCTCCGAGTGTGAGGCAATGGAGCTGTTGCAGGAGAACAGTCGGGTCTCAGATGAATGCGTTCACCTGGAGGACGTGGCCGGGGCCGGTGCCACGGGGGCCGCCAACTGGCCGGAGTGGAGGTTTTCCAAGAAAATCACGCAACGAAAGGAGCGCGAGTCGTGAGAGACTTCGCGCCCTTCGTGGTTTGCCCCATTCGACGCAGATCTGTAACCGCGGACTGCGGAGGGCGGCTCAGATTGTCTTGCGTTCGCGGGGCTGCCATGCTCCGCGGCCAGCGTGACCAACGCCGGAGAAATGAACAAATGACAGCGAGGAAAGCAAAGCGAATAGCGACGGGAATGACCCGAGCAACCGATGGAGGGCTAACGGACGAGACCCGGGACACCTCAGCCATCGCACCCGGACCGGAGTTATCCGAGCATGACCGGGAGTTCCTTCACGAACGCGAGGGCGTCATCAGGGCGGGCCTCAGGAACTTCCTTGATGTGGGGCGCGCGCTGAGGGACATCCGCGACCACCGCGACGGCGAGCTGTGGAAGGCGAAATACAAGACCTTCGACAACTACTGCAAGGCCCGCTGGGACATCCAGCGCCAGCACGCCCACCGGCTCGTGGATGCCGCAGACGTCGTCGGCCAGATGTCGCCCGTCGATGGCAACACCCCGATCCCGACCCATGAGCGCCAGGTCCGGCCCCTCTGTCAATTGGCCAGGCCCGAGGACAGGGCCAAGGCCTGGGCCGAGGCCGTCGAGAACCATGGCCCGAGTCCGCGCGGCCGCGACGTCCACGCGGTCGTGCACCGGATGCTCGATGACGGTGCCGAACCAAGGTCGGACCGGCCCCAAAGGCCCAGGGAGGCGAAAGAAGAACGCCGCGAAAGCCTGCGATTGGATCACTCGGAATTGGTCGAGATCCACGGGTATCTTGAGATCATGGCGCGCGCGATCCCGGAGGACGATGTGAGGGCGATCGAGGCGCTTGAGGGCCTGAGGGAGATTTTTTGTCAATGAGGGCGGTCTGGCCGAACTTTCAAAGGCCCATGCGGAAGGACCGCAAGCTGACCGGGCAGACCAAATCCGTCAACCGTGATGGATTTGCGGGACCTTTCATGCCGCTTCGTGTCAGGCACCGACCCGCGTGAAGGGGCAATCCCGGGCGCCACCTAGCCTGCATATTTCACGCTTCCGCGTGAAATATGCAGGCTAGCGTCGCGCAGGCGCAATAGGCCACCACGCCCTCACCGCTGGCCTTTGCCCAAGCAGGCATCGGCCGCCACGTCCAGCGCCTCCCGGATCCACTGGCTCCGGGACAACCCCATCGCTTTCGCCGCCCGGTTCCACAGCAGGATCTGCCGGTCGGAGGCCTCCAGCGACACCCACCCCACCCTCTCTCCGGTCCTGAAAACGGAGTTGTGGCGCTGTATCAGCCGGGTCTGCGGCGCGCGCCGCCTGCGCTCCTTGACCACCGTGCCGATCCGGGCGCCGGTCATGCCCGCGATCTCCGATGTCGTCAGGCGCCAGTCCACCCTGCCCCAGTCGATCTTGCTACGTCGTCTCATGGTGGCACGGTTTTGTGCCGCGGGGCCCGGGGCACGCAAGGGCAAAGGGCCAACCTCATCGCTGTTCACCCAAATACCGTTGCCCGCACTGATCATCGTCCCAGCCCATGAGATTGTTCGCGCGTGCCAGATTCCTGTGGAGTAGGATGACGCAGGTAGCATGAAGCGCGTTCTTCTGACATCCGCCGTGCTCGCGACCGCCTACGCCTGCGTCACGCTGTGCGGCCGCCTCGCGCCCACGCCTAACGCCGGGGTCGGATCCGGTTCCGGGGGCGACGGGGCACTGGTCGGCGCCATCGCCGATCGCCGCACCGGCGCACAAGTCCGGGGTGAGGGCGTCGTGGCGAGACTCCTCCCCGACGATAATGACGGGAGCCGCCACCAGCGAAGGCATGTGGCAGCCCAAGTTGGGCCGTCGCCTTGGCCACCCTGCCAAGGTCCGCGAGGTCAACGGCCATGGCCGCGCCCCAGGCGCTCCTCCACGATCTGGGTCGCCATCTCGCGCTCGCGCGCCCTCCCCGCGCGGATGGCGTCGATCAGCGCCATCCACTCGTAGAGTGCCGGGTCCGCCAGGCACACCTGGGGCACCGTGGGACACAGCGGGGTCAGCTCGTAGCCCCTGGCCCTGCCCTCCGGGTGCGGCCAGACGGGTATCTCGCCATCCCCCGGCCGGAACTCCCGCTCCAGCGGCGGCGCGGCAACACCGGTGGGAATGCCACGGCCCATGCCACCCCGCCTCCCCGGGAAAACGTATTTCAGCCCGTGTACCAGGAACTCCGCCAACGCGGTCGAGTTCACCCTCCAGCCATCCTCGGAAACCAGATTGACTACCACCAGCCTCCGCACGGATGAATGGGCCGCGGACGCGCTCAACCCCACCGACGCCGCCAACGAGGCAAAGGAGTCCCATCGGCCCATGGTCAGCAGCCGACATGCCACCAATATGTCCTGTGCCCTCATAGACAACGGGATACGCTATTCGAGAATCGAGAATGACGCAAACTTTTCCGGGGGACTCTCACCCGCCCCGGATGCGCTCCAGCAAGGCCGACGCCGCATGTCACGCCCCGGGCGTAACGTTTGGCCTGCTCCAGGACATTCTGCGGCGCCACGGACACCTTCTTGGCCTAGAGGATCCCCAGCAGCCTCCCGTCCACGACCAGCCCGTAGTCCGCCGGGCCGTTGTCGGTCTGAAGCTCCTCCACCGCGGCGTGCCCGAAATCGTGGAAGTCATTGGCCTTGTATCGCCGCCCCCTGTTCCACCGCACGGCTGCGGCCAGATTCGACCTGACCATCAGGGTGGGAATCTTGGCCCCGATCTTCCCGCGGCGGAATGCCTTCACAAGCAGGGCGCCCAGGCGCCTCGCACTGGCCTGCGCCTCTTGGCCATCTTCTCGCGCTACATCTCGCCCGGTCGCCTTGAAGTACTTGTACCGCAAGATGTCCTCCAGCTGCGGGAGATAGAAATCAATGGCCCCAGCAAACTCCTGTGCGTGCGCCTGGCGGAACGAGCGCGCCGATCCGTGGTGCGCCTCGTTCCATTGGTTCATCTTGTCCGCCAGACGCTCCCAGGGCCGATCCGGCAGGTGACGGCTGGGAAGGACTTTGGCGGGCGCTGCAAACCCTGTCGTCCAAACGTGGTCCATATACGCCTTCTGCATGACCAGATGTTCCTCCGGCGAGAAGGCTTCTGACACCGGAAAAACGCATCCGAGCACGTAGATCGGCGCGGTCCACACGAGCCGCCGCAAAGGACGCACCGATGCTTCACCCGAATAGAGCCTCGTGATGCAGTGCAGCAGCTCCGTTGGCACTCGTTCCGCTTCCGGCTGAATGGCAGTCCGATCCGAAAGAGTGTCCATCAGCTCGCACGTCGCGACCCGGGTTATCATATCGGTCTGACTCAGGATCTCCGTGAAAGCATCTGAGGAAACTGGGCACACGATACGGCCGGCCTTGACCCGCTCGCGCAGCGCATCCAGTAGCCGACGGCAGACCGGTTCATGCCCCCTGCCCATCTGAACGTCCCGCAGGAGAATCCAGTACCGGGTATCGAGGTACACGGTCTTGCGGCGGGCCACCCGCTCACCCAGATCGAACGCCCTCGCCTGATAGTGGTCGTCGATGGAAATCTCGGGATGCCGACGGTGGTAGTCGAATGCAGCCCCCACAGGATCAGCAGGCTCAGCGTCGTCTGCCATTTGGCGAAATGTTTATCAGCCGAATCCAGAGCGCAAGCGTCTCACGAATAATACGCCCGTGGTAGTCCTGATCGCCCGCAACCGCCCCCCGCCGCGCGCCATATACCGTTGGAGGGGGCCCTTCGGTCCCTCTCCATCATCCGCGGATGAAGGCATCACGGCCCCGGTCTGCCCTCGTGGCGGTCCGGAGTCGCGCCGTTTTTCGGCGGCATCAACAATCAATATGGAAGGAGGACCATCATGGCGATCAAGTTGATCGCGAATTACAGCAAGCGCCTGGGGTTGCCCGGCTACAGCAGTCATCAGTTCGCCGTCTCGGTCGAGTGCGAGATCGCGAGCGTGGCCGACGCGGCCGGGGAGTCTCAGCGCCTGTACCGGCTGCTCTAGCAGTCCATCGACAGCCAGATCACCGAGACGGGATTCGTCCCGCCCCACGGTTATGGCCTCAATGGCGCGAGCGATAGCGATCTCAACGGCCACGACCAGGCGGAGGCGCCGTGGAAGTGCAGCGACAAGCAGCGGGACCTGATCCTGAAGCTGGTCGACGAGCACAACCTCGACAAGGGCGAGATCGAGGCGCTCTCCCGGGAGCGCTTCGGCAAGCCGGTCAAACAGCTCTCAAAACTGGAGGCTTCTGGCCTCATCGACGAGCTACTGGAGAAACATCGCGGCAACGGCGGACGGACCAACGGCAACCGCCGTCCCCGGCGCAGCGCCTATGCGAGGGGGGCGGCATGATCGCGCCAGCGATCACCGCGCCCATCGCGCGTTCGTCGGCCGGGGACAATGGGCGCGTGGCGCAGGACCACATCAGCCCGACGGCGGCCAAGCTGTATCTCTCCTGCTCGCTCAAGTTCTACTTCGAGCGCGTGGCCGAGATAAAGAAGCCCGCCGCCCCGGGCCTGCACCTGGGCAAGGCGGTCCACGCCGCCCTGCAGGCGTTCCACCTCGCCCGGTGGCGCGGTGGCGACGACAGCAACGACGCCGTCGAGCAGGCCTACCGCGACGCCTTCTGGCGTTTGGAGCGCGAGGAGGGGCCGGTGGGCTTCGCCGATGGGGACCGAGTCCGCACCGCCACAGCGGCGAGGCGCGCGGGCGGCGCGGGTGGCAGACCCGGCAGGCGATCTGGCACGCGCCCCCAGATCATGGGCACGGGGGTGTGCCATCTAACGGCACACCGGCAAAGAAATTTTGGGCGGGAAACACGGCTTGTCAGGGCACGGCGGGACGCTCAAACCTTGCCTGACGGAGCGCTTGTGGAGCCATTGGTCACATGCGAACGACGATTCTGACGCCACTGTTGTCCTTCCTCTTCCTTTCTCCTGCCTGGCCAGCAGAAACGATTCTCGTCGCCGACGACTGGGATGCCGTGGGGAGGGAACCGGTCAAGGTATTCTTGGACCGCCTCGACGAACGCGGCATCGTCCGAGTCGTTCCACCCCTGCAGGTCCGTCTCGAGGCCTGCATCCCTCCGGAATCGTTCGAGATCCGGAAGACGGACTCCGCGCTGACGCTGGCCGCCCCCGACGGTCGCGGGCTCACGTATGGCCTAGGACGGATTCTGCGCGGCTTGCCCTGGGGCCAGTCTGACGCGGCCTATTTCGGACCGGTGGGGCGATTCCAGCCCAAGCTGCCGGTCCGGGGCATGTATTTCGCCACGCATTTCGGGAACTTTTATAACGCGGCACCGGTCGAAAAGGTCCAGCGGTACGTCGAGGACCTCGCACTGATGGGTTGCAACTCCCTTTGCGTCTGGTTCGACATGCATCACTACAGGGGCATGGACGACGCTGCGGCCACCGGGATTGTCGCCCGGCTGCGCGCCATTCTCCATCGGGCCAACGAGGTCGGGATCGACGCGGCGTTCACGAGCTTGGCCAACGAGGGGTTTGCCAATTCTCCCGAAGACCTGCGCGCGTCGTGGGGCCAGGGCTGGTCGCATTATCACAGCGAAATCTGCCCGAACAAGCCCGGCGGACTCGAGAAGATCCTCGCATACCGCAGCCAGATGCTCGACGCGGTCAAGGATCTCAATATCGCGTGCTTCTGCGTGTGGCCGTACGATCAGGGTGGCTGCAACTGCGAAAAATGTGTCCCCTGGGGTGGCAACGGATACATGAAGGCGTCGCTGGCGGTCGGCAGGCTCGTCAAGCAGCGGTTCCCGCAGGCGAAGATCGTGCTCTCCACCTGGGAAGTGGGCTATCATTTCTCTTTCGACGAGGAATGGGACGGACTGTACGCGGCGGTCGAGGCGAATCCCGGCGTTTTCGATTACGTCATGATCGAGGAGCGCCAGCCGCGAGGATACCACGAAATGCTCGCCAGGCGCGGGGCGCCAGGCGGGCTGCCGATCCTCAACTTTACGGAGATCTCCATGATGCGAATGTTCCCCTGGGGCGGATTCGGTGCGAATCTCTCCCTCGGCATGATCCAGTCCATGTGGGCCAAGTATGGGGCGCGGATGTCCGGCGGGTTCCCTTATTCGGAAGGGATCTACGAAGACCTCAACAAGTTCGCCTGCCTGCAACTGTACTGGAATCCCGCGCAGCGCGTGGACGATATCGTCCGGGAATACGTCGAGGGATATATCGGTCGAAAGGACGCGGACGCGGTGTGCGCCGCCATTCGGCAGCTCGATGCCCAGATGGGACACGGAATCGACCCCACCGGGCTTCTCGCCGCGCGAAAAGCGCATAGGGAAGGTACGCCGATCGAGAAACTGCCCGCGGTGTATCGCGTTCCGAAAGGCCCGGCTGCGGCCAAACCATACGAGACACTTGCCGCCGTCGCGAAGACACTGCCGGCGTCGGTCCTCGCCTCCCCGCGCTGGAAATATGTCTATCTGCGTGCGGCGCTCGACGCGGAGCTTTCCACCAGCGGGGGCCGTCCGACGGCGCGCAGCGAGGACCTCTTCCGGCAGGTTCGTCAACTCTCCTACGAAGGGGCTGACGCGAATCGGTGCGTGTCCGTCCCGCAGATCGGCAAGGGGAGATGACAGGACCGAACCTTCCGCGCAACATTTGAGGCAATCCCGTGATCGACAGTGCGGCCCCTGGGCTCAGCAGAGATTAGAGCGGTTCGCAGCGGGTGGACGTTAACGGATAGGAATATGGTTCCGGCGGCCCTGCGACCGCAACCGCCACTCTCCGCCCTACCGGGGGCTGCCAGTGGGCGCTGGCGCGGGAGGGCGGCTCGGGGGCGTCGGCGCCATCTGCATTGCGAACGTGTCCCGCCCGGCGGGCGCGCTGTCCGCGCATCTTGTTCGAACAGGCTTCACCGGAACCGGAAGGAAAAGACATCCGCTTCCTGCAGCAGAAAACGTAGACGGACGGGTCGACCGGCGATCGTTGAAAGATCTGGGTCGCCTTTCCAGAGAAAAGGGCGCTCGATGCTGTCGCCGTAGAGTATTTCGGCATCAGTGGGTGCAAAACCCGGGATGGGTGTGCCCGCGGGGTCCTGGATTTCCACGCGCACTCCTCCCGCCGCGCCGGTGCTGAAGTTTAGCAACAGTTTTCCGCCGCTGAAGATGAGGGGCTTGGTGAGCAGTTCGCCCTCACGCGCACCCGCGTGGGCGGAGATGAAGCCATCGGCGCGCAGCACATAGCGGTCGCCGCTGCGGTGGTAGATGGAGAGTTCATTGGGGATCAGGAAGTGAATCCCCTGCGCCACATAGTTGGCGCGGTTGGCCCAGCGCGCCTCGTCGAGGCCCGGGCGGAGGAAGGCCTCGGTGAACGTGCGGTCGTAACGCGTGGAACCCGCGCGCGTTGTCATGAACAGCACGTCGGTGACATTGAGATCCTTGGGTTCATATTCTGGGGCGTTACCCCGGCCCGGGACAAAGCGCGTGGGGAACGAGAGATAGATGTGTGGCGCGCGGGAATAGGGTGCGGTCATGCTGGTGTAAAGATGTTCGCCGGGCAGATTAGGCTCCATCGCGACCGGCTCGCTCCAGCGCAGAAAATCCGGCGAGGTGACGCGGCTGATGCTGCGCCGCCGGTCCGCCGTGATCCAGGTGCGGAAGTAGCAGACATAGCGCCGCTCCGCCTCCGACCAAAAAGAGACATTTGGGGAGTCGAACGCATGATGCCACTGTGGGCGGTAGGGAATCACTTCGCCCTTCTCCGTCCAATGAATGCCGTCCGGCGAGACAAACGCCACCAGCCCGTGCCCTGGCTTGTCCAAACCTAGTTTGTTGCCCGGTCCCGGGTGTCCGGCCAGTGCCTTGTAGCGCTCTGTCGGGTTCACGCCGGGGCGGTTGTCGAGAAAGGGCATGAAATTGTGCAACAGGCGCGGTTTTCGGGCCAGGATGATGTTGTTCTCACGCGTGCCATTGACCTCGTGCAGGCCCATGACGGGAAAGCGCCACTCGTGGCCGTCATCGCTCTCCGCGTAATGCACCACCTCGGCCCCCTCCGAAGGAGCGCCTTTCTCTTTGGACAACGACTTGTCCGCCCCCCGATACCATGCGCGGAAGAGGTCGCCATCGCGAATCACGGTGACCATGTGATGCACCGGCAGCGGCGACTTGGGACGTGGTGCTTTGATCGGATGATGCAGTTCCAGGCGCACATCCCGCATCTCCTCAATCAGGAGATGATCCACGAACAACTCCAGCCGGGAGCCGATGTTGATGGGCTGGCCGGCGCGCGCGATGACGGCGGCGGCGAAAACCATCGCGAGGAGGAACGGAAGGCGGACGGGGCTGTTTTTCACGGGACGTCGGGTGAACGAATAGGTGTGTTTCACCAGTCAGCGGCAGTGAACCCTGAGCGGCGTTGTGTCGGGGTGTCGTAGTTGCAGGAGACGATGTGGAAATCCTTCACCCTGCCCGGTGGGATGGCGATCTCCACGGTCACTCCCGGACCGTGCGCGAGATGGTAGCCATCGGTTTCTGATTCGGCGAGGGCATGCCCGTCCAGGCGCACCTCGGTGATGGTGGCATCGCCATAGGGCACCAGCAGGCGGAGGACGATGCCATGCTCGATTGGGCCATCGGCAAGCGCACCCTCCTCGGCCTTGCGCTCGGGCCGCGGGCCGCCAAAGGCGCCATACGGAAACAGATCCGCCGCCGCGCGCAGGCCCTTCGCGTCGAACTGCGGGTTGCCCTCCAGGCCCGTGATGACTTTGGTGACGCGACGGTTGGTGAGGGGGTTCTCTTGCGCGCCGCACGTGCTGACGTAACCCATCAGCGTGTCTCTCGCCGGAGTGGGCGCGGCGGTCCCGTAATAGAGGTGTGGCAGCTTCTGCCAAAGCTCCACCCGGCTCTTTCGCCGCTCGCTGGCATTTTTCCCATAAGCAGCCACGGCAAGCAGCGTGTGAATGGCCACCTGGTTCACCGGATAGCCTTCGTAACGCTCGCAGCGGGCGCGCTCGTGTCCGATCTGCAAGGCGCGCTTCGTCCGCACCATGAGGCTCTCTTCCGAACCCGTCTCCATGATGAACGACAACGTGTGGTAGCGGCAATACGGGTAGAGGGTGAAGGTGGGGTGGGCATTGCGCAAATAGAAGGTGTAGTCGGGGAAACCTTCCACCGGACTGGTGGTGCGGATCTTTCCGTCATCCTGCTCGCCGCGCGTGATAAGAAAACCCGCCGCCTCGGCCGCCGCGTCAATCTTCGCGGCGATACCGTGCAGAAACGGGCGCGACACAGCCGAGGCCCAGGAGACGCCGGTGCTGTCCCACATGGTGCGCCGCGGGTCGTTGAAGCCGTGGAAGTCGATGTGCAGTTCCGGCCGGAATTCATCCATGATCCGCTGGATCGCCACCGCCTCCGGATGGCGTTCGGGGTTCGCCACGCCTTGCACACTCCACAGGCGCGTCCCCGGCGCCGCCCAGCCGCCGTAAATGGGGCGCGACTCTGCGTGTTCCCCGCGCGCGATGTAGTCCGGGTCGGTGGCAGGCACCACTAGCACAATCTGGCACCGCCGGATCTCTGCCGCCTCCGCGTCATCACTGATGAGCCACTTCATGAAGCGCAGCAGGCCCGTCACGGCGTTCATTTCTTTGGCGCCATGGGCCGACGTGAGCAAAGCCACTTGCTTGTCATCGTCCGGCACTCGGCGGTCGGTGATGCGCCCCATCCATATCGGACGGCCCTCCAGCGTGCGGCCGCGCGCTTCGAAGGTGAATGCATCCGGGTGGTTGATAGCCCAGCGCGAAAAGCCCTTCTCCATTTCCTGCTGCGTGGGATGCTCGACGACGGCGGGCGCTTCAGCCGCCGCGGCGTCCAGGGCGCCGCCGCAGTCGGCAAGCGACAGAGCGAGGATCGCGACCGGGAGATGACGCGCCAGTTGTGCGGTGGGAGTGATTGTTCTCATCTCTGTGGTACGCCGGGTAGTATAACGGATAGGAATTTGTTTTCGGCCGCCCTGCGGCCGCAACCGCCCCCCACCGTCCTCCTGGGGGCTACCAGCCCCGTCTGAAGCCGTCCCACCATGCGAATTTGGTAGCAGACGGACCACCGGGGGTCGAGCCGCACGGAGGTCACCCGGCCCCGCGCATCGGGACCACGTTGCGCGCGCGCCTCGCCGGCCGAATGCCGAACCACGCCTCCGCGTCTTTCTTGGTCACGTCGCGGCGGGCGTAGGCGGGAAAGATGATGCCGCCCTCCAGGCGGGTGCTGCCGAAAATCACCCGGAGCGCGTGGTGGGTGAAACGACATCGTTGGTTGAGATCCCCACACCCCCGTAGCTCGAACTGGCCGGACCAGATTGGCACAGGCCACGGGGGCGCACTCCGAGGCGCAGCCCACATCACGACCCTACTTTCGAGCCAGATGCCATGCCCCGGCCGGCCGCCTGCCAGCGGGCTTTCGGGCACCACCGGGGCGGAAAATATCCCCGTTGATAATCAATGAGTTGCGGGTCTATTTTCGAGTTAGCCGACGCCCGCGGAGAATCAGGAACGTCAGGGCCAGTCCCAGCCACATGGCCGATGAGGCTTCCGGTATCACGAGCGACACGCTGTCCAGGGCGGGGCCGGCGTTTCCCACGGTCAGGCTAACGAATTGAAGCTGGGTGAAATTCGATGAACTTGTAACCACGTGCTGGTAGTCCAACCATCCCATGTTGCCAATGGACTGTCCGGCGGTGTCGAAGGTGTTGGTCTCCAGCACGGAACCGCCCCAGAGGACAACCATCTGTTTGATGCCCCCGTCCGGGTTCCCAGCCATGGAGTAAGACAGGACGTAGCTGCCCCCAACCTCGGTGGGGATCCACTGCGAGATGGAGCCAGCCTCGAGACCACTCAGATCGATCGACTGAAGGCCGTCGGCGTTCTCCCAATAGTTGCGGAGGATGTCGATGCTACCAGAGATCGTCCAGCCGGTGATGCCGCCGTAGAAGGTCTGGCCCTGCCCCCCGATGATGGGGTCCTCAAAGCTGCCGTTAACTACGAGTTCCGCGGGGACCACGGCAACGCTGACGGCGAGCGCCGCAATCAATGACAGAATTCTTCGCACGTGAATCCTCCGCACAATCGCCCAGCTTCGGGCGACTCGATTAATTTGCTAAATGGATCGGGGTGCCTTGTCAAGGCAATCTTATGAGCGGTAGCGCGATATGGAGCGCGCCGTCCCTTGAGAACCAAGCTCCTTTGTATCCGTCTGAGCAACACCATGTCACCGTCGGCGGGCGGCTGAGGTGAATTTTGCGGGGGGATCTCAGGCGGCGGCGCGCGCGGCCTTCCACGCGGTGGGGGTCAGCTCGGCGACGCGGTTTATCG
>Ga0209717_1002271_pt1 | contig 18724 bp, 15 predicted proteins | sample AD_UKC048_MetaG_FD_184418 | JGI IMG/M metagenome (GOLD analysis project Ga0209717, IMG submission 184418) | Active sludge microbial communities of municipal wastewater-treating anaerobic digesters from USA - AD_UKC048_MetaG (SPAdes) (version 2) | ecosystem: Engineered > Bioreactor > Anaerobic >... | reverse complement strand
CCCGACGCGTGGCCCGAGCCGTGGTGAGGTTGATGTAATTGATACAGGCCAAAAGCACCAAAAAGATGGCGGTCAACCCAATGATGCGCACATAAGCCAAACTGCCCAAGGCTTCAGGCTCCTGGGTCATTTTGGAGTAGAGCCGGATCGAGGTGATGGGCTGCACCACGTAGTTGATGTTGATTTTTAAAGGCTGAAAAATGGGGCCCATGTATTTGTCGTACATGCCCTTGATTTTGTTTTCAAAAACCTGCGGGTCTACTTTTGGACCAAGCAGCACATAGTTGTAGGCAGAGAACTGCCCCCATGCACCGCCTTGATCCGCAGCGAATTGCCGGATTTCGTGGTCAGCCTGCAAGGCATCAAAACGAATATGGGAGTTTTGGGGAATGTCCTTCATCACCCCGGTGATTTTCCAGGTTTCGCCCCGATTGTTGTCGAGGGTTTTGCCGAGGTAGGAGGGGATTTTTCCAAAATATTTCTCCGCTGTGGTTTGGGAGAGTACAATGGAATTGGGTTCTTTAAGTGCCGTACGTAAATCACCTTCCAGCAAAGGGAAAGTAAAGAAGCTGAAGATATTTTCCCCGGAAAAGTAAAATTTCTCTTCCAAAAAACGGGTTTGCCCATTGCGGTACTCTACCCGATCGGCGGGCAAGAGGCGCAAGGACGCTTCCACTTCTGCGGGATATTCTCGTTTGATGGTCTCGCCAGCCAGCATTTGTGCTACGGCCCAGTTGAATTCATTTTCGGTTTCTTTGACGTGGGAACTAATGCGGTAAATGCGCTCCGCTTTGTCGTGAAAACGGTCATAACTCAATTCATCATTGACGTACACCATCAACAACAAACTAAAAGTGATGCTCACCGTAAGTCCCAATACGTTAAGCAGCGTGTAGCTCCGGTCTTTCAGCAGATTGCGGAGGGCAATGGCGAAATAATTGTACAGCATGGTGATTTGTTTTGAGCCCAATACTACTTCTCACCCCAATTTTATGCCATAAATACAACCTGCTGTTTTTCAAGATGTAAAACACAGAATAAACGTCAAAATTGTCCGATTTTGATACACTTGCTGTCCGGTTTTGTAACGCAAAGCCAAGTGCGCGTTATAAGTTATAGATTGATCAAAATATGCTAAAATTCCTTCAACGCCTCTTACTTTTTGCACTCATGTTGAACAACCTCAACTGTAGCGGCCAACAGCAGCAGACAATGAATACCCTCGTTGATGGCGACCGCGTAGCGAATGCCCGTCAATTGGTGGGTGAAAAACTGGCACAGGACTTGACCCGAAAGGGTTTAAAGCCCGGCGCGGCCATTTTTATCCGGGCCTTCAAATCGGAACAAGAACTGGAAATTTGGGTGCAGGATTCCTTGCAATTCCGCTGGTTTAAAACCTACCACATCTGCAAAGTACCGGGTGAACTGGGCCCCAAACGTATGGAGGGCGACTTGCAAGTGCCCGAAGGGTTGTACTGGATTGAGGTGTTCAATCCGAAGAGTAGCTACCACCTTTCCTTGGGCATCAATTATCCGAATGTGTCTGATCGCATCCTGTCCGATCCCAAAAAGCCGGGCGGTGAGATATACATCCACGGCGCTTGTGGCTCGGTGGGCTGTATTCCCCTCACCGACGAATACATCCGCGAGGTGTACCTGCTGGCCCTGGACGCCAAAACGGCGGGACAGGAAAAAATTCCGGTGCATATTTTCCCCTGCCGGATGACGGAAACAAATAAGGTCAATCTGTTGAAAAGAAAACAGCCGCAGTTGATGCCCTTTTGGGAGAATCTGGCGGAGGCGTATGATTTTTTTGAGGAAAAGAAGTTGGTGCCGGGATATGAGGTGGAGTTGAATAGTGGGCGGTATATTTTGGAAAAGTGATTTAAAACACCCCCAAAATCTCCTTAAAAAAGCGCTTGTCCTCGAAGTTGTTGTACCCCGTGCAGCCCAAACGCACCACCACCAGATCTTTGGAAGGCACAATCAATACCCGCTGGCCTTCAAAGCCATCGGCGTAGAACAGATCAGCCGGCATCCCGTCTTTTCTGTAGCCAATCCAGAATTGTGCCGCGTATTGGCCATCCGAATGCGGCGTCTCTTTGGCCGAATAGGCTGCCCAACCAGGGGGCAAAATCTGCTCACCGTTCCAAACGCCGTCTTGCAAATACAACTGCCCAAATTTGGCCCAATCCCGCGCTGAGGCAAACATGAAGGAAGACCCCACGTAGTTGCCCGCTGGGTCGGGTTCCATCACTGCGGTGCCCATGCCCAGTTTGTCGAACAAGCGCTGGTGCGGAAACGCCAGGTAATCGTTCAAACTATTGAACTGGCGGCGGATGATCTCTTGTAAAATATTGGTGGTGCCGCTGGAATAATACCATTCCTGTCCAGGTTCAGCGCGCATTTTGTAGCGTAGTGCAAACTGCCCGGCGTTGGGTGTCTTGAACAACATTTTGGTAGCTGCGCTAACTTTGCCATAGTTTTCATCAAAACGCAGGCCACTGTTCATGCGCAATAAATTGTCCAGCTTGATCGCCTTGCGCTGGTCATCTTTCCATTCGTCGATTGGCGCGGGAGCCTCTACTTTGAGTTTGCCGTCTTTGACCAAAATGCCAATCATGGCATTGGTCACACTTTTGGTCATCGACCAGCCCAACAAGGGTGTGTTGCGGTTGATGCCGGGAGCATAACGCTCGGCCACTACTTTCCCACGGTGCAACACGACTACTGCACGCGTGAGCACGGGCCGGTTGGGATCCTTTTCAGCAAAAGCCCAGTCCAGGGTTTTTGCCAGGGCTTGCTTTTGGGGAGCGGGCAAGGTGGAGTCCGGCAATTCCTGAGTACCCTTGCTCAATACCGCCAGCTCCGTCTGCCGCTGAAGTTCTGCTGCGCCTACCGTGTTGAGCAGGGTACAACCCAAGCCTGGGCGGTACAGCGCGGTTTTGGAAATCACCCCAAATAAGGTGGAAGTGACGGTTTGTTTCCGGCGGTCTACGGTTTGGCTGGCAAAAGGAATGGCGTACAAATCTTCCTTTTCTACCGAAGCCAGACTGCGACCGGAGACAAACACACAAGAGCAAGCCATCTTGGCATTGTAGGCGGCTCCAATTTTAGCGTATTGGTAATAGTAACGAATATTGTAAAGGAGGATGAATACCACAAAGTACAGGGCAATCCGCAGCATTCTTTTAGGTAGCGACATAGGTGAAGTAGTTTTGAGTCTACAAAACTAAAAATTATAAACATCCTCTACGTCCTAATTCATCCCTTACTTCCCCCAATTCAAACCATTCTGTTCATCCTTCCGCATAAATCCCAGATATTTATCCAACTCAAAGCAATCCTTTCAAAAAAAGCTTGTCTTTCAAATTACAGGATGTGGCTGTGCTCATTTTTGGATTGGCGGGGTTTTGCACTTCAACCGGATTGAAGGCCGTCCACGCGACAACATAAAGAATTATGATCAGAAAAATGGCTACTGTCTATGGCTATACCCGTGACTGGTTGCTCAATTTGGGCTTGTTGAAAAAGCTCCGCGCTGAACGTTACGCCATGGAACTTACCTTTCTCCAATCACAAGTAGATCCTCAATTTTTATTCAATAGCCTCAACAACTTATGCGCACTGGCCCTGGATGAAGGCAGCCCAAAAACCGCGGATGGGATTGCCAAATTGGGCACACTGATGCGCTACAACCTCCAAGATGCCCAAGCCGAACTGGTTCCATTGAGCAAAGAAATCAATTATCTGGAAAAATACATCGAGCTGCAGCAATTGCACACCTCGCCTCAAACTGAGCTCGAATTCAACCTACAAATCAATAAGCACGGACAATACGAAGGAGAAAAAATTGCCCCTATGCTGCTGATTCCATTTGTCGAAAATGCATTCAAGTATGGATTGAGCAGCATCGTGCCCACCCGCATTTACATTGGCCTTGAATTGAGTAATGATAGGCTCATGCTTAACGTAGAGAACGACATCGTATCCATGCTACAGGATCGGGTAAACAAAGGTTTTGGGCTTGAAACCGTCAAAAAACGGCTGGCTTTGCGCTATCCGGGGCGGCATCAGCTACTCATTCGGGAAGAAGACGGGGTGTTTGCGATTCAGCTGGAAATCGATTTGCGTTCGTAATTAGATGATGATAAAAGTAACAAAAACACCAAAATCTGCCTGGCAAGTGAAATATATTTCCTAACATTGAACAACGAATAACTTATACGACTATAAACAGCATGGCGACTACCGCAGATCCAACACCCGTGGCAATGACTACGGAAGAAAAAAAGACCATTCGGGCAGTTATTCTGGCCTCTTCCGTAGGCACCTTGATCGAATGGTATGATTTTTACATTTTTGGTGCATTGGCATCGATCATTTCCACTAAATTTTTTCCTGACGTAAATCCTACTGCCGCGTACTTGTCGGTACTGGCAACTTTTGCAGCCGGGTTTGTCGTGCGTCCTTTTGGGGCCTTGGTATTCGGCCGTCTGGGCGATCTGGTGGGGCGCAAATATACCTTCCTGCTTACACTGGTCATCATGGGAGGCTCCACTTTTGCCATTGGTTTGGTGCCCGGTTATGCCAGCATTGGCGCGGCTGCTCCCATCCTCGTCTTGTTGTTACGGCTTTTGCAAGGTTTGGCCTTGGGCGGCGAATATGGGGGTGCTGCCACCTATGTCGCCGAACATTCTCCCGCCCACCGTCGGGGCTACTACACCAGTTGGATTCAAACTACGGCTACCCTTGGGCTTTTCCTGGCCTTGGGGGTGATTTTGGCTACACGCAACGCCATGGGCCTGGAAAAATTTGGCGATTGGGGCTGGCGGATTCCTTTTCTCATCTCGGCGTTTTTGATCGGCATTTCGATCTATATTCGTTTGCGGATGAACGAATCGCCGTTGTTCCGCAAGATCAAGGCTGAAGGGAAAACTTCGACCAATCCCTTGAAAGAATCTTTTGCCCATCGGGCCAATATGAAAATGGTGCTTTTGGCGCTATTTGGCGCTACGATGGGGCAGGGGGTCGTTTGGTACACTGGCCAATTTTATGCGCTCTCCTTTATTGAAAAGACCTGCAATATTGAGTTTGTTGAAGCCCGCAACATCATCCTGATTGCGCTTGCCGTTACCACGCCACTGTTCATTTTCTTTGGTTGGTTGAGTGACAAAATTGGCCGCAAAGCCATCATGATGCTGGGAATGTTTTTGGCGATTGCCACTTATCGGCCCATTTATCAGGCCATGTATCGCCTGGCAGATCTGAACAGCAAACAGGAAATTACGGCGCAAACCCGCAATACGGTCAGCAACGCAAGAGTGGAAGGTGGCACCCAAATTACCACGGTTGTTTCCAAAGTATTCAGCGATGGTGCCCGCTACAAAGAAACCAGCAAAGTGATCCAGCCGACCGATGTTTCCGCTCCCGTCCCCAAACCTGTGGTGCTCAAAGAACTGAACCTGAGCAAAACAGGATTTTGGATGATGATTCTCTTGATTGGCATTCAGGTCGTGTACGTGACGATGGTGTATGGCCCTATTGCCGCATTTTTGGTGGAGATTTTCCCTACCCGCATCCGCTACAGTTCAATGTCGCTGCCTTATCACATTGGCAACGGCATCTTTGGTGGATTGACGCCGTATATCGCTACCCGGTTGACCACCCACCTGGGAGATCCCTATGCGGGTTTGTGGTGGCCGATTGTCATCGCCGGATTGTGTCTGTTCATTGGCATGATTTACATTTCCAACAAGGTTGACCAAAATGTGGCTGACTAAAAACAACAAGTATGAATAACATCAAAAGATACCTCGGACTCGTCTGGATGGTTTTGGGGCCGGCGGGCATTGTATTTGGCGTACAGCAAGCTATCCGTGAATTGTCGGCCAGTGCCGCTACACCTCCTACGCAGGAAACCTATACTTTTTGGATCATCATTTTGGCCATCTTTGTCCCAATTGCGGTGGGGATGTCTTTGATGGGGTATTATGCCTGGCAGGGGGATTACGATGAAATAAGTTGAAGCGTTTAGGGTTGAAGAGTTGAAGAGAGCCCTGCACTTTGCTCAAATCTGCCTTCTCTTTTCACCTCTTCAACCTTCAACGCTTCAACTTATCCGCCATTTTCTAAGCTAAATAACCTGATTCTGGTCGAATTAAAGTTCCACCACCATCTGAATATTGGCCCGCTCATACGGCGAAGGGAAGCTACTGATTTTTTCAAAACCTAACTTGTAATACAAACTAATGGCGGGTTTCAGGATGGTATTGCTTTCCAAAAACACCTTTTTAGCACCAAGTGCACGGGCTTTTTCTAAGATCGCTTTCCCGAGTAGAAATCCGATGCTTTTGCCTTGAGCCTGGGGTGATACCGCCATTTTGCCCAACTCATAGTCAAATTCAGGATGTGTTGAATTGATCAGGGCACACACTCCAACAGGTTCACCCTGGTACAATGCAACGATGATACAGCCTCCTTTATCCAGGATGTACCCCTGCGGATTGTCCAAGGCCAGGTAATCGGATGTTTCCATTTTAAAGTATTTGGAAATCCACTCCACGTTTAAGTCTCGAAAATGCTGCTGGTATTGGGGTTGGTAATCCACGATTTTTACTTCCATACTTTCTCACCCTTTATATGGTTTTTCTTCATTTTGCCTAAACCGTAAATGATGTACAGCATTCGGTCTTGTTTACAAAAATAGGTTTTTGCCTAAAGATAAAACCCTGACCCACCAAAAAATCATTTCTGCTCATCTTAAAAGCAGTATTCCACATCAACCACAACATTTCAAAACAAGCACGCCATGAGGACAATTACTTATGGGGTAAGTGGCATTGTATTGCTGCTGCTCTTGGCCACGTCTTGCCTTTTTGCACAAAAGGATGTTCCAGATATTTTACCACCTAAACCAGATTCCCTTCATTTTCCAGTTTGGCCGGGTTGTTATGACCCCAAAATGAGTGCAGAGGAATTGTTCCGCTGCACCCGCGAATGTATGGCGACACAGGTTTATTCCAATATCCGATGGCCAGAAGAAGAACTCCCTCAGCGCGGTTTTGTAAAAGTCAAAATCCAGGTGAACGATGATGGGGGCCTTGCAAATTTATCGATCAAGGAAGGTCTTCATCCAAAAATTGATACGGCTGTGTTGAAATCTTTGAGGTCTTTGCCCAAAGTAAACTGGAGGGCGGGTTACTTCAGTGAGGATTCGATCTGTACGGATTTTGAGGCATGGATCAAATACAATCCGGATGCTCGACAAGACAATCTTTTATTTTTGAAAAACTTGACAAAAACTGAGCCAGAGCCTGTATTATTTGGTTGCATTCGCGTGGTTGAGCGTATGCCTGCCTTTCCCGGAGGCCAAAGTGCCTTGTTCCGGTTTCTTGCCGAAAACCTGACCTGGCCAGAATCGCTCAAAGAGTCAACTTTTGGGGGCATGATGGTTGTCCAATTCATTGTTGAATGCGACGGCAGCATCACTGAGTCCAAAATTGTGCGGAGTATCCATCCCGGCTTTGATCCAGTTTGTTTGGAGTTGGTGAACAAAATGCCCAAATGGATTCCGGGCACTTTGAAAGGTGTACCAACCCGGGTACAAATGAATTTGCCCATCAGGATAAAGCTGGAGTAAGTGAGCATCACAGGACTCCATAAAACATTTCATTGCACACAGATTCTGCGCAGATTTTCTGCACAGATTTCACACAGAATAAGGGTAATTTAGCTGTCGATAATTCGGCTCTTTTCCACCCAAAACAAATCTATTGCCATGCACATCGAACAACTCCGCAGCCTCTGCCTCGCCCTTCCTGGAACCAGCGAAGGCATCAAATACGGCGATCAGCTTTGCTTCATGGTGATGGGCAAGGTATTTTGCTCTTCCAATGTCAAAAATTTGGATAAGGCCAATTTCAAAGTTGACGACGAAATTTTTGAAGAATTATGCGAACGTGAGGGGATTGTACCCGCACCTTACGGCGGTGCCAAGTTCAAATGGGTACAAGTCACCCATTTTGATTGCCTCAGCGATGCCGAGTGGAAACATTTCATTCAACAAGCCTACCAACTGGTGAAAGCCAAATTGCCCAAAAAAGTACAGACCAGTCTGGAAGGGTGAACCAAGCTGCAATTATTTTTTTTCAAAAAAAACGCCTAGGAATTTTTTCGTACGAAATTTTTCCTAGATATTGCAGCATGGAAAAAAATCACCCTCAAGATAACAAACGGACCGAGCCGACCAAATCCGAACTGGAGATCCTTCAGGTGCTTTGGCAATGCGGCCCTTCTACTGTACGCTACGTCAACGAGAAGCTCAACGAGCAGCGCGAGGTCAACTATTCCTCTACCTTGAAATTGATGCAAATCATGATCGACAAAGGTTTGCTGCAACGCGACGTCGACGACCGTAGCCATGTATACCGCCCAGCGGATAACCCTGAAAAAGTACAAAACCAGGTCGTAAAAGGCCTGCGAGACCTGGCTTTTGGAGGCTCTACCTCCAGCCTGGTGATGCGTGCTTTGGGCAGCGGTTCCGCCACACCCGACGAATTGGAAGAAATCAAACGACTGATTGAAGAAATGCAAAAAAATAGTTGAAGAGTTTAAAAGTTGAAGAGTTGAAAAGTTGGGTAATGCAATATTTGAGCATTTGCCAACTTTTAAACTCTTCAACTTTTCAACTCTTCAACTATTCAACTTTTTCCTATGCTGGCCTTTTCCCTTTTTGATCGCCAACTCGAATACGCTTTGGGTTGGATGGTGCTGCATTCCCTCTGGCAAGGAATGTTGATCGCCTTAGTGACCGGAGTAGTACTGATTGCGTTGCGCCACCGCAGTGCCCAAGAGCGCTACCTAATTGCCAATTTTGGCTTGTTTGCCGTATTGTTGGCTGCGGGTTTCACCTTTTATAGTTATTACGTCACCACTACTCCTGGCGATGATTGGATGGCATCATCCCGGGAATGGATCTCTCCTGATGGCCAATTTAATGAAGCCTATCTGGATCAATTGATCGAGCAGGAAATTGAGCCTGGTGCCCCTGTAGAAGCTGAAGCGGAATTTATCTTGCCACCAATGCCACCCATGGCACCCGAGTCACCAATGCCTGAAATTGCTAATGCTAATACTGGATTCAACTGGCAAGCCATCCAGGTGTATTTTAACCAAAATCTACCGCTTATCGTTGGCCTTTGGCTCTTGGGCGTGGCCATTTTCCTCTTGCGCATGCTCAGCAGTGTCAGTTACGTGTACTACCTCAAAGGGCGGATGAATTTTCCAGCTGACGAGTATTGGCTGGATCTGTTGGACAACATGATCAGAAAAATTGGATTGGACAAAGCTGTAACCCTCGTTGAATCGGCATTGGTGCGCAGCCCACAGGTCGTGGGATATTTGAAACCAATGGTTCTTTTTCCACTGGGCATGATCAATCGTTTGCCCGCTGCCGAGGTGGAAGCCATTTTGGCCCACGAACTGGCGCACATCATTCGCCACGATCATTTGCTCAATGTGTTGCAAGGCTTTGTGGAAACCCTGTTCTATTATCACCCTGGCGTATGGTGGATTTCGGCACAAATCCGCACCGAACGCGAAAGTGCCTGCGACGACCTGGCTATTCACCTTACCGGCGATGCCCTGACCTATGCGCAAGCTTTGGTAACGGTACAAGAGATGGGTTTTGTGCCGCTTTCGCCAGCCCTGGCTTTTGCCGGACAACAAAAAAGTCAATTGATGCTGCGCCTGCAGCGCATCCTACACATTAAATCACCAACGACTAACACAATGGAAAAAATGCTCACCGTGATCCTGGTAGCGGGCACCTTCAGTGGCCTGGGATGGATCAAAAGTTTTACCCACAATACTTACCAGCACGTCAAAACGGATTTGGTTGAAAACATGGATGGCAGCTACTTCCTCGGCAACGGAGAAAACGCGGTCATGGCAACCAGCGGTTTTTGGAATGCTGAAATAAAAGGCGAACGGGTTTACCTCAATTTGCAATCCAAAACCGAACATTCCAATTGGAATACTTCCCGGTATTTTGACAAGAAGGAATTTTCGTCCCTACCCACTACCGAATCTGAATTTTCCATCAAACGCGCCGCAGGTAGCCTCAATTTTAAAGGCAAATTCGACGGCAACGAAGGATACGGGAAGTTCAATTTTGTGCAAAATGCCGAATTCAAGCAGTACCTCGATCAGCAAAGCATCACGGGTGTAGATGAAGAAGAGATGTTGCACCTTTTCATGGCCGACATCAACAAGGAGTACATCGCCTACCTGCAACAGAACGGCTACAAAACCGTGACCGGATCAAATCTGGTGGAAATGGCCATCCACGGGCTGGATAAAGAAACCCTAGAAGGTTATTTTGCCGCCTTCAAAAAAGGTGGATTCGGTCAAGTGAGCCTGCGCAAATTGATTGAACTCAAAATCCACGGGGCAGGACCAGCTTACATGCAGTCTTTTGCTAACCTGGCTTACGATAAATTGGATTTGGATGAGGTGTTGAATGCCAAAATCCACGGCGTTTCCGCGGATTACATCAACGATTTAAAAAGTGCCGGGTATCCTAACCTGCCCTTAGAGGAAATCATTACCTTCAAAATCCACGGTGTAAGTGCCGAATATGCCCGCCGCATGAACGAGGCCAATGGCGGCAAAAACCTCTCTGCTGACGAGTTGGTCAATTCAAAAATTCATGGGCTCGATCCAGATCGGGTGAGCAAAATCAAAAGTGCTTCGGGTGGCCAAATGACCATGGATGATATGCGCAACTACAGCATTCACGGCGTAGATGATGCTTACATTCAATCGCTCAAAGACGCTGGTTTTGCTGGTTTGGAACCCCAGGAAATTGTGCAGGCCAGAATTCACGGACTGGATGGTGCTTACATGAAAGCCCTCAAAGATGCGGGGTATAGCACCCTGTCTTTTGACCAGGCCATTCAAGCCCGCATCCACGGCTTGGGCGCCGAGCAGTTGAAAGCATACAAAACTGCTTACAAAGACTTGTCTTTTGAAAAAGCGATTCAGTTCAAGATTCACGGCGTATCAGGGGATTATGTGCGCCAGTTTGCTGAGGCTGGATTCAAGGACATTTCTGCGAGCAAAATTGTAGAGATGAAAATCCATGGGGTGAGCCCCAACGCGGCACAGGAATACCGCCAGTTGGGTTTCAGCGATGTTTCGGTGAGTGACCTCGTGAAAATGAAAATTCACGGCGTAAGTCCTGCTTTTGTCAAAGAATATCAGGGGCTGGGGTTCAAAACCATCGATTTGGAAGAAGCCGTACGCATGAAAATTCACGGTGTGTCACCCGAGTACATCCAACGCATGCGCGACAAAGGGTTTAAAGACCTGGATTTGGACGATTATGTGAAGATGAAAATCCACGGGATTGCCGATGGAAGAAACGAGAAATAGTTGAAGAGTTTAGGGTTTAAAAGTTGAAGAGAGGGTACAGTGCGAAGTTTAGCACCGTACCCTCTCTTCAACTATAAACACTTCGACTCTTCAACTTCTAGTTAGGGTTTTCCAGGTTGTCGATGAACAAGTCCTTCACGATTCCGCGCAGTGACCATCCTTCTACACTGATGGGTGAGTTAACCAGCACCGCCAGTTCCATTCCATTGGGGAGGAAATAGATTACACTTTGTTCGGTTCTACCACCGCTGGTCCAACGGCCATTTTTGTTGTAGATGTTGCCCGCTGGGGTTGCGATGGCCTGATCGATGCCCAATCTGCCATCCAGAACTTGTTGAGCACGCGCTGCCGGGATAATGGTATTTCTGCGGCGCACATGATCCATCACTTTCAACAAATCGTCAACCGAAAGCCTCCAGGCAGCACCACCAGCCATGGTAGCCAGGTTTCCAGAATTCCATCCTGGTTGATTCAGGTGAGGGAATTTGTAAGCCAGCGCGTTTTTGAAGCCAGGCAGTGCTTCAAAACTGGCATTGGCTACACCCGCTGGGTTAAAGATATTGGCTTGGCAGTATGCCTTGTAAGCGTTAATGCCCACAATGTCCCAGATTTGATCGGTCATTGCACCCGCTGAGAAGTTCTTGGGAATATTGCCATTGATGACTGCCAAAAGCAGACGGCAAAGGCCAAAGTTCAGGTTTTCGTAAGCATAACTTCCATTGGTAGTTGCACCCGCAGCGACTACTTGCTTCATAAAAGCATAGTTTGAGCTAGAGGTACCTGTTTTAAAACCAGACGTATGCGTCAGCAATTGGCGGAAAGAAACCAGGTTTACTTTAGGTCCTTTGGCCCAATGTGCAGGCAAGTAATTGATGATTTTGGCGTCCAGTGAAATACCTTTGGAATCGAGCAATTTCACCATGGCTACTGCGGTGATGTACTTACTCACACTGGCTACGTGCATCCGGGTGTCGAGCTTCCAGCCCTGACCGCCGTCGGTTGGGGTTTTAGAAAAGTTCCAAATCAAGGTATAAATAGGTGCTCCATTTTGACGAAGTTGCATGGCATAACCTGTAACCTGGTCTTTAATTTTGGCGTGAAATTCTTGTCCAAAAGCGTTGACATTGAGTTTGGGTAAGGCATTGAACTTGAGTTGTGGGCGAAAAACGAAGGGCATGCTGCGCTCTTGCTCATCGCCATCCATGCTTACTCCGCGCAATTCTACCGGGTCGATTACGTGTGAATTAACTTGTTGGGGAGTCAAACCTCCGGGTAAGGTTTGGGCTTGGGCTTGAAGGGCAATCAGCAGAACGACTACTGAAAAAAAGAATTTACTGGTTCTGAAAAAAATGGACTGTGACATGGTGTTAAAAGATTCAGGTGTTTTGAATAAATGATTGTTACTCCTGAATGTGTCTGGCACCTCCACTGGCGTTCCAGGTTTTTTGCTTTTTTTCAAAAAATAATTTAAACATACTCTAAACGATTTAGGGCCTTCCATTCCCACTTACAGGAATAAAAGGCCCTAAATTGTACCACTAGTAAACCATTTGACTAATTCGGATCAACCAGGTTATCGATGTACAAATCCTGCACGATACCGCGGATTGACCAATCGTTGGCACTGACTTTTGAGTTCACCAGTAAAACCAGTTCCATTCCTTCGGGCATGAAGAAGATGACACTTTTTTCACTTCTACCGCCACTCGACCAGCTGCCGTTTTTGCTGTACAGGTTGCCCGCAGGAGTAGATTTGATGATGTCGATACCCAATTTGGCATCCAATGCTTGTTGAGTACGCCCAGCTTGGAGAATTGTGTTTCTGCGGCGGACATGATCCATCACTTTCAACAAATCATCTACTGAAAGTCTCCAGGCAGCACCGCCAGCCATACTGGACAAGTCACCAGAATTCCAGCCTTTTTCACCATTGTGTGGGAATTTGTACGCCAAGGCATTCTTATAGGCTGGCAGGGGCACAAAACTGGCGTTGGCTACACCCGCTGGGTTAAAAATCTGCGTTTGGCAGTAGTTCTTGTAAGCATTGATGCTGACCATGTCCCAAACTTGGTCCGTAAGTGGCCCAGCATTGAAGTTTTGGGGAATGTTGCCATTGATGACCGCCAAAAGCAAGCGACAAAGGCCAAAGTTCATGTTCTCATAATCAGAACCTCCAACTCCAGCTACACCGTTGGCCACATTTTGCTTCATAAAAGTATAGTTTGAGCTGGAAGTACCCGTGCTGAAACCAGAAGTATGTGTCAACAAGTTGCGGAAACTAATCTGGTTTATCTTGGGGCCTTTAACCCAGTGTGCAGGTAGATAATTGATGATCTTGGCATCTAGGGAAATGCCCTTGGAATCGAGCAGTTTTACCATTGCCACGGCAGTGATGTACTTGCTCACACTGGCTACGTGCATGCGGGTATCGAGTTTCCAGCCTTGACCGCCGTCGGTTGGCGTTTTGGCCCAGTTCCAAATCAAGGTGTAAACAGGTGCACCATTTTTGCGCAACTGCATGGCGTATCCCGTTACCTGGTCTTTGATTTTGGCGTGTAGTTCTTGTCCAAATGCATTGACATTGAGTTTTGGCAAAGCGTTGAACTTGAGTTGTGGACGAAAAACGTAGGGCATGCTGCGTTCTTGTTCTTCACCATCCGAAATTATACCGCGCAATTCAGCGGGGTCAATGACGTGGGCATTTACTTGTTGGGGGGTCAAACCTCCAGGTAATGTTTGGCTTTGGGCTTGGAACGCAATCAGCAGAACAACTACTGACAAGAAGAATTTACGGGTTGGGAAAAAGATGGACTGTGTCATGGTGTTAAAAGATTCAGGTGTGTTTTGAATAAATGATCGTTACCCCTGAATGTGTTTGGCCCTTTCTAAATCGTTCCAGGTTTTTTGAAAAAACATTTTTTTATCTTCAGCGGCCCACTCAATCCTCACCAGAAAATTTTACTCAATGCTGTACTTCGTTCAAAAAAACTGTTGACCACTTTTTCTACAGATGATTAGCGATAGCTAAAAACAACGCCAGTCAATCTTGGCCGGCGTTGGACAAATAACCATTAAGACTTAAAACCCTAAGACTCCACAAACAGCTGCCGTTGTATGACCATATCCTCCCTTTTCACAAAGGTAATGGGTACAAATTCATCCGTCGGAGATCCGATGTAGTACAAGGTCCAATCTTTGTCATACTTTGAAAGCATGTGCCGAATACACTCTGCCCGGTCAATGACTGGTACGCCACAATCCTCCCAGTAGAACAACTCTACACGGTAATGAATCGCTTGTTTTTGGCCGTTGATGGTTACTTCGATCTCAATGTCTTGTTTACCGCGGCCGCTTGGAATGGGTATAGCAATGTAAGCCATGCGTGATGTTTACAAGTGAAAGAATATGATTAGGCCGATTTATGTAGCTCAAATTGCATACCAGTTTTGTAATTTATTGATTTGCAAAATCCTACAAGAAGAATTGCTGGCAAAATGTTCGGTATTGAACAACTTGGTGTGCGTAGATGGACATTGATATGTTTATTGTGGGCGAAAATTTGCTAAAATTTTAAGCTGATTAGCGTAAATTCGCTAATTCTTAAAGCAAGCTCTACATTTACCACCAATAAACTGGGTATGTCAGAAACGCAATATCCTCATTTGCTGCAAGCACTTGATCTGGGGTTTACCACTTTAAAAAACCGGGTTCTAATGGGCTCCATGCATACCGGGCTCGAAGAAGAAAAAAATGGATACCAGCGGATGGCAGCCTATTACGCCGAACGCGCCCGAGGCCAGGTTGGATTGATTGTCACCGGGGGAATTGCGCCGAATCGCTCGGGCTGGGTCGCTCCTTTTGCGGCCAAATTGTCGACCCATGCCGAAGCCCGTCAGCACAAAATCATTACGAATGCTGTCCATGCCGAAGGTGGAAAAATTGCCATGCAGATTCTGCATGCCGGGCGTTATGGTTACCATCCCATTGCGGTGGCCCCTTCGGCCATAAAATCGCCGATCTCGCCATTCAAACCCTGGGCACTTTCCAGCGGAGGAGTAAAACGCACCATTAACGATTATGCACGTTGTGCCGCACTGGCCAGAGAAGCGGGTTACGATGGGGTAGAAATTATGGGCTCGGAAGGCTACCTGATCAACCAGTTTATTGTCAGCAAAACCAATCGCCGAACGGATGAATGGGGAGGATCTTACGAAAACCGCATCCGTTTTCCGATTGAGATCCTGCGCAAAGTTCGGGAAGCAGTGGGGCCGGATTTTATCATCATTTACCGCTTGTCCATGCTGGATTTGATCCCGGACGGCAGTACCTGGGAGGAAGTTGAAATATTGGCCCATGAAATTGAAAAGGCCGGTGCAACGATCATCAATACGGGTATTGGTTGGCATGAAGCCAGAGTTCCGACCATTGCGACCATGGTGCCCCGCGCAGGTTTCTCCTGGGTTACCCAACGCCTCAAAGGCAAAGTTGGCATTCCCCTGATTACCACCAACCGCATCAACAACCCGGAAATTGCCGAACAAATTCTGGCCGAAGGGCACGCCGATATGGTTTCAATGGCACGCCCATTTTTGGCTGATCCTGAATTTGTGCGCAAAGCCATGGAAAATCGTCCACAGGAGATCAATACTTGCATTGCCTGCAATCAAGCTTGTTTAGACCATACATTCAAACGTAAAGTAGCCAGTTGCCTGGTCAATCCACGGGCTTGTCACGAAACCGAACTCAACTATTTGCCTGCTACGCAAAAAAAGAAACTTGCCGTAGTGGGAGCTGGGCCAGCCGGGCTGGCATTTGCTACTGTGGCTGCTCAGCGGGGGCATGAAGTTCACCTCTATGACGCTGATACAGAGATTGGCGGGCAATTTAACATGGCCAAACAAATCCCCGGCAAGGAAGAGTTTCACGAAACCCTGCGTTATTTTGCCGGGCAAGTCTTTAAACATGGGGTAAACCTGCACCTGGGCCAACGGGTCGCTGCGGATCAATTGTTGGCCGAAGGGTACAACGAAGTTATTCTGGCTACCGGCGTTTCTCCTCGCCCGCTTGAATTGCCAGGAATTGATCATCCCAAAGTACTCAGTTACATTGATGTGTTAAAACATCATCGACCTGTTGGTGAAAAAGTAGCCATCATCGGTGCCGGAGGCATTGGCTTTGATGTGGCAGAATACCTTAGCCAGGCATCCAGCTCATCCAGCCTGGATATTGCTGCTTTTATGGAGGAATGGGGGGTAGACCTGGCTTATCAAAACAAAGGTGGGTTAAAAGATCCCCATCCCGAAAAGCCCGAACGCACCATTTATCTTTTACAACGCAGCAAAGGAAAACTGGGCGAACGTTTGGGCAAAACAACGGGTTGGATTCACCGTTCCAGTTTGAAAAACCGCAAAGTAGAAATGATCGGTGCTGTTCAATACCACCGCATCGATGAACAAGGTTTGCACATCAGCATCGATGATGTTCCCCAAGTGTTGGATGTAGATCAGGTCATTATCTGTGCCGGTCAGGAACCCCTGCGCGAGTTATCCGAACCTTTGCAAAGCCACGGAGTTACGGTTCACTTGATTGGTGGCGCTGATGAAGCACGGGAATTGGATGCAAAGCGAGCCATTGATCAAGCTTCCCGCTTGGCTGCCCAGGTATAAACCTAAAATAAAGACTTGCAAAACTCATGAGCATTGACTACTTTTACCGCGAGTTTACCCTTTGTTCGATTTTGTGTTAGTCCTCTCCCTTCAGGTTTAGTTTATTGATTTTGCTCAACAGTTTTTGCAAGAGCTATTTTACAGGCTAATGCCTATGTTGTGTTTTAATTATAATTCCCATGAAAGTAAAAACGATTATTTCTGACAATCAACCTGTTTTGATTGAAGGACTAAAGCAGGTGCTGGGTACTGATCATCAGTTCGAATTCCTAGTTACTGCTTGCAACCTTGACGTCAACTGGCCAGATGTGCTTGGCCACTATCAGCCTGATTTGGTGATTATGGAGCTTAAAACTCCAGATGCCGATAGCCTCCAGATTATCCGGCAGCTGCGCAAAATCAACCCAGGATTGCGCATTTGTGTGCTGACCCGTTTTGAGCAAACTTCCTTGCCGCCGCAGGTTAACAAAGCAGGTGCACAGGGATTGTTGCTCAAAACTGCTGCCTTAGAGGAGCTGAAAGAGGGAATCCGCAATATCCTTGCTGACAAAGCCTACTTTCCTTACACCCTGGAAAAAGCGCGGGCCCATTCTGATGAAGGCTCCAATACTGGCGAACCCTTGCTCACCAAACGGGAGGTTCAAATCTTACAGCTGATTTCTAAAGCCATGAGTAATAAACAGATTGCCAGTCAACTTTTCATCAGCTATCAGACCGTGAGTGTGCACCGCAAAAACATCATGCGCAAACTCGGTGTAAGCAATACGGCAGGCCTGGTGCGGGCTGCTTACGACCATTGCCTGGTTTGAATGGTTTTTAAAAAACTGAAAATCAGCTAATTGGTTTTTGGTTTTGCACTTTTACAAAATTACCCGTTTTGGGGTATTTGTAGAAGCCTACGGTTCCGTATTTTTGCATTGTTAAAATTGTTGCGGCTTTTGAGGCCGAACAAAAAAATGTATCCCATGAACAACAAATCTATTAAAAGCCGTATAATTATGGCTTTGTCTACTATTCATGTCTATGTCTGCTCCACAAATAATTTTTTCCTTCAAAATCCGATTCTATTTCAACCTATGCTTCAACGCACAAGGTGATTTTTATATATTTTTTAATTGAAATATCAAGGTATTTTTTGAAATATTTATTCATTTTCTTTTGATATTTCAATCTGCTGCTTAATTTCGCATGAAATTGTGTGCTCATTTTGACGACCGTGCTGCTGAACAATTTTGTGTTTACGACCTAAGGCTAATTCTAATTCACTTTATTTCTTAACAACATCAATTTTCCTAATTGTAATCTTATGGAAAAAATGACCTTTACTAGCTGGATGGCCAAATCTGCAAGCATGTCCTTGCTGATTATGGCTACATGGCTTTTCAGTTTCAATGTAACTACGGCACAATCCAACCTCACTTGCGGTTGTTACAACGTAAATGTTACCTTGGACGAAAACTGCCAATTTGACCTTACTTCAGATCTCGTAGCTGACGGATTGTCTTGTCTTATTTCGACTTTTCGGGTCCCTGCAACGGGATTTCCCTTCGTGCTTTATTCCAATGCTTATGTCCGCGTGATGGACAACGACCTGTCAGGAGATCCAGGAAGGATCGATTGTG
>Ga0209717_1002267_pt1 | contig 18755 bp, 19 predicted proteins | sample AD_UKC048_MetaG_FD_184418 | JGI IMG/M metagenome (GOLD analysis project Ga0209717, IMG submission 184418) | Active sludge microbial communities of municipal wastewater-treating anaerobic digesters from USA - AD_UKC048_MetaG (SPAdes) (version 2) | ecosystem: Engineered > Bioreactor > Anaerobic >... | reverse complement strand
ATCCTATTTGCGGTGTTTGCTGGCGAAACTCTTGTTACTGGCGGATATGACCATCACCAAACACAACCCACTTCTGCGAGGTTAAACCCTCAAGCCCAACGGGGCCGCGCGCGTGGATTTTGTCGGTAGAAATACCAATTTCTGCACCCAAGCCGTATTCAAAACCATCCGCAAAACGGGTGGAGGCATTCACCATCACCGAACTTGAATCAACTTCGGTGATAAAGCGACGCGCACGGGTAAAATCTTCGGTCACAATCGCGTCTGTATGCTGCGAGCTGTAACGGGTGATGTGGTCAATCGCCTCATCCAAACCAGACACAACCTTGATCGACAACACCGGAGCAAGATACTCGGTCGCCCAATCTTCTTCAGTCGCTACATTGGCTTGAATGATCGCGCGCGTCTTTTCATCGCCGCGTAGCTCAACGCCTTTTTCAACGTAAGCGGCTGCTAAGCGCGGCAGAATTTCTGCGGCGACTTGCTCATCCACCAACAAGGTTTCCATAGCGTTGCACACGCCATAGCGATGAGTTTTTGCGTTCAAGGCAATATCAAAAGCTTTGTCCAAATCGGCTTTACTGTCGATAAATACGTGACAAATTCCGTCTAAGTGTTTAATCACTGGAACCTTGGCATCTTTGCTAATACGCTCGATCAAACCTTTGCCACCGCGCGGGACAATCACATCCACAAACTCAGGCATAGCAATCAACTCACCCACCGCAGCGCGGTCGGTGGTTTCTACAATTTGCACCACGGTGCTTGGCAGGCCAGCCACTTTCAAACCTTCTGCCAAACAGGCTGCAATCGCGCGGTTGGAATTAATCGATTCACTGCCCCCGCGCAGAATCGCCGCATTGCCAGACTTCAAACACAAGCTGGCGGCATCAATTGTCACGTTCGGGCGCGATTCGTAAATAATCCCCACCACTCCGAGCGGCACGCGCATTTTGCCCACTTGAATACCGGTTGGGCGATAGCTCATATCGGTAATGGCACCGCAAGGGTCTGGCAGCGCGGCCACTTGGCGCAGGCCTTCAATCATGGCGTCGATAGTGGCAGGCTTAACCGCCAAACGATCAATCATCGCTGCGTCCAAACCATTGGCCTTAGCTGCCGCCAAATCTTTTTGATTCTCGGCCACTAAGGTAATGCGGTTGCTGTTCAGCGCATCGGCAATTGCCAAGAGCGCTTTGTTTTTTACGCCAGTGGAAGCAGCCGCAATCGCGCGCGACGCTTTGCGGGCATTGCGGCCAAGCTCGGCCATATAGTCTTTTACGTCCATCACATCCGCCATAACTTACAACTCGATTCTTAAAAGCAAAATAAGGCGGCGATTATACCCTGATTAGTCACCGCTTTTGGGGCTTTAAGGCGAGTATTTATGCTGGCAAATGCGTAAAAGTCCGCGTTAATTTCAGCGGCGATTCAGCTTCACCGCCTTATTCTGCACCCGAGCCTTGAGCTTATTGAAGCCAAGCGCAAGTTCCCTGCTAGAAACCAGTGAGAGGAAAGTCGCCATGAAAAATAGTCGTTTTGTAAATACAGTCCTTGCCATCACTATGGGTGTGTTTATGGCAAGCTGCGCTTCAGCAGATCACGGTCATAGACGTCATCATCAATATCATCACGCAACGACTTATCTAGGCTACGATTACAACTCTTATGGCGATTATGGCCGCGTACTGAATACACGCCCGATTTATCGTCAAGTGGCGGTGGAGGTACCACGCGAATCCTGTCACGTACAAACCGTGGCACGCGAGCGCCGCAGCGGCGATTCATTTGGCGGCACGGTAGTCGGCGGATTGGTTGGTGCAGCCATAGGCCATGAACTTGGCAATGGCCGCGGTTCAGCAACAGCGGTGGGTGGCTTGATAGGCGCATCTATCGGCAATGACGCCGGTAGCCGCCGTACCGTACGCTACCGCGATGAAGAAGTGTGCCGCACCCAGTATCGCACCGAATACGAACAGCGCATTGTTGGTTATGATGTAAGTTATAGCTACCAAGGCCGAGTTTATAAAACTCAGACTGATCGCCACCCAGGCGATAGAATTTCAGTTGCAGTTCGTTCACGCGATTATTAAATTGTGTGCAAGTAGATGTTGTACACATATTGCGACAAACGCTTTAAAAATCAGCTGATATCAATCGAACCGGACTGAATAAACTCGATAGACGTCAGCTGATTAGCAAGAGAAAAACAGTCATTGATTGGCAGCCATAAAAGAGACATTGAATTTTTTCGACTAGGAAGCGATAGTGTTCTGCCGCTCGCCCGCTGTGGTGTAGTTTTAAAGCCCGTTCAAGTGCAGACAATTGCACGGGAACGCCGATAACAACTAAGCCACAGACAACAATCAGGCTATAGGCAACTGAACTGAGAGATGCGAGGAATCGCCATGCATGCTTCCCAAAAATTATCGCTGAAATTACTGCTATCGCCCTTGGTGATGGCAGCGCTTTTAGTTGCGCCTTGCGCCTTCGCAAAAAAAGATTTATTTGCCACCGAGCCGGGCGCGAAAAATGTGCCTGCAGCGCAACAACTTCTGCCCGCCAGCAGCGCTGCGCGCGAAGAACCCAACACAGACACCAAGATACAAAGCGAAACAGCTAAGCCTATTGACACAGGCGTAAGCTCTACGCAAGCCACTGGCACAGACGCAAAAAAAGAAACTCAAAAAGAAATTTCAACTAGCCTTGACTCATCGCTACAGAGAGAGCCTTCAGCGCAAAAAGAGCTCTCAGCAAAAAAAGAATCTTCATCTCAAAAAGAAGCCTCAACATCTAAAGAGCCTGCCGCAAAAGAACCTTCCGCAATAGAGGTTCAATTGGCGCGCTTAAAACGCAATCTAACCAAAACCAAAAATGATTTATTTGGCGATAAAGAATCATCAGAGAAAAAGGCGGCGGCAGCACCGGTTATAGAACCTCAACTGGCCGACAGCACAGCGATAGAGGAAGAAACTAAAACTGAGGTGGCGACTATATCTGCTACCGAAGCAGCGCAACGTGCACAAACCTTTGCCGAAGGCCAAGTGATCAATGTGCGCAAGTACCATGAAGACGATAAACCGCGCTACGCCGTAAAGCTTTTGCAAAAAAATGGCCGCATGAAAACCATTAATTTAGATGCGGTTAACGGCACGCTCATTGAAGAAACCTCACAATAATTTGCAGCAACCAACAAGGAAACTGATCCATGCGTTTATTAATTGTTGAAGATGAAAAAAGCCTGCGCGAGCAAATTGAACAGATTGTCATCAGCGAAAAATATGCCTGCGATACCGCCGCCGATGGCCGCGAAGGCTTATTTTTAGGCAGCGAATACGACTATGATCTTGCCATTGTTGATTTAGGCTTACCGCTGTTAGACGGCACGCAATTAATCAAACAATTGCGAGCTAAAGACCGCAACTTCCCCGTTTTAATTTTAACCGCGCGCGGTAATTGGCAAGATAAAGTGGAAGGTTTGGAAGCAGGTGCAGATGATTACTTAACCAAACCTTTTCACCCAGAAGAGTTGCGCGCGCGCCTGCACGCGCTCTTGCGTCGCGCCAGCGGTCACGCTGCGCCGGTATTGCGCTACGGCCCTATTGCCATAGACACCAGTGCGCGCCGTGTACACCGCGATGAAGCGGAGGTGGAACTCACCAGCTTTGAATACAACACGCTGACCTATTTAGCGATGCATGCAGGGAAAAATATTTCTAAAACCGAGCTAACCGAACATTTGTACGCGCAAGATTATGATCGCGACAGCAATGTGATTGAAGTGTTTGTGGGCCGCTTACGCAAAAAATTAGACCCCGATGGTAGCTTGAATTTAATTAGCACTCAACGCGGTTTAGGTTATCGCTTTAACGTTTTTAAAGAATAAACGTGCCAGCTTCAATACTTAGCAAAAAATTAACGTCCATTCGAGCACGCTTGTTTTTTGCGTCTGCATTGTTGTTGCCGGTATTTTTGGGTGTGACCGGTTTTTTTCTGGATCGCGCCTTTCAAGAAAGTCTGCTCACCGCCGAAAAAGCACGCCTGCAGCGCAATATTTATTTACTTTATAGCGCCGCCGATTTACCCACCAAGCCGCTGAAAAAAAATGAAAAGCCGCGGCTAATTATGCCCAAAGAATTAAAAGACAGGGATTTCGAACGTATCAACTCTGGGCTGTACGCCTACTTGTTTAACGACAAAAAAGAATTGACTTGGCAATCCAATTCCACCTCACTACAAACGCCACCCACCTACGATCAAATCTCACCCAAACTCAACGCTAGTGAATCCGCCGAGATTATTTTCGAACTGGATAACGAAAATTATTTCCTCGCCTATTCCGATATTTTTTGGGAAGTGGCTAAAAATCGCGAGGTACCTTTTCGTTTTGTAGCCGTGCATGACAGCGAAGATTTTATCGCCGAAAAAAATGCCTATCGCAATCAACTCTGGCAGTGGCTGGGCGCGGTAGGTGTTTTATTGTTGATCGCGCAAACCGCGATTTTGCGGTGGGGCTTACAACCCTTGAAAAAGCTGGCTAAGGCGCTCAACGCCATGCAAAGTGGCGACACCAGCGATATTGAGGGCGACCACCCCGATGAGCTACAAGATATTGTAGATAACCTCAACCAAGTATTAGCGCGCGAACAAGCGCTACGGCAGCGCTATCGCAATAGCTTAAGCGACCTTGCGCACAGCTTGAAAACACCGTTGGCAGTGATGCAGGCCAAACTCAGCCAAGCTTCTGCCGATGCTGAGTTACAGCAGCTCGCCGCCGAACAAGTGGCGCGTATGAATCAAGTGGTTAGCTATCAATTGCAGCGCGCCGTCTCCAGCCAACAGCAAGGCAGCCACCAGCGCACAGAACTTGAACCCATAGTGCTGCGCCTAGTGAATGCACTGCAAAAGGTATACGCGAACAAAGCGATGAAAGTACAAACTTCTTTGGCTGCGCATTCTGTATTTGCGGGTGACGAACAGGATTTGATGGAAGTGATCGGAAACATCACTGAAAACGCCTTTAAATACGGTAAATCTCACGTCTCAATCCGCAGTGAAATCAAAGACAAACACCTGCTTATCTCCATTTCCGACGACGGGCCCGGCATCCCCGCCGAACAACAAAACCACATTCTCGAGCGCGGCCATCGGTTGGATACCAATATCCCCGGCCAAGGTATAGGCCTTGCAGTTGCTGCTGATATTATCCATAGCTATGCCGGCCAGCTTAAAGTGAGCAAATCAGTCTTGGGGGGTGCAGAATTTCAGTTGTTGCTGCCCGCTATCGGCTAAATTTCACGCAATATCTCCGCCCTCGCCTCGGCGAATATCCTAGACACGCTTCTCTATATCCGCTGCTTTGTGCGACATATCGCACACTCACTACCTCACCTGCCTCACACGATTCATAGGCATTGCCGACTATAGTTCGCGCCCACAAGAGCGAATAATGGCAACCATAGCAACTTGCCAAGGACATCAACGGCATGCCGCTTACATCATTCACTTTTAAGATCGCCCTGTAGAGGATCCATCATGGAGAAGAAGACCATGTCATCAAGAACGTGCATAGCCGTAGATTCAACGTGCGATTTACCCGCAAAGTTTATTCAACAACACAACATTGAAGTGCTGCCGATCTATATCAATTATGACGGCGGTCAGGCGCTGGATTACCGCGACCCGCAAACCATGTTGGATTTTTACAAGAACCATTCCAAAGCGCAATTTGGTTTGGCGCAATCTGATCCCTTATCAGTCAATGATATGACCCATATTTTAAAAGAGCGTTTACTGCCAAATTACGATTTGGTTCAAGTCGTTACTATCAACAGTAAAAAAAGCGATGTCTATAAGCGCGTGTCTGAAGCGGCGTTGGTAAACGAACCCAAATTCCGCGAGCTGGAAAAAAATGAAGGCCGCGTACCGTTTAGAATTCGTTTGTACGACAGCATGTCCATGTTTACCGGCCATGCTTTGTTGGTGTATGAATTGGTTAAGAAAATTCATGTAGAGAATTTGCCGCTCAATAAATCCATTCGCGCCATCGACAATATGCGCGATCAAGTTTATGGCTATTTAATTCCAAATGATTTGTCCTACATGCGCGACCGCCGTCACTTGCGCAAAGGCGATAACAATATTTCGTGGATTAATTTTAAGTTGGCCAGCGCCTTAAATTTGCGCCCCATTGTGCAATTGCACCGCGGCTCAACTGAAAAAATTGATACCGGAAAAGGCTTTTTAGGCGCGCTAGAAAAATTATTGGATCACGTTCGCAAACAAGTTATGCAAGGCTTAACCAGCGAAGTGATCGCGATGAGTTACGGCGGGACGCTGGACGAAATAAAAGATGAACCCGTATTGGTAGCATTCCGTGAGTTCTGCAAGCAACACGATATTAAAACCATGTTGTCGATGATGAGCATGACTGGTGCGATCAATGTGGGGCCAAAATCATTTGCCCTTTCGTTTGCAACGGATAAAGATTTGGTTTAAAACATATCCGTATCAGAAACAAAAACGCCGATCAAATGATCGGCGTTTTTGTTTTAGACATCAACTATTAAGCATCATAGCCGTTAGGATTTTTTTCCTGCCAACGCCATGCATCTTGCATCATGCGCTCTAAACCAAACTTAGCTTCCCAACCCAACTCACTCTTTGCCAAATCAGCATTGGCGTAACAGCTAGCAATATCGCCTGGGCGACGAGGAGAAATTTTATAAGGTACTTTGCGACCACTCGCCGCTTCGAACGCGCTTACCATTTGCAATACCGAACAACCGCGACCTGTACCCAAATTGTAGGCGCGGCAACCTGTTCCCGCTTTATCCAAACCTTTTAATGCGGCTACGTGGCCCAGAGCCAAATCCACCACGTGAATGTAGTCGCGTACGCCCGTACCATCAACCGTGTTGTAGTCATCGCCAAATACGGCGAGCTGCTGCAACTTACCAATCGCGACTTGCGCAACATAAGGCAACAAGTTGTTGGGAATACCCGCTGGGTCTTCGCCAATCAAACCACTTTCGTGGGCACCCACAGGGTTGAAGTAGCGCAAGAGGCTGATGTTCCATTGATTGTTTGGCGCCTTGGCCATGTCACGCAAAATATCTTCAACGATAAGCTTGCTGCGACCATAGGGGTTGGTAGCGGAGGTCGCAAAACTCTCGTCGATAGGTACGCTGACGGGGTCGCCATATACCGTGGCTGATGAACTGAAAATCAACTTCCAAACCTTAAACTCTTCCATCACCTCAGTGAGCGACAGAGTTCCCGCTACATTGTAGCGGTAGTATTTCATTGGCAATTGGCTAGATTCGCCAACCGCCTTCAAACCGGCGAAGTGCATAACGGCTTCAAACGAATGCGCCGCAAACACTTTGCGCATGGCATTTTTATCATTGATATCTGCCTTATAAAATACGGGCTCAAAGCCCGCAATTTGCGCAACGCGTTTAAGCGATTCTTCTTTGCTATTGCAGAGGTTATCCACCACTACCGGCAAATAACCGCTATTAATAAGCTCGACGCAAACATGGCTACCAATAAAACCCGCTCCGCCGGTAACAAGAATAGCGGGGCGATTTGCGGTGCTTGATTGATTTATAGAGGGAGGATTCATTAGAGAGATGTCCTTAAAATTCAGAGTGGCCGTTTAAGCAAGCCGGCAGTATACCTGTTAATCCTTTTTTTGAGAATAAATCATATTATTCTTATTTTATATCAGAGCGAATTTTTTCAAAATAAAAAGGGCAAGCCGAAGCTTACCCTTTTGGTGTTACAGACATCAGACAATACAAACCAAGAGAGAGTTACTTGATTGGCAATGTGAAACCAACAACAAAGTTAACTTCATCAGCAACTGTACCGTCAACATCATCAACGATTTTACCGAGTGTAAAGCTCAATTTGTCGTTGTAAGCGTAGGTCAAGTCGATATGGGAAGCAGCGTCTTTATGCTTGCCATACTTACCAGTGAAGCTTCCAAAAGTAGCTGCCAAAGTCATGTAAGTGTAATCAGAATCTACGTCGTCATAGTAAGTGAATGCTACTGGACCGTAACCGATCATGCCCACAACTTCTGCCAAATCACCTGGGCTTAGTGAAGCTGGAGTTTCATCCATTGGAACGCCGGCAAGGTAAGTAGTTACTGATTTTGGCTTTGGATAAGAATAAGTCCAGTAACTCAAATCATACTTAAAGTCACCAACAGCACCACCGTAACCGACGTACAAATCGTATTCTTGACCCATGGTGCCGTCACCTGAGCCAGCCCAAATCCCGGTATAGAAGCCGCTCTCGCTAAACTTCAAATCACCCCAAACAGAGGCACCGCCACCCAAATCAAAACCACGCCAGTAGTACATATTACCCGCACCGATAGCGGCACTTACTTCAGCGTGAGCAGCTGGAACAGCAAAACCAGCCAAGGAAGAAAGAGCGATTGCGCTAGCAATTAATTTTTGTTTCATCTTCATGAGTAAATCCTCTAGGTACGTTTCTACATTTAGTTTTTTGAGGCAGTCGAATCATCTAGAACGACTTGACTAGAACTTTGCAGATAGCAAGCCAACTTTATATTTTCCTTACTTTTCATAATGTTACAAATTAAATACCATCTTGCATACAAAATAATATACCCCACACAGCACCATTTAGGCGCACAAAGCTGCACACAACAAAGGATTTGCGCACCAAATAGACTCATTTAAATTTCTCAATCTCACTCTTTATCAATAAAAGTGGATCTTCGCGCCAAATATTTTTTCTCAAGCTCACAAAAAATGCATTTTTCACCGAAAGATCCAAATATAAAAGTAAAGCCAGTACCACTAAACCGGCCCCCAACCAAAGCTGCAAACTCAAAGTTTCATCCGCAACACCAGCGCCTAAAATGAGTGCGAGTACGGGCGTCATGAAGGTGATTAGCGATACCGCCGTGGGCGACATTCTCGCTAATACATAAAAAAACAAAGCCGCTCCTACCAAAGAACCAAACACCGACAGATAACCCACAGCAGCAAGCGATTTAATTGAAATGGTTGTAGGAATATGGCCATCCACGTACCACCACATCAGCAACAAGCCGGGCAATGCAAACAACAGAGTTCCAATCGCCTGATTAAATGCATCCACTTTTACATTGAGTTTTTTAACTAAAACGCTGCTAAAACCAAATAAAAAACAAGACAGTAAAATACCGGCAATACCGTACGCAGATTTCAAACTGAAGTGAATTTGGTGATGAAAAATAACTACCAATCCAAACAGCGCCAACAGCAAAGCAATCACACGCCGCACGGTAAAGGGGTTATGTTTTAGCAATACCAAAGTCATCAAGCCCATAACAAACGGCGACATAGCAAACACAACCGCGACTAAACCCGAAGGGATAAATTGCGCAGACCAATAGACCACCGGCATATTTGGGAAAATACCAATAGCGCCCGCCGCATAAACCTTCCACACCTTAGCTTCAGCAAAAAGCTTGCGACGCAAAACAAGATTGATCACTAAACCAATCGCAAGCGCAACTGACATGCGCAACAAAACCGCGGCGATAAAACTTAAGCTATCGCTGCTCCATTGAATCGTTAGCGGTGTAGTAGCCCAAATAAGCACTACCGAAAAATAGGCGAGTAAAACTGCCATGCGCTTGCTCCTTTGCTAGGCGACAAAAAATTTGCAATAAGAAATTTATTGCAAGCAAAGAGCGGCAAGAGAAAACACGCGGCAACTTTATAAAGGAAAATAAAAAGGCCGCAGGTTTTATGCTGCGGCCTTTGATAAGTCTGAGAATAATTAAATCAATTTCATTCTCGCTCAAATTCCGCAAATAAAAATGCGACGACTGCCCAAAATAGGGGTCGTAGTGCGCAAATTCGTTTGGCGGATTGATGTAGAGACATAAACAAAATCTTGGTTAAATTAAAGTCAATTGACTGTAAATGATCTTTATAACTTTCTCAACCCCTCGTGGTTGTAAAAAGGTGAATATTTTTTTATAAGATCAAATCACCTATACTCACCACCACAGTCCCTAAGGTCAACTTATGAAAACCTATCTCGTTGGTGGCGCAGTGCGCGACAAATTACTCGGCTACCCCTTTCATGAAAAAGATTGGGTAGTGGTAGGCGCTACACCCGAAATTATGGAGCAGCAAGGTTTTACGCCCGTGGGTAAAGATTTCCCTGTTTTCCTGCACCCTAGAACCAAAGAAGAATACGCACTCGCGCGCACCGAACGCAAAACCGGGCGCGGCTATGCCGGCTTCAGTTTTTATTGCGGTGAAGATGTCACGCTCGAAGATGATTTAATTCGTCGCGACCTCACCATTAACGCCATGGCAGAAGATGAAAATGGCTTAGTGGTAGATCCCTATGGCGGCCAGCAAGATATTGCCAATAAAAAACTGCGTCATGTCTCAAATGCATTTCTAGAAGACCCTGTACGCATTTTGCGAATTGCGCGCTTTGCGGCGCGCTATCATCATTTAGGCTTCACCGTGGCGAATGAAACCAATGCGCTAATGCGCGAAATGGTTAACAACGGCGAAGTAGATCATTTAGTTGCTGAGCGCGTTTGGAAAGAAATGGAGCGCGCCCTTGGTGAAGCCGCGCCAGATATTTTTATTCAAAGCCTGCGGGATTGCGGCGCACTCGCACGTTTATTCCCTGAAATGGATGCACTCTTTGGTGTGCCACAAACCGCGATTCATCACCCAGAAATTGATACCGGTATTCATACCTTAATGAGCCTGCAACAAGCCGCGAAAATGACGAATAATATTTGCATTCGTTTTGCAACGCTGTTGCACGATTTAGGGAAGGGAACAACACCTAAAGAAGAATGGCCACGTCACATTGCTCATGAAGAACGCAGTATTTCCTTAGTAAAAAATTTGTGCGAGCGCATAGGCGCGCCAAAAGATTATCGCGAATTGGCCTTGATAGTGGCGCAATGGCACACCCACTGCCATCGAGCACTGGAACTCAAACCGGCAACCCTATTAAAAACATTGCAGCTGACAGATGCCTTTCGTCGGCCAGAACGCTTTGATCATTTTTTAATATGCAGCGAAGCCGATGCGCGCGGGCGCACCGGCTTTGAAGAGCGCGATTATCCACAAGCTGATTATTTTCGCGGCGCCTTAGCCTCGTGCCAAGCCATTAACGCAAAAGAAATCAGTGAACGCGGTTTTATTGGCAAAGAATTTGGCGATGAAATAAATCGCCTGCGTTTAACTGCACTAACGGATTACAAAAATAACTTTAACGCAAATAGAAGTGAGCCATCATGATACGCGCACAACTACTGACCACTACTGGCGACTGGCTTCATGGCGGGGAAGAATTAATTACACGCTGGCAAGGCGACAAATGTGGTTTTATCTGGATTGACTTAGAAGGTGAACGCCCTGCGGACGAAAAAACTATTTTACAATCGCTAGGTTGTCATCAACTGGCCATTGAGGATGTGCAGCGCTATCGCCACCCCCCAAAAACAGAAACCTTTGACGACCATACGCTGATTTTGTATCGCGGCCTAAGCGAATTCAAAAAAGATCTCACCTTTAAGCAAATGACAATTGCGCTATTTGCTGGTCACCGATGTCTAATCAGCTGTCATCAGCGCCCATCACGTGGAGTGACTTATTTTTGGGAGCATGCGCAACCCGAAAACCTATTAGTAAGCCCTGGGTTATTAGCCTCAAAAATTATGCGCTTTTCAGTAGGCTGCTATGTGGATTCCATTTTAGAATTTGAGCCTTATCTCAACGAACTTGAAGACTCCATGCAAGATAAACCCAACGATGAAATCATGCGTGAAGTTATCGCCTACAAGTCGCGCTTGCGTAAACTCAAACGAATTTTTAGCTATCACGAGCGCCTCGTTGCCAATCTATTAAAGGATATTCCACAGCGCTTAATTGATGAAGACGGCGATATAGAGCATGGCCTGCAAGATCTATTTGAACGCTGCGAACGCTTAAATAGCTTATGCACCATGTACTTTGAAATTTGCGGCGATTTAATTAACGGCTATTTGTCTATCACGTCGCACCAACTCAACAACACAATGAAAGTACTCACAGTGATTACCGCGATTTTTGTACCTCTTACCTTTATTGTCGGGGTCTACGGCATGAACTTCGATAATATGCCAGAGCTGCATTGGCATTATGGTTATTTTTATATTTTATCGGCCATGCTAGTGTTTGCCTGTGCCGCCACTGCCTTTGCATACAAAAAATGGCTGTAGGTGAAATGGAAGAGCTACGCAACCCAACCGAAACTTTCGTTTACTATCTTGAGCGTTTGCACGTTTTACTCGATAAAGTTGAGCGAATATGTGAAGGCAACACCAATATTTTGGAGGCGCGCCTGCAGGACGACATGCTGCCTTTTACTAATCAGGTCACTACAACCGCCAACTTTGCGTTGCGCGCTTGCTGCCCTCTCGCGGGGCGAAAAATAGTTTCGTTCCAGCAAAATCAATCCAGCTTTTCGGCATTAACGCAATGCATTACGGACACTATTGCTTATCTTGCAGCGATCCCCTTAACAGAATTTGATCGCCCCGTTACTGAAGTCTTGCGTGAGCAAGCCGGTTTTACGGAAGTTGCTTTGCCGCGCGATACATTTCTCCAACACTACATACTGCCCAATTTTTATTTTCATCTTTCAATGGTGTACGCCATAGCGCGCAGCCGTGGAATTCCTCTTAGCAAGCAAGATTACGATGGTTACCATCAATATCCGGAAGGGTTTTCGTTTGTGAAGTAGTAATACAATGATAGGCACAAGCAAGAGGAGTTGCGTCAAAGGAGATCTATTTTCCACAACGCCTGAGCATTTTTATCGTAGCTAGCCCATAACTCTGCATAGGATTTTTTTAAAGAGGGATGTAAATCGTGCGGAGCCAATTCTGCAAGCGGCAAAAGCACAAACGCATTTTCAGTAATTTCTGCGCGCGGTAAATCCACACCCGCTTCAACACCCACAAAATCACCATAAGTAAGAATATCTATATCTAAAGTGCGCGGGCTATATTTTGGCCCTGTGCGCACACGGCCATTCTTGTCTTCGATTTTTTTAAGCGTATCGGACAATTCTGAAACGGTTAAATTGGTTTGCAGCGAAACCACCAGATTGTAAAAGTTACTGCCTTTAAAACCAACTGATTCACTTTCATATACATGTGAAAGCTTTAGATCACCAAAAACATCTTTTAGGGCAAGCAGGCCAGCTCGGATATTTTTTTCTCGTTCAAGATTACTGCCCAAGCCTAAAAAAACCTGAGTCACGCAACAGGCTCCGCACTCGGCTGCATGCCGCGCTCAATAATCACACCAACTGATTTTGCACCCAAGACAGCATTAGGCTTAGTTAACTGTAAGCGTACCCATGGAACTTTAAATTCGGTGAGAATAAGTTTCGCAACATCTTCCGCCAAGGTTTCAATCAAAGCAGTATGGTGCGCTTCCACATAGGAGGACACACGCAGAGATACAGCGTGGTAATTCACTGCAAATTGTAAATCGTCACTAACAGCAGCGCGATGAATATCGGTCGCCATATCAATATCAAACACTAAAGTTTGCTTGATTTGGCGCTCCCAATCGTAAACGCCCACAATCGTATCAACACGCAAATCGCGAATAAAAACAAGATCCATAAACTAATCGCTAAATAAAATTAAACATAAAAATCTAGAGCGGCGGCAAGCTATTCAGCGGCCAACGCGCTTTCACATTGACCGCAAGCGTTTCGTGCTGCCCCGCCAACAATCGCTGGCAGCCAGCGTAAGCGATCATAGCGCCATTATCAGTACAGAATTCATGGCGAGCATAAAATACTTTGGAATTAATTTTAGCGAGCGCAACCTCTAAATCTTTACGCAATTTTTTATTAGCCGATACACCACCCGCAATCACCAAGGTTTTTAATCCGGTTTGCTCCAGCGCGCGCTTGCATTTGATCACGAGCGTTTCCACAACGGCGGTTTGAAACGCGCAGGCGATATCCGCACAAGTTTGATCATCGGGCAAACCATTTTCTAATTTGTGCGCAGCAACCGTGGTGAGCGTGTAAGTTTTTAATCCGCTAAAACTGAAATCCAAACCGGGGCGATCTACCATGGGGCGAGGAAAAACAAATCGTCCCTCAACACCGGATTCCGCCAACTTGGCCACTTGCGGGCCGCCGGGATAATCCAAATCGAGCATTTTGGCGGCTTTGTCAAAAGCTTCACCGGCAGCATCATCCAAAGATTCGCCCAATAACTCGTAAACACCAATGGCATCCACTTTTACCAGTTGAGTGTGACCGCCTGACACCAATAAGGCGACAAATGGAAACTCCGGCGGATTATTTTCCAACATAGGCGCCAACAAATGGCCTTCCATATGATGTACGCCAATCGCCGGTACATTCCACGCATAAGCAAGCGAGCGCCCCATGGAAGCACCCACCATAAGCGCACCGATTAAGCCGGGGCCAGAGGTATAGGCGATACCATCAATATCTGCCGATGTTGAACCACTTTCAGCAAGCACTTCATTAATCAAAGGGAGGATTTTGCGCACATGGTCGCGCGAGGCCAATTCAGGCACTACACCGCCATACTCTGCATGCAACGCGATTTGGCTGTAGAGGGTATGGGCAAGCAGGCCGCGCTCACTGTCATAGACGGCGACACCGGTTTCATCGCAGGAGGTTTCCAAGCCAAGAATTCGCATAGCGGGTTAAATTGCTCTAGCTAAAGATTAGGGCGGCATAATAAAGGAGATAGCCCGACAAAAATAGAAGTTTCATGTCTTTTGGTTGCAGCCTAAATCATATGGGTATAGAATCCGCACCCCTCGGATACATTGTCGTTTAACGTGAAAACGGGGCGATAACGAGAATCCTCAAGACATCATTTTCAGAACAAAACAGGTCAAAACATGCCTTCAGTAAAACTTAAAGAAAACGAACCCTTTGACGTAGCTTTGCGTCGTTTTAAACGTGCTTGTGAAAAAGCAGGTATTTTGGCTGATGTTCGCGCACGCGAATGCTACGAGAAGCCAACCACTATTCGTAAACGTGACGCTGCTGCTGCAGTTAAGCGCCACGCTAAAAAGGTTCAACGCGAATCTAAAAAGTTTACTCGCCTGTACTAAGTTACAGCGGGTTGACTGCGTAAGACTCTAAGGAGTTAAACGCTGCGGAATAAGTGATGCCTTGAAAACCGTGAACCACCTTGTGATTCACGGTTTTTTGCTGCCTGAAATTCAGTGCTAATTTGTACCGTGCTCCATAAAGCCTGCAATTGCTTGATAAGCATCATCCTTCGACTCGGGAATACGGTCATAAATAGCATTGTGGTCGCGATTCGTAATCACTTTAAAACTCGCTTTATCCGTTTTCGCCAACTGCACGAATTGTGCGTAAATCAACTGGTTTTCCTCCAAACGCGCAGGCCAATCGTGATCGCCAATCAATAACAGTAATCGCGGAATATCCTTACGCACATAGTGCGAAGGCGCTGCGTCATCGACTACCAGTGGTACATCACTTAAGCCACGCTCTTTTCGCACATTGAAATGGGTTGTCATTTGACCACTAAGGGAAACAAAACCCGCAATTGCATCTGTGCCAATACCCTGCGCGCGCAAATAGCGTTCATCCATCGCCAACATAGTGGCGAGATATGCACCCGCCGAGTGACCGCCCACATAAATTCGTTTGGGGTCAGCACCCAATTTTTCAGCATTGCGGACCGCCCAAGTCACCGCTTGCGCGGTATCTTCAATGTAAGCAGGAAACTTAACCTGCGGCGAGAGACGATAATCCACATTGACCACCGCCACACCTTTGGAACGCCAAGAGCTGGCGATGCGCTGATCGTTAGAGCTGTTCTTTGTGCCTGACGTTAAACCGCCACCATGAAACCAAACCAACATCGGAAAAGGCTGTTTAGTTTTTGCAGGAAGATATAAATCGAGTTTTCGGGTGTTATCTACAGCTTCCGCGCCCGCATAAACAATATCGCGCTTTGTCGGCGCCCACTGCGCTTGATAATCCGCACAAGCGAACTGTATCCAACACATGACAAACCAAGCCAACAAACCGAATTTAATATTTCCCATTACCGAACACTCCAAACTATTTTTTATTGGCCGAAAGACTAACACCCATACTCCCAGCTGCCCAAATATAAACATGTTCACTGGAAACTTCATTCGCAACACAGGATACTACCCACCCCCAAACGGTAGCGTCTTTTTATTATGTCCGGCATGATCCCGCAAAGCTTTATTGACGATTTGCTCGACCGCATCGATATAGTCGATACGGTGGATAGCCGCGTCAAATTGCGCAAAACCGGCAAGAACTACAGCGCCTGCTGCCCCTTTCATGACGAAAAAACCCCTTCCTTTACCGTAAGCCCCGAAAAGCAGTTTTACTATTGCTTTGGCTGCGGCGCGAGCGGCAATGCATTGGGTTTTGTGATGGATTATGAGCGCCTTAGCTTCCCCGAGGCGATTGAATCCCTTGCGCGCGTAGCCGGATTATCCGTGCCGCGCGAAGTACAGACCGAGGCGCAAGTTAAGCGTGAGCAAGAACGCAAAAGTATTTACAGCCTACTGGAAAAAGCCGACGAATTTTATCAGCAACAACTGCGTCATCACCCCAGCAAAAGCATGGCGGTCAATTACCTTAAAGGCCGTGGGCTGGATGGTAAAACCGCCAAAGATTACGGCGTAGGTTTCGCAGCGCCAGGCTGGGATAACTTGCTTAAAGCGCTCGCGCAAAACGATGAAGACAAGCATCTGCTGATTGAAGGCGGCATGCTCATTCACCACGAGCAAGACAAAAAACTCTACGACCGCTTTCGCCACCGCATTATGTTCCCGATTCGCGATACCCGTGGGCGCGTGATTGGCTTTGGTGGGCGCGTATTGGGTGACGACAAACCCAAATATCTCAACTCACCCGAAACTCCCGTTTTCCACAAAGGCCAAGAACTCTACGGCCTTTATGAAGCTCGGCTCGCCTACCGCGATTTGCCGCGCCTATTAGTGGTTGAAGGCTATATGGATGTAGTGAGTCTTGCACAATTTGGCATTCGCTACGGCGTGGCAACACTCGGCACCGCCTGCGGTGAGGATCATCTCGATAAAGCCTTCAAATACACCAATGAAGTGGTGTTTTGCTTTGATGGTGACAAGGCTGGGCGCGCTGCCGCAAGCCGCGCATTAGATGCATCGCTCACCACCATGGCCGACGGCCGCACAGTGAAATTCCTGTTTTTACCCGAAGGCGAAGACCCAGATACACTGGTGCGCAAAATTGGGCCCGAGAAGTTTGAAACCATGATCTCCATGGCAGTTCCGCTGGAGGATCAGTTGTTTGATGTGGCCGCCGAAGGTTTGAATATTCGCACAATGGAAGGCCGCGCCACCTTTAGTAAACGCGCCGCACCCATGTTGGATAAGTTGCCGAAAAGTGTGTTCCGCGAATTGATGTTTGAGAATCTGGCGACCCGCACCGGCCTAAGCCGCAATATTCTGCAGGATTTAATTCTCGAAGCAGTTAAGAGCCCTGAGCCAAAACCCGAGCCAGCCAAAGAGCAATCAAAACCGGCTCAGCGGGAACCAATAAAAGCGCAACCAAAACAAGTCCATATCCAGCAGGCGATTCAGTCGCAAAATACGCCCACAGAGATTCCGCATCAGCACGATGAGGACCCGGGCTGGGCTGGATATTACAATAACGATTACGAAACAGAAGCGCCGCCACCCAATTACGAAGAGTACTACAGCGGTCACAGCACCCGCTCAGTTGCCAAAGAGCCAGCATCGCCATGGAATAGCGGCAGTAATCGCATGATGATGACACCCGCACAAAAAGCTGTTGCCTTATTGGTCGCCAACCCCACCCTTGCAGCGCTTGAGGCTGATCATGAGCCTTGGCTAGACAATAGCGATGCCGATATCCAAATGCTTGGTCGCCTGCTTAAAGTGCTGCACGAGCGCCCACACTACAATTTGTCGCACCTGATTGGCTATTGGCGCGGAATTTATGGCGAAGAAGCCACTGAGCACCTAGCCAAGATTGCCGGCAGTGATTTACTCCAAGCCGCCAATGCCCTGAGCCTCACACGCGAAGACAAGGCAGCAAAAGCGGATTACGATAGCGAAGCAGCCTTCAGAGGGTGCCTCGACACCCTGAATCGCCAGCAAAATGCAAAAATAACCGCAACATCCTTGGAAAAACTCAAGAACACCGACTTTACTCAACTCAGTAAAGAAGAGCGGGATCAGTTGGTGCGTGCAGCTTTAGCAAATAAAACTCCCCCGCGCCCTTAAAAAAGCCAAAATCGCCCCCATTATGCTCACAAGTGCCTATTCATGACTCAACTAATAGGTAGTTCGCTAGAATCCACACGCCCAATTGCGCTATAATCCCGCGCTTTGCATTTCCCACTCACGTTTGACAGGGTTAATTAATGTCTGATGACGCTCAAGAAAAACAATCTCGTATTAAAGAGCTGATAGCCCGCGGTAAAGAACAGGGCTACCTCACGTACGCTGAAGTTAACGACCACTTACCGGAGGATATTTCCGATCCGGATCAGGTTGAAGACATCATCCAGATGATTAACGACATGGGGATTCGCGTATACGAAACCGCGCCCGATGCCGATACCTTACTGATGACCGATGGCGATTCAGCCGCCGATGAGATTGCCGCTGCTGAAG
>Ga0209717_1002249_pt1 | contig 18895 bp, 9 predicted proteins | sample AD_UKC048_MetaG_FD_184418 | JGI IMG/M metagenome (GOLD analysis project Ga0209717, IMG submission 184418) | Active sludge microbial communities of municipal wastewater-treating anaerobic digesters from USA - AD_UKC048_MetaG (SPAdes) (version 2) | ecosystem: Engineered > Bioreactor > Anaerobic >... | reverse complement strand
TAAGAAGTGGCAAATGATCAAGGCCGGGCTGGTGATGAATTTAGTAGCGCTGGTGCTGATTACGTTGTTCAGCTGGTATCTTTTGCCACTTCTTATGAAGAACTAAAAGCTTTATAGCTACGAGTTAGGAGCTACGAGTTACGAGCTGCATTGCCTTCGGCAAAGGAGGTGGCCACGAATGGCCACAAAAGAGACACGAAAAGATTTGCCTTCGGCAAAAAAGGGAGCCACGGATGTCACTGATTTGCACGGATTGAGAAAAAAAGTTCCGAGATGTGAGCCTTCTTCACGGCTAAGGCAGCTTTCGAGTAGATTTCGTAAAAACGAGTTTCAGTTATCTTTTATTTGGCAACTAATTGACGAAATGTTCTTGTCACCCTGCCTGTCCCGCCTTATGCGGGGAGTAGCCGTTTAGAAGTACTACAGGGATGAAGCAAAAAAAAATCGGCGTATCGAAGGGCTAACACCTAACAGCTAACACCCAACACCTGTTCTCTTAGAACCTGGGGCAATTCAGTTTCTTCGCATTCGGATCGGAATGTTTCTTAATATAGATCATGGAGATCTCCATACCGCCGCGGGTATTGGAAGCCGGTTTTAATGCGGAAGTATTCGCATCATAAGAGAATCCCAGCTGGAGTCCTTTAAATTCAAGACCAAAATAGGGGATTGCTGCGTCTTTCAGACGATACCAGGCGCCGATATACACATTGACGGGATCGTCTTCATTGTTATTTACATTATAGGAGAACGCGCCACCAATAACGGTATTATAAGCTTTGGCCTGCATACTGTGATTGGCAGCAATATGCAGGTAGTTATAAGAACCCATAGGGATCTTGCCACCGGCCTGGATCGTGGTACGGGTATTTAGGATATAATTACCACCCTGGAAACTTTCCTTGGGACGGTTGATATGGTACATCGAAGCACCGATATAGAAGTTATTGTAGCCATTGGTGCTTCCATTATAAAGAACACCAGCATTCAGATCAAAATAACTCAGGTTAAGTTGATTGTTATTGAAGATCTCACTGGTGACGCCGGTAAAACCAAGTGGAGTCAGCTGATCGGCGAACTGTACTTTGGTCACGTCCAGTCTTTTATTAATGTAGATTCCTTGAAAACCGGCACCGAGTTGATGAAATCCATCTTCATCCAATCCTTTGTGATAAGCAAGTGAAAGGCCAGCATAGTTGGTGGTCAGCACGCCATCACCTGCACGGTCGGTCACCCCCAGTATACCCACACCCATCTGATCCAGTTCGGAAAGACGGTTCTTCATCACACCAAAATCCAGCGAAACGGTTTTAGTGACAAAAGCATTATTGATCGTAGGCCATTGATTGCGGTAATTGCCCGCCAGACGGAAGTCGCCATCAAACTTACCGGTCAGTGCCGGGTTCAATGTAAGCGGGGACGCGAAAAACTGGGAAAAGTTGGGATCCTGCGCCTTTGACACAGTGGCCATGGACACACAAAACAGGAAGGTGGAAAATATTTTTTTCATCTCTGCAATTAAGTTTTTTCGTTCTGATCAGCCAGGAAAAAGGATAAGTCAAACCGTGTAAAGTACTAAACGTAAGTTTTCTCCATTTGATTGCCCCGTCCTTCAATAATTCCGCCGGTACGAACCGGTAAAATACAACTTTTTAAAGACCTGTGAAATAGAATTAATGCTGCTTGGCCTGGTTTTGATATGAATCATGCTGTGTAACCGGATCTTTTGTCTAATTATCTGGTTATAAGGTTTATACAAAACTAAAACCGGGACTTTCTACATCTGCATTTTCGGTCCGTAGGCCAGATCGCCGGCATCGCCAAGTCCGGGAACGATATAACCTTTAGCCGTCAGTTCATCATCAATATCGCCACACCAGATCTTTACGGAGGGCTCTTCTCTTTTCACATATTCTATGCCAACGGTGCAGGCGATGGCCGCTACAATATGAATTTCACGGGGTTGTCCCTCCGCTTTTAAAAAACGGATGGTTTTTACGAGGGAAGAACCCGTGGCAAGCATCGGATCGGAGATAATGATTACCCGGTCGTCAAGCTCCGGACTTGACATATATTCCAGGCTGATCTCAAAACTACCATCGGGCTGGTGTTTGCGGTAAGCCGAAATAAAAGCATTATCCGATTTGTCAAAATAGTTCAGCAGTCCCTGGTGCAGTGGCAAACCAGCCCGCAGAATGGTAGCCAATACCGGGTATTCTTTGAGCACCCGGTGTACGGCCGTACCCAGCGGGGTGGATACTTCTTTTTCCACATCGGGCAGCACTTTGCTGATTTCATAGGCGGCAATTTCGCCGATCCGTTCCAGGTTACGGCGAAACCGCATCCGGTCGGTTTGTATCTGTGTATCCCTTAATTCACTGACCCAATTACTGATTAACGAATGCTGCTGGCTGAGATTGACGATCATGTTAAGTCCCGGTTTGGTAACCATGGCACAGGAATTTGTAACTCCCGGTCCTGGTTTTTTGATTTTTTTCTCCCTGCCTGGCGGATGAAGTATAAAGTCATGCCGTAAAGCAACAGGATCATTTACTTTCGCAAAACTAATCTAAAAAAGCTTTCATGGTTTACCGGGCTATTGGTTTAATGAGTGGCAGTTCGCTGGACGGACTGGATATTGTTTTTGCTGAATTTCAGGAGCAGGGGGGACAGTGGAGTTATGAACTGATTGAGGCAGGATGTCTTCCTTATTCAGCGGATTGGAAAACCCGTCTCAGCGGGGCTACCGGACTTTCTGCCCGGGATTATCTCCTGCTGCATAGTGAATATGGCCATTATACCGGGCAGCAGATCAATGCCTTTATTGATCAGTTTAATCTGCATTATAAAGTGGCTGTTATCGGTTCACATGGCCATACCAGTTTTCACCTGCCTGGACAAAAAATGACCGCTCAACTGGGAGATGGTTCAGCCATTGCCGCGGTGACACAATTGCCGGTGGTCTCTGACCTGCGGGCCCTGGATGTGGCATTTGGTGGCCAGGGAGCACCGATTGTTCCGATTGGTGAAAAATTATTATTCAGCGGGTATGATTATTTCCTGAATATCGGCGGCATTGCAAATATTTCAGGTCATGCCAATGCCTATATCGCATTTGATATTTGTCCGGCCAACCGGGTACTCAACCTGCTGGCTGCAGAAGCCGGTAAGGAAATGGATGAGGGTGGGGCAATGGCGGCCTCGGGCAATATACATCACGGATTGCTGGGGCAACTGAATGCGCTGGATTATTACCGGCAGCCCTGGCCCAAATCACTCGCTAATGATTTCGGGACCGATACGGTTTACCCATTGATCAAAGGGACCGGACTTACACTGGCCGATGCGCTTTGTACTTATACAGAACATATCGCGATCCAGACCGCTGAAGCCGTAATGGCCATTCAGCAGCAAGGAAAAAAAGAAAATTCACGCCTGCTGGTCACGGGAGGCGGTGCGTTTAATGATCATTTATTGCAGCGGCTGGATGCCCATTTATCTCAACTTGGGGTGACAACTATATTGCCGGATCCCGGTCTGATCAATTACAAGGAAGCCCTGATCATGGCTTTTATCGGGGTATTACGTTGGAGGCAGGAGTACAATGTGCTTTCCTCCGTTACCGGGGCTACCCGGGATAGTATCGGTGGGGCGCTTTGGACGGGGCAGGAGGGGTGAGTAGTGAGTAGTGAGTGGTGAGTGGTGAGTGGTGAGTGGGGAAGGGGTTCATAAACCACCCCTGAAGGTTGCCGTTTATTCCGGAGTTTCTCCATCTATAATAATGATTCACAGGTTAATAAAATGTCCTAAATTCATTTCATTAATCCGGGCACCCTTTTACCACCATTAACCAACGAATCATGAACGCCCGGTCTTTAAAAGGAAATTCTCCAGGAGAAATCAATATTGCATTGGAAACATGTATGGCTGAAGGCTTCAGTCCCACGTTGGCGGTTGTTTTTATCTCCGTCAAACAGGATAGAAATGCCGTTTGTGAATTACTGACCCGTCATGGAATTGATGTGTTCGGTTCGACTTCATCCGGCGAATTCACCGATGGCCATGAAAGTACCGGTGAGATAGCATTACTGCTGCTTGATATCCGTAAAAGTAATTACTGTGTTTTATTGGAAAGTTTTGATGGCAAAACCGATGAAGAAGCCGCCGCCACACTGGCAAAAAAAGCACTGAGAAAATTCAGCAAACCAGCCTTCATTCTTTGCAGCAGTTTTTTTTCAGTGGATGGTAAAGTGGTGAATGGCGAAGTGCTGGTGCGAAGTATAGAATCGGTGGTGGGACCACAGGTAAATCTGTTTGGAGGCATGGCCGGCGATGATCTCAGTTTTACGGGTTCCTGGGTGTTTACTAATGATCAGGCATCTGATTACGGCATGGTGGCCCTGGTATTGAATGAAGATAAAATTGATCTCCAGGGTATGGCCATATCCGGCTGGAAACCGCTGGGTGTTTTCATGACCGTGACCAAAAGCGAAAAGAACCTGATCTATACGATTGATGATAAGCCGGCCCTGGAAATGTACCTGCGTTATTTAGGAGAAGAAAGAGCTGGCTCTGATGAGCAGTTCGATTTTTTCAAAACAGTAGGTGGGCATTATCCCTTTCAGATCGAACGGGAAGGACGTCAGGCGTTGATGTGTACCCCCATTGGTTATGATAAAGAAAAGGAAGCATTGGTATGTGAGGCGGATGTGCCCCAGGGATCCCGGTTTCGCTTTTCCACCCCTCCCGATTTTGATATCATTGAGACGGTAATAGAAAAAGCGGGTGAATTAAAGTCAGCAACCCAGGCCGAAGCCGAGGCGTTGTTGATTTTTTCCTGTGCCGGCCGCCTGAGTGCACTGGGTCCGCTGGCTACACAGGAGAATGATGGACTGGCTGATGTATGGAATGTCCCAATGGCCGGCTTTTTTACCTATGGCGAATTTGGCCGGGCCGTCAATGGTAAACATGAGTTTCATTCCACCACCTGCAGTTGGGTTGCCTTAAAAGAAAAATAAATGAACCAGCAGATACAGTTGATACTGGATTATTTTCAGCAGCAGGAACAGTTATCGGCTGACGAAAAGAACGCATTGATAAAAGCGCTGAAGAAAGTTAAAAGTGATCTCGAGATCGCCGAATTCAAGCTGGAGCGTACAGAGAAAGTGAAGCGCACCACGGCCATCCTGCTGGATGAAACGATCCAGGAACTGGAACTGAAACGGAAAGCGGTCGAGGAAACCAATGCCGCTCTGCAGCAATCCATGGAAGAACTGAAAGCGGCACAGGCGCAATTGATCCAGTCTGAGAAAATGGCTTCGTTGGGTGAACTGACGGCCGGTATCGCCCATGAGATCCAGAACCCGTTGAATTTTGTCAACAATTTCAGTGATGTAACCCTGGAGTTGATTGGTGAAATGGTGGAAGAGGTTGACAAAGGGAATACAGAGGAAGTAAAAGCGATAGCCAGGGATGTGCAGCAGAATATGGAGAAGATATTGCACCATGGAAAGCGGGCCGGGGAAATCGTAAAAGGAATGTTGCAGCACAGCCGGACCAGTAGCGGACAAAAAGAACTCACTGATATCAATGCATTGGCGGATGAGTATTTGCGGCTGGCCTATCATGGGCTGCGTGCCAAGGACAAAGCCTTTAATGCCACCTTACATACGGAGTATGATGAAAATGCCGGAAAGGTGAATGTGATTCCCCAGGATATCGGCCGGGTAATTCTGAACCTGATTACAAATGCTTTTTATACGGTGAATGAACGGAAGAGGCTTAAAGAAGAGGGGTATGAGCCGGTGGTCACCGTCAGTACCAGCAGAATTTCAGATCATATAGAAATAAAAGTGAAGGATAATGGTATGGGCATTCCGAAAAAAGTGCTGGATAAAATATTCCAACCCTTCTTTACCACCAAGCCTACGGGGCATGGAACAGGGCTGGGCTTATCACTGAGTTATGATATTGTCAAAGCACATGGCGGGGAATTATCCGTTCATTCAGATCATGGCGAAGGGACAGTTTTTATCGTTTCCATTCCGACTAATCATCAGTAAAGTATGAAGAAGTTTAGCATTTTAGTGACCCTTTTCATTTTTTTTGTCGCCACAGGCAAAGGACAGGTGTCTGCGGAACGTATCCAGGATATGAAGCAACAACTGGGAGTGGTAACCAATGATTCTTTGAAGATGTTCTACCTGGAACAGATTGCGGTGGGATACCGGTTCTCGAATATGGATTCCTCCGTGCTTTATAATGACCAGGCATTACAATTGGCAGTGGCCCGGGGTGATATGGTAAAAAAGTGCGAACTCTTGTCCCTGAAAGGAGCAACTATGCTGGAAACCGGACTTATGGCGGAAGCCCTGCAGTTGCAACTGGAGGCATTACGGCAGGCAGAAGAAATAAAGGCAGATGAGACCCGGGCAATTGCATTGAACCATATTGGTAATATCTATATGGAACTGGCAGATTACCGGAAAGCGAATGACTATTATTTCCAGTCACGCGATATTTTTAAAGGAACAAATAATCTGGTTTATTATAATGAACTTTCAAACATCGGTAATATCTATACCTTGCTCGGGAAGCCGGATTCAGCACTCTTTTATCAGCAGATCGTGCTGGATATGTGTGGGAAATCAGATAACAGGCATGCTATGGTGCGTCCCGAAGTGATGTTTCGGATGGGGAACGCGTACCGGCTGAACAAAGACTATCCAAAAGCGTTGGAATTTTATAATCGCGGGATTGCAGAGGCATTATTTGATAATGATATCAGGAATCTGACGATGAATTATAATTTTCTGGCTAACCTGTACCGGGAAATGAACCAACAGGATTCAGCTTTCCATAATGGATACCTGGCATTCAACGCTGCCAGTTCAGTGTTGTTCAGGAAAGGGCGGTATGATGCCTCCTTGTTGCTGAGTGAATTGTATCATAAAAAGGGAAAGCCAGACAGTGCCTATCACTACCTTTCAATCGCTACAGTAGAAAAGGAGCAACTGATGGGCGCAGAACGGATAAGGGAATTGCAGCGGATTCTGTTAAACGAAAAGGAAGCGCAGCGGCAAAAAGAGGTGCAGCGTATTGCCGAACAAAACAGGCAACGGCAATTACTGTTGTTGGCCGGCCTGGGTATTTTTTTATTGGTGGCCGCCATTTTGTACCGTAATAATAAAGTAAAACAAAAATCCAACCGGAAACTCGAGAAAACCCTGACTGATCTGAAGGCCACTCAGTCCCTGCTGATCCAGTCGGAGAAAATGGCCAGCCTGGGTGAACTCACCGCCGGCATTGCCCATGAGATTCAGAACCCGTTGAATTTCGTGAATAATTTTTCGGAAGTGAACACGGAGTTGATAAGTGAATTAGTTGACGAGGTTGAAAAGGGGAATACAGCCGAAGTAAAGTTGTTAGCAACTGACATTAAGGGAAATTCTGAAAAAATAAAACATCACGGTAAAAGAGCGGATGCTATTGTAAAAGGGATGTTGCAACACTCCGGCAGGGGCAGCGGGAAGAAAGAACCAACGGATATTAATGCGTTGACCGACGAGTATTTGCGACTGGCTTATCATGGATTACGGGCAAAGGATAAATCGTTCAATGCCCAATTACATACAGATTTTGATGAGACCATCGGGGCTGTCAATATTATTCAACAGGATATCGGCCGGGTAATCCTGAACCTGATTACCAATGCCTTTTACGCGGCCCCCCTGCCCCCCAAAGGGGGGTTCTCAGACCCCGATTACAGGCACATTCCCACAATCTGGGTGAGTACAAAAAGAATAAGGGATAGCGTAATTATTTCGGTCAGGGATAACGGACCTGGTATTCCTGAAGAAATCAGGGACAAAATATTCCAGCCTTTCTTTACCACCAAGCCCACTGGGCAGGGTACAGGACTTGGATTGAGTCTGAGTTATGATATTGTGAAGGCGCATGGTGGGGAAATTAATGTAGAGACCAAGGAGGGCGGTGGGACCACTTTTACAATCAGTTTACCTGTTAATCAATAAAGATGAAGCTGACCAAACAACTGAAAGCAGAAATAGCCGACGTGTATGAAGCCTTTTGGGGTGCCTTGTTTTATGCGGATATAGAGATGTACAGTCTTTTCCTGGATGAAGATTACCGGTTGATTGGTACAACCGAGCAGGAATTTTTCTTCAGCAAGGCAGAAGCTGTTCGTTTTTTAAAGGCAACCGCTGACCAGTTGGCTGGTAACCTGGAAAGACGAAACAGCCGTCATAAAATAGAAATAATTGACAACCTTGTTTTCATTACCGATCAGTTTGACGCCTATGTACTCATTGACGATAAATGGAGTTTTTATGAAAAGACCCGGGTAACCACCCTGCTTCAGGAGAAGAAGGATGGCTGGAAGATCATACAGCAGCATTTCTCCTTTCCGGATAATAAGGCCGGGAGCGGACAGACCATTGGCCTTGAAAAGATTGCCAAAGAGAATCTGCAGCTCAAAGAAGCGATCCGGAGACGAACCATTGAACTGGAGTTAAAGAACAAGGAGCTGGAGATTGAATTCTCGCTGGAACGCGTACGGGCTGTGGCCATGGGTATGAAGCAGCCGGCCGATATGCTGGAAGTTTGTGAGGTGATAACCCGGGAGCTGATCAGTCTGGGTGTCGGGCCCATCCGGAATATTCAGACAGCGGTTATTGATACAGAAAAGGAAACCTACCAGAATTATGAATATTACCAGGTAGCCCGGGAGAAACTGGTGACTACAGTTGCCTATAAAGAACACCCGACCATTCATGCTTTTGTAAAGCGGATGGTGAAGGATCCTGAAGGGTTTTATGCCCGAAGGATGATAGGGGAGGGATTGAAGAAATGGATAAAGTACCAGGCAAAGGCCGGGCAATTCGTGGATCCAACGTCAAAGAAAGCCGCTTCCCTTCATTACTATTTTTATTCCATCGGGTCCGGGGCACTGGGCATCACCTCGTATGCCCCACTTTCAAAGGAAGCGATTGGTTTGTTCAAACGTTTCCGGAATGTCTTTCAGTTGGCGTATGCAAGGTTTATCGATATACAGCAGGCAGAAGCCCAGACAAGGGAAGCGCAAATTGAAGCTTCGTTAGAAAGAGTAAGAAGCCGGGCCATGGCCATGTATAGTTCAGCGGAATTAACAGAAGTAGCCTTGGAGCTGAGAAAACAAATGGGACTTCTCGGGCAGAAAGACCTCGAAGTATGTGCCATTCATCTGTATGATGATGATCATTCTTTTGAATCCTGGAGTGCCATGAAAGTACCGGGTTCGGCCAATGAAATTCTGCAGACACAGGCCCGCTTTCCCAAAAAAGGAATCCGGATCGTGGATGAGCTGATGAAAAATTATAACGAGGAAAAAAAGGAATATGTTATTGTAAATGCAGGAGCAAAAAGTGTGGAGTGGTTTAGCGTGTTGAAAGAATATGCTCCGGAATTACATTCTTCCATCATGCAGGTGATTGGAGACATGCCGCTGAGAAAACTTAAATCCAACTGGTCGGTGGCAGATTTTTCCGGGGGAGCACTGGTGATGGTCACTTATGGTGAACCTGATGCAGCGTCACGTAGCCTCCTGCGAAGGTCAGCCAATGTTTTTGAGCAGGCCTATATCCGTTTTCTGGATCTGAAAAAAGCAGAAGTGCAAGCCAGGGAAGCACAAATAGAGGTTGCCCTGGAAAGAGTAAGGTCCAGAAGTATGGCTATGCATAAAAGTGAGGAGCTGGCCGATCTTTCTCTAGAGCTGGTTAAGCAGGTGCAAGCCCTTGGAGTGGCAACCTGGTTTTGTGCATTTAATATATACGAGGATGATGAAAATGGCTCAGTGGAATGGGGCAGTAATGGCCAGGGAACTTTTCCAAAATACAGAACACCCCGGGAAGGAGTCTTTCTCCGTTATTATGAAGCAGGACAAAAAGGAGAAACACTGCTGATCAACGAAATCGGAGAAGCAGAATGTCCGGCCCATTACGAGTACCTGTGTACATTACCGGGTCTGGGGGAACAATTGCTGGGTATGAAAAATGCCGGGATTGCTTTTCCGGTTTCCCAGATCGACCATGTGGCTTTTTTTAAATACGGGTATATCATCTTTATTACCTATAAGGCGGTACCTGAATCCCACGATATCTTTGTTCGGTTTGCAAGAATTTTTGAACAAACCTATACCCGCTTTCTTGATCTGAAAAAAGCAGAAGCCCAGGCCAAAGAAGCGCAGATTGAAGCGGCGTTAGAAAAAGTGCGTAGCCGGACGATGGCGATGCAAAGCAGTAATGAGTTACAGGAAACGGCGGCCGTGCTTTTTAATGAGTTTAAAAAATTAGGTACCGATAATGTATACCAGGTTACGATCGGCATTTATAATGAAGAGGAAAGATTGATCGATTTCAGGGTAACGAGTTGGGCCGGTAGCGGTGCACAGGAAAATCGTTCTTTTAAGCTGGATATGAACGAACCGACTGTGTTAAAACCCGCAGTAGACGCTTGGAAAGCCAATAAAAAATCTTTGGTGATCGATCTTTCCGGAGAAACATTAGAAGGATGGCTGAACTACAGAAATAAAATGAGCGGCGTAGCCGTCAGCAGTGCCGATACGGCCGGACGAAGAGTGATCACTGTCGCCTATTATTCAAAAGGGCATTTGTCCATATCTACCCCGGTGCCGGTGCCCACAGAAACACAACGGATATTGGAACGTTTTGCTGCTGTATTCGACAGCACCTATACCCGTTTTCTTGATCTGAAAAAAGCGGAAGCACAGGCATTACGGGCTGAGCAGGATTTAATGGCTATTAAAGAAGCCAAACAGAACGCGGAGGAGGCCCTGGCGGAACTGCAGACCACTCAAAAGCAACTGATCCAGGCGGAAAAAATGGCCAGTCTCGGGGAGCTTACCGCCGGTATCGCCCATGAGATACAGAACCCGCTGAACTTTGTCAACAACTTTAGTGAGGTAAGTAAAGAGCTGTTGGATGAAATGAAAGACGCTATAGATAAAGGCGATACGGAAGAAGTAAAAGATATCATGAACGATGTGATTCAGAATCTGGAAAAGATCAATCATCATGGCAAAAGAGCGGATGGCATTGTAAAAGGGATGTTGCAGCACAGCCGCAGCAGCAGCGGGGTGAAGGAACCGACGGATATCAATGCGCTGGCGGATGAGTACCTGCGACTGGCCTATCACGGGCTGAGGGCCAAAGACAAGTCATTCAACGCTGCATTAAAAACTGAATTTGACGATACGATTGGAAATATTAATGTCATCCCGCAGGATATCGGGCGGGTGATTCTGAACCTGATCACTAATGCGTTTTATGCAGTTGATGAAAAGAAGAAGCAACAGCCTGCCGGTTATGATCCGGAAGTGACTGTGACTACCCGGAGCCAGAAGTCTCTTTCTGGTGATGCATCGGTAGTGATCAGTGTGAAAGATAACGGCAATGGCATTCCCCGGCATGTGATCGATAAGATATTCCAGCCCTTCTTTACCACCAAGCCTACCGGACAAGGAACGGGATTGGGACTGAGCCTGAGTTATGATATTGTGAAAGCGCATGGCGGGGAGCTGAAGGTGGAAACAACGGAAGGCGAAGGCAGCGGATTCATTATTACATTACCGGTATGAGCTACCGGGGACATTAATATCAGGTAAACTGTTATGAGAAAAATTATTTTGTTTTTATTATTCCTGCAATTCCAGTTGTGCTGCTTTGCACAAAACAGGATGCTTGATTCACTTAAAGCAACGCTGCGGAATGCAAAAACAGACACGGCCAGGCTGCGCCTTTACGTGGCATTGGGAGAGGCCAGCAGCAAGAATGACAAATGGCTGTACACTGAACCGGCATTGCAATTGGTCGATCAGCTTTTTTTGGTGGAAAAAGATAACCAGGAAAGGCAAAAGCTCATTGGGCAGGAGCAATCACTTTTATCGCTGATGGGAGTTTATTACAGGAATAGCGGTGTGACGGAGTGGGGGAAAGCAATGGCCTATCTTCAGCACCGGCTGCAGGCTATTGAGAAAACCGGCGATCAGCGAAGAGCCGGATCTTTTTTGTATGGAATGGCAGGGGTCTCAATAGATCAAAAGAAAGATTCAGCACTTTTTCGTAAGTACATTACCCGAAGCATATCTGTTGCAAAGGAAATTAAAGACACGGTTTTAATGGTGAACGGATACTTGTTTATGGGAGCTTTTTACAGCTCGGCAGGAAATTATGAGGCAGGACTGGATGCGATCCAGTCATCTATTTTCAGCTGCAGGGAAATGAGTTTTGATAAAGGGTTGATACAAAGCCATAGATTATTGGCCATCTTATACAGAGATTTCAATGAATCTGACCTGGCACTGGAAAACCTGCAAACGGCCCTGGCTATTTCATACAAAACGAAAGATTCGGTTGAGATTTGCCTGACATTAAGAAACCTGGGAAATTTTTATGCAAGGCAAAAAGACATTACAAAAGCCATTGAGAACCTGGAACTAGTACAAAAAATCAATGGTTCTATTGGCAATCCCCCGTTCACATCGGGCGATATTTATCTGGATATCGGGAATGCGTACAGTGATAATATGGACTATAAGCAGGCTCAGTTTTTTTTAGAAAAAAGTCTGAGCACAACTGAAGGTTTAAGTGATCAAAAGGAGAAAGCAACTGATAATTGGCGAATACCTGCAAATCTTATGCATTTAGGTAATGTACATTATCAACAGAATCATTTTGAAATAGCCAGTAATTATCATACACGTTGTGTCCGTTTTCTTGATTCAATCGGGGATCCGTATCAGACAAAGTCCTATATGCTTTATTTGTTGGCAAGGGATTACTTTGGGTTAAAGGATTTTGCAAGGGCAAAAGAATTAAGTGATATAGCCAACGTAGAATTTAAAAGAGATTGGTTTGATGTAGAAGGGAGGGCTGACATCGAATTACTTTCTTTCAGGATTGACTCTGCCCGGGGTGATGGTTTTGGCGCATTGAGTCATTATAAGGAGTATGCTTCCTTGAAAGAAAGATTGAGTGGCGATGAAATTAAAAGGGAAGCACAGAAAGATAAGTTCAACGCCGAAAAGGAAAAACAAAAATCAGAACAGGATAAGAAAGATGCCATTGCCAGGCGTACTCGTAACCTGCAATACGTTGCCATTGGTGCCATGTTGCTGCTGGGTGTTTTTTTATGCTATGGGTATATTGTAAAGAACAGGGACAAGAAGAAGATTGAGAAGGCGTACGCCGACCTGCAATCCGCCCAATCCCAGCTCGTCCAATCCGAGAAAATGGCCAGTCTGGGAGAACTCACTGCCGGCATTGCTCATGAGATTCAGAATCCGTTGAATTTTGTCAATAATTTTTCGGAAGTAAATAGTGAGTTGATAAGTGAATTGGTTGACGAGGTTGACAAGGGGAATACAGCTGAAGTGAAATTGATTGCAGGGGACATAAAAGACAACTCTGAAAAAATAAAACACCACGGCAAACGAGCCGATGCCATCGTAAAAGGCATGTTGCAACATTCCAGCAGTGGCAGCGGGAAAAAGGAGCCTACGGATATCAATGCTTTGGCCGATGAGTACCTGCGGCTGGCCTATCATGGACTCCGGGCCAAGGACAATTCCTTTAATGCCACCATGAAAACGGATTTTGACCCGGCAATTGGCAATGTCAACATTGTACCGCAGGATATCGGCCGGGTGATCCTCAATCTGATCAGCAATGCTTTCTATGCGGCCCCCCTGCCCCCCAAAGGGGGGTTCTCAGACCCCGATTATAGTCATGTTCCAACAGTCTGGGTAAGTACAAAAAGGGAAGGGGATAAAGTAGTTATTTCAGTGAGGGATAATGGACCTGGTATTCCTGCCGAAATCAGGGACAAAATATTTCAGCCTTTCTTCACCACCAAGCCGACCGGGCAGGGAACAGGGTTGGGCTTGAGTCTGAGTTATGATATTGTGAAAGCGCATGGAGGGGAGTTGAAAGTGGACACCAGGACAGCAGGTGGCGACTCAGTGGCTGATACCGGTACAACATTCACTATTTATTTACCTGTAATATAAAACGTAAATGAAAAAAGTTAAAGGGCTACTTATCATTGTACAGCTCATGTTGTTTCCCGGGTATGTTTTTTCACAGCAACCCCGGTTTAACAAAGTGCTGGACGTGGAAAAAAATGGCTTTGGACCGGTGTTTTCCATTACTCAAGATCAGAAAGGATTTGTCTGGTTTACTTCCGTATTGAAGGGATTGCAACGGTATGACGGGAAAAAGCTAACCGGCTTTACGCATAACAATGATAATCCCAATTCCCTGGTGAACAACCTGGCAGTTGCTGTTTCCGTGGATTCATCTGGTTTTATTTGGGTAGGAACCATAGGTTTTGGTGTGGATCGCCTTGATCCTGAAACAAAAAAATTCACGCATTTCCGGCATGACCCAACCGATCCTTCCAGTCTGGGAAGTGATACTGTTTTTGCCATAATGACCGATCGTTCTGGAATCATCTGGATCGGTTCCAGCCGGACCCTTGACAAGTTTAATCCGGCTACCGGAAAGTTTACGCATTACCCAATTGACGGGCTTGTCAATTATGTCCCCAATTCAGAAGAGATTCCGATAGTCAATACCATTATTGAAGACAGTAACGGTTTTTTATGGGTCGGCTGGGGAGATCCATTTACCGGTAAACCGGACGGGACTGGTGGGCTATCCCGATTTGATAAGTCCTCCGGCAAATTCCTACATTATAAGCATGATGCAGGCAATCCAAACAGCCTGTCTGATAATAACGTTTTTTGTGTTTTTGAAGACAGTAAAAAAGTACTTTGGGTTGGTACCAAAGGAAATGGGTTACAGTCTCTGGATCGGGCAACCGGAAAGTTTACCCGGTATGGATATTATGATCCATCCCATCCGGTGGGGTTGAGCCGTCCACCCAATAGCGGGAGTCAGTTTGATTACGTCAGTTTTGTTGTCGAAGATATAAAGGGAGGATTATGGACCGGTTCCAAGTCTGCCGGGCTCAATAAATTCGATCCGGTGCAGCAAAAGACCACGCATTTCGGACGTGTCAGAAATGATAAGTCGAACCTGTTCCTGAAAGATACCCTGGATGGATTTAAGGACAGTTCCACTTTCAGGGCTTTCTCAGCAAAAGACGGTTTACTCTGGATTGCCAGCGAGGGTAGCATTTATACAGTTGACTTTACCTCCACGTTTATTCCTTTTACTTATCTGAACTTTCCTGCGGGCTCATTTTATTTTGAAGAAGAGAAAAAGAATATCTGGATATTGACTGACAGCGGAATGATCAGGAGAAATTTGTTGAATAATCAGCAAAAAGTATTCAGGCATGATCCCCGGGACGCAAACAGTCTTTCTGATTTTTCGGTGTTCGATTTAAAAGGGGATGAGGAAGGAAATATCTGGATCGCCACTCATAATACCGGTTTAGAAAAATTCAATATCAGGACAGAACAATTTACTCATATCCGGCACGATAAAAACAATCCGGCCAGCCTGGTGAATGATTCCTCGCATGTCCTGTTTATTGACCGGCAGCATTTTCTATGGGTCGGTACGCATAACGGGTTGTCCCGTATGGATACCAAAACCGGCAAATGCACCAATTATATCTATGATCCAGCCGATAGTCTGAGTATTGGCAAGGGACATATAAACTGTATCATACAGGATAAGAGTAACCGGATATGGGTAGGGAACGACGAAGATATGTTCGTGCTGGACAGTCAGTCTGGTAAGTTTAAACGCTACAAAATAGGCAGTGGTTCACTGGCCATGGGATGTTCCGATCTGGATGGAGTGTTATGGGTAGCCTGTAATGCTGGCCTGTATTTTTTTGACCAGCAAACGGACCGTTTCAAAAAATTTACCTCCCAGATTTTCCCGGAGGGAATAGATGGCATTTGTGGCCTCGTGGAAGATGAAAAAGGAAACTTATGGGTGAGCACCATTAGTAATATCCTCCGGATCAGCAGGGGACGGGATGAGGTGAAAGTGTACGGTACAGCCCAGGGGGTTCAATCCGGTACAGCTGTATGGATGAAGAACATCAGGGTAAACGATGGCCGCTTGTTCCTCGGCGGAGCAAAAGGCTTTTACAGCTTTAAGCCCAATGAACTGCTGGATGAGAGAACAGCACCTATTATAAATTTCACCAGTTTTAAGATCGGGAGTGAAGAGGTGGTGGCCGGACCGGGAAGCCCGTTAAAGCAGCCAATCTGGAAAACCAATGAGGTCCGGCTGAATTACAGCCAAAATACTTTTTCATTGGAATTCGGGGCCATTGATTATAAAAACGGGGGCGATATAAAATACCTCTGCAAACTGGAGAATTATGATATTGAGTGGCGGGATATCGGCACTGAGCCAAAGGTCACATATTTTAATCTCCCCGCTGGTAAATACACCTTGTATGTCAAAGCGATCAATATTGATGGCTCTGTGGCGGAGAAAAGCATCGCCATTAGCATTGCCCCGCCCTGGTGGAAATCCTGGTGGGCTTATACTTTCTATGGGTTGTTAGTGATCCTTGCCGGATTCCTCATCTACAAATACCAGAAAAGTTATATCGTAAAGCGGGAAAGGGAAAGAACCCAGCAAAAAGAACTGGCACAGGCCAGGGAAATTGAAAAAGCCTATACGCAATTGAAGTCCACACAGGCGCAGCTTATTCAGTCGGAGAAAATGGCCAGCCTGGGGGAACTTACCGCCGGCATTGCCCATGAAATACAAAACCCGTTGAACTTTGTGAATAATTTTTCAGAAGTCAACACAGAGTTAATAAGTGAATTAATGGAAGAGGTGGACAAGGGGAATACCGCTGAAGTAAAGTCTATTGCGACCGATATCAGGGAAAATTCAGAGAAGATCGTGCACCATGGTAAAAGGGCCGATGCCATTGTAAAAGGCATGCTGCAGCACAGCCGCAGCAGCAGTAACCAGAAAGAACCTACGGATATCAATGCACTGGCGGATGAATATTTGCGGCTGGCTTACCATGGGTTAAGGGCCAAGGATAAGTCCTTTAATGCGACGATGCATACGGATTATGATTCAAGCATCGGAAGTATTCAGATTGTGCCGCAGGATATTGGAAGGGTGATTTTGAATTTGATCACCAATGCTTTTTATGTAGTAAATGAAAAGAAAGCCCTTCGGCAGGATCAGGGTAATAGTTATGATCCAACGGTTTCAGTCAGGACACGGAAGCTCGATGGTAAAGTGGAAATTAAAGTGTCCGATAATGGGAATGGCATTCCACAGAAAGTGCTGGATAAGATATTTCAACCGTTTTTTACCACCAAGCCCGCCGGGCAGGGTACCGGGCTCGGTTTGTCATTAAGTTATGATATTGTCAAGGCACATGGCGGGGAGATAAAACTGGAAACAAAAGAAGGGGAAGGAACCACCTTCATTATTCAATTACCTGATTCATTATCGTAAATGAAACGTTTCGTTATTATAATATTATTGATTGGGTGCTCAAGTACATTAACCGCCCAGCCCCTGTTGCCTGACAGCCTGCGGTATGCTTTTCAGCAAGCTACAGCGGATTTAGTAAAGTTTAAAGTATCCAGAGCCATTTATACTTTTTACGAGGAAACCAACCGCGATTCAGCATTGCATTATGCCTCGTTCCGGTATGAACTGGCGAAAAAATACAAGCGTCGCCTAGAAGAAGCGTATACACAAGGGCAAGTGGCCTATCAGCAAATCTACCTGGGCCGTTTCAGTGAAGCATTGACGAACCTGACGGAAGCTATTCAGATCGCCACGGACAGCAAAGAGGCCAATACCTGGGAACTGACTCCTTTCCCTGGTCCGGGTAAGAACCGGCTGATTTCGCTATCCATGTTGAATCACATGTATGGTCACCTGAAATTGCAGACCGGAAGCACGGAAAGCCTGTATTACTTTAAAGAAGGCCGACGCATCGGACTGGAAGCCGGGAATGATTTCCGGATTACCGTGGGCGACATGGTGCTGGCCACTAATTATCTTTCATTGAATCAACCGGATTCCGCCCTGATCTATGCCCGGGAAGGTGAGCGCTATGGTAAACAGGGAGGAGTAACCAAATACCTGGCCTATATATGGTCGGTCATGGGGGATATTTACCGGAAAAATGGAAGCGATTCCATGGCCTTGTTTTATTATCATCAATCGCTGCAAAGTGGCAAGGCAACGGGTAATTTCACCGTGGTGGCGGGGACTTATGAGAAACTGATTACCTATTATATGGAAAGGAAGCAGGCGGATTCGGTACTGTACTATGCGTCCATCAACCTGCCGGCGATAAAATCGCTGGGTGCCGTTACGTCATTCGTGGCCAGCGAGGTAAACCTGGGTAAAGCCTATCAGCACCTGGCCACTGCCTATATAATGAAAGGAAAAGTGGATAGTTCCAATAAATACCTGCAACTGGCGCTCACCGTGAAGGATAGTGTAACGGGGGAAAAACTGAAACGGCTGGCTGCTTTTCAACGATTGACCCTGGATGAACAAGTCAGGTTACAGAACGAAGAAAAGGAAAGGATCGCTGCCGGAAACAAAAGAAGGCTCTACCTGTTACTGGCCGGTATCGCGGTGGCCCTCATAATTATCGGACTGATTTACCGGAACAATCGGCAAAAGCAACGGGCTTATGAGCAGCTCCAGCGACAAAAAGAGGAAACGGACCTGCAGCGGGAAAAAGCGGATGCCGCGCTGGTGGAGCTGAAATCCACCCAATCGCAGCTGATTCAATCGGAGAAAATGGCTAGTTTAGGTGAACTGACGGCCGGTATTGCTCATGAAATACAAAACCCGTTGAATTTCGTGAATAATTTTTCTGAAGTAAGCAGTGAGTT
>Ga0209717_1002248_pt1 | contig 18900 bp, 15 predicted proteins | sample AD_UKC048_MetaG_FD_184418 | JGI IMG/M metagenome (GOLD analysis project Ga0209717, IMG submission 184418) | Active sludge microbial communities of municipal wastewater-treating anaerobic digesters from USA - AD_UKC048_MetaG (SPAdes) (version 2) | ecosystem: Engineered > Bioreactor > Anaerobic >... | reverse complement strand
GATTTTACCCGAAGGAAGTGATACCATCATCGGCAGTAGCCACAAGGATTTGAATGGGGAGTGGTATCGTCTGGACGCCCAATACAACATTTCCCGGCCTGAAAATCGTCGCAACAAGCGGCTTCTCGATTTGGTACTGGCGCTGATCTTATTGCCTACTTTTCCTTTGAGTATATTCCTGAATGTGCGCAAGCAAATGTTGTGGGCCAATGCCTGGCCGGTGTTGATTGGCCGCAAAACCTGGGTGGGGTACACGGATGCCGAAGCGGACTTGCCCAAACTCAAACCGGGGGTGTTGAATCCAATGGATGCGATACCTGAGGTTGTATTAAGTGAATATGGCCAACGCAAACTAAACCAGAATTATGCCAGGGATTACCAGGTAGGGGAGGACTTGCGTTTGTTGTGGGTTTATTGGAGCAGGCGCGGTTGATCCTGTGTTTTAACACCCCGCCGCAGGCAGAGGGGTAAACGGTTACGTTTTAAAAACCTTCAATCGGCTTTCAATTTCATGCGCCTCCATTGCCGCCAAAACCGCCTCATGATCTTTCCATTGCGCCTCAAACTTCCGCATAAATTCCCCTAAAGCCTTGCCTTGTAGCTCAGGAAATAGCCTCATCACCACCTGCCCGGAATACTTTCCGCGCAGCTGTTGCACAAAACCTTCTCTTTGGCGCTCTTGCTCAATTTTTTTCAACAAATGGGCTTCTGGAAAAAATGCCTCAATCATTGGCAGATAGGCATCGCGTTCTTCCTGAAAAGTGAAGGTTTGGGTGATGCGATTTTCTTGCAACCACTGGATAAAACGCTGCATGGTATGGCGCTCTTTTACCCGCTTGGCAGTAGTTGCATCTTGCTCCTCATAAGGTTTAATGGAAAAATATGGACTTGCCGTGGCCCAGCGGAACATCTCGTCCAGCGTGTCAAAACCGCGCTCCCAATGGGCGTAATCCAGGTCCAAAAAAGCAAAGATGCGGGCAAAATCCAGCGATACGGGCAGGTCTTTTTGAAAGTGTCCATCGGTCCTGCGGAAAACGTATTGCAGGCCCTGTTCTCCGTATTTGAGGTTGAAACGTTTGAATATTTTACCCAAAATATTACCAATGTCGTTGAAGGAGAGGTAGTGATAGGTGGATTCAAAAAAAGCCTGCTCCTTGCAGAAATAATCTACTTGAAAATGCTGATAAACGGTGCTGAACACCGCTCCTGCCGATTTGTATTGCTCAATGCCCAGGTCTTGTACGATCTGCATCCGCAAATCTTGCCAGGTACTTTGGATGGCGGCATCCGAAATGATGATGTCTACGTCGCCAAAATCGGCTTTGCTCCGGTAATAACGAGGAATGCGGTACTGATCCCCCATTTTGCGATCGAGGTATTCCCTCAATTCCGTTTCAATGACGGCGTATTGCGCCTGTGGCAAGCGACCAAGTTTGAATAAATTCCCACCCATGATTCCATTCAATTAAGGGGTTTTGAGGTAAAACTTAAACAAGCACATTAAGTTCCAAAAACTTAACACTCCTAACCGACAAAAATATTTGGAGCAGGGTTAAAAAACCTTATTTTGCCGCTCAAATTCAAACGATTTTATCATCTTTTTGAAAAAACCATTATGAAATTGCTTCTCTGCACTTTTTCTTTATTGTTCTTTTTTGCCATTGGTTCTATCCAAGCACAGTCTGCTCCTGCTGCGGTTCCTGCGCTGGATACGGTTGCGGCAAAAGATTTCTTGGGTAAATACGATACGGGCGGTATGGGCACCATCGTCGTTACTTTGGAACAAGGTAAACTGATTGGTTCTATGGAAGGCCAGGGTAGTGCGCCACTGGTCCCCACTTCCACTCCCAATGTATTTAACATCGAAGGGTTTGATGGCACCGCAACCTTCATCCGCGATGAAAGTAAAAAAGTAATCAAAGTCAAATTAGCCGTAGAAGACCAGGTCATTGAAGGTACCAAATTGTGATATCGGAATAATGCGATTGGAAAATGGGCTGTCGATTCGCTTGGATCGGCGGCCCATTTTTTATTATCGCAAGATTCGGGTTGGAAAGCAAACCCCAGTCTGGTATCTTTGAAAAAAGGTAGAAGCAATGCACACCAACAATATGGAAAACCTTGAAGATCGTGTAGGAAAAAACCTGACTTTAGACCCCGCCGACTGGCGTCAAATGCGGGAACTAGGGCATCAAATGATCGACGATGTTATGGATTACCTCGAAAACATCGGCGAGCAACCCGTTTGGAAACCCATTCCTCAAGAAGTTAAAACCTTCCTCTCCCAAGATATTCCCCGCGAACCCCAAGACATCGAAGCCATTTATCGGGAATTTAAACAATACATTTTTCCTTATACCAAGGGCAATATTCACCCCCGGTTTTTTGCCTGGGTACAAGGTACGGGCACCCCCCTCGGCGTTTTGGCCGACCTGCTAGCCGCCACCATGAACCCCAACGTGACCATTGGTGAACACGCCGCGCTGTACGTCGATCAACAAGTGGTCAACTGGTGCAAACAACTATTGAACTACCCCGCCGAGTCATCGGGAATTTTACTGAGCGGCGGCTCCATGGCCAACATCACCGCGCTGACCGTAGCCCGTAACCACCAGTTGCAAAAAAACATCCGCAAAGAGGGCTTGTACCAAACCGGCGCCCAACTAACCTTGTATTGTTCTGCCGAAACCCACAGTTGCATCCAAAAGGCAGTCGAAATCCTGGGTTTGGGTGGCGATGCGGTGCGGAAAATCTCGGTCAATGCGCGTTACGAAATCAATGTGGCCGAGCTGGTCGCCACCATCGAAGCGGATCTGGCGCAAGGCCATCAACCTTTCTGTATCGTCGGCAGCGCCGGAACCGTCAACACTGGAGCCATTGATCCAATGGACGAACTCTTGGCCATTTGTCAGCGCTACCAATTGTGGTTTCACGTGGATGGCGCTTACGGGGCCTTGGCCAAATTGGACCCGCACTATGCCTCGGCGCTAAAAGGAATCGAACAAGCCGACAGCGTGGCTTTTGATTTGCACAAATGGCTGTACGTGCCCTATGAAGTGGGCTGCACCCTGATCAAAAACGCCGAGGCTCACCGCAGCGCTTTTGCCATCACGCCCAATTATCTTTTGCAAGAAAAACGTGGACTGGCCGGAGGCCTTGAATCCATCAACAACTACGGTTTCGAATTGTCGCGGGGATTTAAAGCGCTCAAAATTTGGATGTCGATCAAAGAACATGGCCTGGCCAAATACGCGGCCATGATTCAGCAAAATAACCTGCAAGCTGCTTATTTGGGGCAATTGGTGGAAAATGCACCAGAATTGGAATTGCTCGCTCCGGTATCTTTGAGCATTGTTTGTTACCGTTACGTACATCCCGCCTTGTCGGAACTGGAACTCAATGCCCTGAACCGGGAAATCCTGATTCAATTGCAGGAACAGGGTATTGCCTCCCCTTCCTCCACCTTGTTGCAAGGGCGGTACGCCATTCGGGTGTGCATTGTGAATCAGCGTACTAAAAAAGCTGACTTGGAATTGCTGATACAAGCCACCTTGCGGATTGGAAGTGAGCAGATAGCGCTATTTTTAACTCGCATTGCGCATTTTTTTACCGCGGAGTAAAGGAGGGTACGCGGAGTTCCGCAGAGTTTTAGTTTTAAGGAGTTTGCCACCTGCGATGGCTGGAGTTTGGGCTCTAGGAAGACCTTGCTGAAAATCAAGTCAAGGATAATGAGACTTGCTAACGGGTCATGAACCAAACTTCAGGAATAGCGACCTCCGAGGCCTCTGTGCACCGCAGGTGCCCCTGAAAAACTCCGCGGAACTCCGCGTACCCTCCTTTACTCCGCGGTAAAAAAATGCATGTGAGGGATTAACACTCAAAACCATTGCGGTATGAAAACCATTCAACTCGTTTTAGTCCTGTTATTGAGCCAAATGACCCTTGCTGGACATTCCCAGACGTCCAAACCCCTCCGCGTAGGGGTAATCGGGCTGGTACACGACCATGTCAACTGGATTTTGAATCGGGCCAAAGCCAATGACATCGAAATCGTCGGCATCGTAGAGCCCAACCGTGCATTGGTGCAGCGTTATGCCAAAAAGCCCGGTTTTGACGTCAATTTGGTGTATAGTACCATCGAAGAAATGGTGGAAAAAACTAAACCAGAAGCGGTTACCGCCTTCAATTCCATCTACGACCACCTCAGCACGGTAGAGTATTGTGCGCCACGCGGCATTCATGTGATGGTGGAAAAACCACTGGCAGCCAACTGGAAACACGCCCAACGCATGATCGAGCTGGCCCAAAAACACCAGATCCAACTCTTGACCAACTTCGAAACCACCTGGTACGGCAGCAACGCCAAAACCTACGAACTGATTCATCAGGACAACAAAATTGGGCCGATCCGCAAAATGGTGTTCCATCATGGCCACCCTGGACCCATCGAAATTGGGTGTAGCGCCGAGTTTTTGGCTTTCCTTACCGATCCGGTGCTGAATGGGGGTGGTGCCTTGACCGATTTTGGTTGTTATGGCGCAAATCTAGCCACCTGGTTGCTCAAAGGGGAAACGCCCAAAACGGTGTTTTGTAGCCTACGCCGCATCAAACCCAACTTGTACCCGAAAGTGGACGACGAGGCCACCATCGTGCTGGAATACGCCAATACCCAAGTCATCATCCAGGCTTCCTGGAATTGGCCCTATGGCCGCAAAGACATGGAAGTGTACGGCCAAAACGGGGTCATTGAATGCCTCAATGGCAAAGATATGTTGGTCGGCCCCAAACTGGAAGACCGGGGTAAACCGCTCGTAGCGGAGGCTTTGCCCCCCGGATTGAACGATCCTTTTGCGTACCTGGAAGGGGTTATCCGAGGGCGCATCAAAGTTCAACCTTTTGACTTATCCGCACTGGACAACAACCGCATCGTGGTACAAATTTTGGAAGCGGCCAAACGTTCGGCGGAAACGGGGAAAGTGGTGGAGTGGGGGAAGTTTTTTGGGAAGAAGGGGAAAATAGATTGAATACCTGTTTGGTTTCAGTCCTCACGGCGTTTTAGCAGCCCTAATGCTCAAATTGGCGAAGCTACCATCCGAACCTTCTCCCACCCAAAGGGCAATTTTCCCACTTTGATAAGTGCTCAATTTTTCCACACGCAAACAAGCTTCTGTAGCCCCATTGACAACAACCTGCACATTTTTCCCAAAAACCGTGATTTTGACATGAAACCACTCGTCGGGATTCGGCACGGGTTTGACTTTGTTTTCGTATTTGCCAGGAAAGTTTTCACGCAAATTGAACCAGGGAAACTTTGGATGGACGATGTACTGCACCGCCCGCCAGCGGCGAATGGTATCTGCATTCACAAAATTGAAAGGCCGGAGGTAAATGCCATCATAGGTGCTATCATTCTGGACGTGGAAGGCTACCCCTACAAAACTTCGTCCATCTACATTTTTGCCTTTTACATCGAACTCGATGCTGCCTTCTTTAAATTCGAAGTCATTCAAAAGGTATAAGCCATTGCCTTTGGCAGCATTAAATTTGACGGCTTCGCGACTGCCATCCACGACTGATACAATGGTTCTGCCGGATAAAGTCCATAAGTTGAAGTTGGACAGGTCGGGCTGAAAACTGGGGGCTTGAGCCTGTGCCGCGCAATAAATTACAGGGAACAACATGGCCAGGAGAATGGTCTTGCGGGTGATCATATGCTTTGGATTTGGTTTGAAAAACTGATCCAAAATGCACAGCTAAACTTTAATGCGCTTATTCAAATGGAATTCAAGTTTGTTCAAGTTTGAGATAGCCCTTTCTTTTGCGCCCAAATCACGATTTGAAGCGCCCACTCAAACCATTCATCGTAGGTTTGAGCATCATTTTAATTCAACATCTTCATGCAAAAAAAATGGAAGTCCCTGAGCCTCTTGCTGCTTTGCTCAGTAGTACTATTTGGACAAGCTGCCACGGTGAAAAACCGCATCAAAAATGTCGAAAATGGCCTCATCCCCTACGTGCCCGTGCAGGGGTTTCCCGCCTGGAACATTTATGAGCGGATGAAGCACTACAAAGTGCCCGGGGTCAGCATCGCAGTGGTCAACAATTTTAAGCTAGAATGGGCCAAAGGTTATGGCTTGGCGGATACCTTGAAAAAAACGCCAGTTACGCCCCAAACGATGTTCTCCGCAGGCTCCATCAGCAAGTTGGTTATGGCGGCGGCGGCCTTCCAATTGATCCAGGAGCAAAAAATCAGCCTGGACGACCCCATCAACGCGTACCTCAAATCCTGGAAAATCCCGGAAAACGACTATACCCGTCAAACGCCGATTACCCTGCGCATGCTCTTGAGTCATACCGCAGGCACCTCCCAAACTTCTTATTTTGGTTTTACCCCCGACAAAAAAAATCTGCCTACCATTCTCGATATTTTATCCGGTCAGCCCAATGCCGAGAGCCGGGGTGTGGTGGTCAACAGCGAGCCCAAAAAGGAGTTTCGCTATTCGGGCGGTGGCAGCATGATCGCCCAAATGGCGTTGATGGATGTGAGCGGCGAAGGGTTTGAAGACTTGTGTGATCGTGTTTTGTTCCAGCCCTTGGGGATGTCCCAAAGTACCTTTGCGCAGCCCTTGCCTTCCAAATTTCAGGAGCAGGCAGCTTGGGGTTATTCCTACGCATCTTGGTACGAGGGAATGCCCTACGTGTATCCGCAGCAAGCCGCCGCGGGTTTGTACGCCACCCCCAGCGATCTGGCCAGCTTCCTCATCGAAATCCAGCAGGCTTTGTGTGGAAAAGGGAAAGTGCTGAGCCAAGCCAGTGCTCAAACCATGGTAACGCCGGTAGCGAAAGTATCCGAAGGTGGTTTTCGGGAAGAAATCGGCGTCGGACCTTTTTTACTCCAGCGCATCGACAATCAGGATCCGCAGGGGCGTTATTTTGAGTTCACCGGGGTCAACGCCGGTTTTGTGGCCTACCTGATCGGCAACATTACCGAGGGCTACGGCGCAGTCATCATGCTCAACACGGGGGACGATTTTAATGGCCTGGGCAAGGAAATTCGCCGGGCCATTGCCCAAACTTACGGTTGGCACAATTTTTTACCATCAGCAGTTCAGCCGAAAAAATGGACGAAAGCGGAACTCGAGCGGGTGGTAGGTCGCTACCGACTGGGTCCGGATGAGGTGATGTCCTTCCAAAGAGAAGGAGACCATCTGATCCAGGTCATCAACTCCGGTTCGCCGATCCCTTGCTTCCCCATTGCCAAGGACAGCATTGTTCTGACTGATTTTAATATTAAAGCGCATTTCCGCTTCGATGCGCAAGGTCGGGCCATATCCTTTCAGTCAGCGTACCAACCTAACGCCATCCCCCGCATGGCCGAGGACGAGTTCACACCCACGGAACTAATCAATATCCAAAGGCTACCCGAAGCCCAAGCCCTGCTCCGTACACAGCAACTCAACGTGTATCAAATTACCTACAAAATTTACGAATTACTGAACAGTAAACCGGTAGGGAATTTTGCGGCAGCTAAAATGTTACTGGAACTGGCCGAGGAGCAACACCCTAAATCGGCGATTGTGTTTGCCCGCTGGGGCGATTATTACCTCAAAATGCAGGATCGGGCGGCGGCGATTCGGGCCTATGAACGGGCGAATCAGTTGGATCCGAGTGATGAGGGGGTGCTGAAGGTTTTGGGGAGGTTGAAGTAGGGGGCTTGATAGAGGTGGAATATTCAATTTCTGCCATTCACGGTGGCAGAAATTGTCCTTTTATTCTCGCACCAGTTGTGCGAGAATTTCAACCACAAAATTATTCTTGACTGAATCTTGCTTGATAGGAGTCTAGCTGTAGCTTTGCTTCTTCCTGACTTAACCCTTCGTCTTGCAAAATCTCCTTGATGATGGCCCTCACATCTTCCAAGGGCAAATCCACTAGGATAGCTACCTTTTCAAATGAGAACTCTTGAAGGCTCCAGAGTTTCTTGGCAAACTCACGTTTTTCCAGAGCAATGCCTTCTACAATGCCTTGTTCTCGGCCTTGTTCTAGTCCTTGTTCTAGCCCTTGTTCTAGTCCTTGTTCTAGTCCTTGTTGCTTCACATCTTCCAGAATAGCTTCAATAAGTCCCATAGGTTTATCTGCTTGAGTTAATGCCATCAAATCTTGTTCAAAAATAGCTTCAATTTCTGAATTTGTAAAGGGCAAATAGAATTTTATAAAGTTGATGATCAGGCTGATTTTATCTCTGGGGATATTGCGCATTTTGAGCCGTTCAATTAAGTTGAGCTTGAGGGCACGGAGGGCTTGGTCATCTGCAGGTTGGTCTAAATATTGCCAAGCAGCTTCCATAATGGCTGCAAAAGGATTTGGGTTTTGACTCAATTCGGCCGGAGTATGCTCGCACAAAACATAAGTGTTGAATTTATAAATCAGTTCTGTGCCCAAAAAAGAGGCTCGATATTCCTTAAAATGATGCTTGTGTTCCCAATCCGTGTAAATAGCTAGCGCTGTAACTGGTCGTTGAAATTTATCGCCGATGCGATAAACACATTCATACATGCGACGATCAAAAAAAGGATCGGAATAACCCTGTACTTCTACATGGATCAAAAACCAGACTTCTTCGCCATCTTTTAACCACACTTTAATGAGCTTATCTGCATGCCTACGACGACTGGGATTTTCAGGCAACAACTTTTGCAACTCAGTATCGAGAAACTCGAAATCGCGTTCAAAATCAATTAAATCTACATATTCGGCAAAGAAAAACCGGATGAATTCATCGATTAGACTTTCGATAATGCCTTTCCAGAGAGCGTCTTTTGAAATGTGCATGGGGGGAATTTAGGAGTGTAAAAATAATTAAAAGTTTTGTTTTTTTTAAAATAAACACAAAAAAATAAATCGCCTTTGCACTCCATAAATGCTCCCTAGTATTCAAACTTTGCCATTGTAAACTTTTGAATGTATGATCGAGTTACACTACTTAGTAATGAAAAGCGTCCCCCCTCAATCCAACCAATAACACTACCAATTCTACACTTTTGCTTCAAAACTTGCAAAATGCCCTTTCTGATGACCTACAATTAGTCGAAATATGATAATGCGACAGAAAAGATTTAGCTCACCCTGCCAACAAATTTTCCAAAATCACTTTCCCGCCAAAAATAATACACAACAGTGACGACAACAGCGTGAGGCGCCAGCGCCACAAGCCTCCCTGGGCAAGTTTTTGTGAAAAGGGTAAGCTCAACATTCCGGCAGCCAATAACATTCCAGCAATGGATCCCACCCCAAAAATCAACAAATAGAGTACGGCTGGAAAGGCGGATTCAATTTCTGTCATCACCAACAAAACCAGTGCCCCACTCCCGGCCAGCCCGTGTACCAACCCGACTCCATAAGCCAGTTTATGATCGTGTGGCTCCAGATTGGCATGCATTTGTGCATGGGCTTTTTCGTGTTCCCAGGTCTTCCAGATTCGATGTACCCCCAGAACCATTAGCATCAGGCCCACCCCGGCTTCAAAAAAATGAAAAGTTTGAGCATGAATGCCCACTTTGGCCAAAATCATCAAAACCCCAATGATCAGAATAGTTGAAGTATGCCCAAGCCCCCAATAAACCCCATCTTTGAGGGCTTCCCATAGGGTTTTGCGCCGGGTTACAATATTGCTCACCGCCAACAAATGATCCACTTCAAAAGCATGGCCAAAACCAACTACAGCAGCAAACAACAAAGGAAGGGTAATCATAAAAGCTGATTTTAGGTTTTGTATTTAATCAGGTGTCATCAACAAATCCGGGGCAATTGTTCGCCCAAAGGCATGTTTACCACTCGTTTTCCACCTATTGAGCTATGCAAGACGACTTGTTTAGGGTGGACATCAACGATTTCTCCAATCATGGCCGCCTGGAGTCCGTTTTCATCTGCTTGCAGCTGCTCCAAAACCGCTTCAGACACTTCGGCTGCAACGACCGCGATAAAAATGCCTTCGTTGGCTACGTACAAAGGATCAAGGCCCAGCAATTCACAAGCACCCTGAACATCCTCGGCCAAGGGCAGATTTTTTTGCCAAATTTCAACCCCCAGCCGGGTATCCCGAGCCATTTCATTGAGTACTGTAGCCACCCCACCGCGGGTAGGATCGTGAAGCAGGTGAATTTTATCCCCGAATACCTCCAATAAACTGGCGACGGTATGGTTTAAATTCGTGGTATCACTTTGAATGGCACTTTCAAATTGCAGCCCTTCCCGCAAACTCAGGATGGCAATTCCATGCGCCGCAATATTGCCACTGATGATAATCCGGTCGCCCACACCGACTCTGCTTTTATTGATCTTTGCCTTCGGATGCAACTCGCCAATTCCCGAGGTATTGATAAAAATCTGATCCCCCTTGCCCCGTTCTACCACTTTGGTGTCTCCCGTTACAATCTTTACCCCCGCTTGTTCTGCTGCAAATTTGATGCTGACCAGGATGCGCCAAAAATCTTTCATCAGCAGCCCTTCTTCCAAAATAAAGGCCAACGACAGATACCTGGGAATGGCCCCACACATGGCCAAATCATTGACGGTACCATTCACTGCGAGTTCGCCAATGTTTCCTCCGGGGAAAAAAATGGGCGATACCACGTAGCTATCTGTCGAAAAAGCCAAAGGCCCGGACAGGGAAAAAGTAGCCCCGTCATGGCGCTGGTCGAGGAACTCATTTTTCAACAAGTCAAAAACCCCACTCTCCAGCAGTTGATTGGTCAATAAGCCGCCACTCCCATGCCCAAGAGTGATGACCTCAAAATCGAATTGAGGCAGGGGGCATTGCAATTCCATTTTTAGCTTTTCCATTTATGCTTCGAGTTCTGCCATGGCTTGTGAAAAATGATAATACGCCGCACAAGCCCCTTCGCTGGATACCATTGGTGCCCCTAATGGCATTTGGGGAGTACAGCCGCGACCAAATTGAGGACATTCCTGCGGCTTTTTGATGCCTTTCAACACCAGGCCCGCAATACATTCGTTACTTTCCGCTGCCTTTTCGATATTGACCTTGAACTTGATGTTGGCATCATAAGCAACATATTCTGGGCGTACTTCGTAGCCACTCATGGGAATCACGCCGATGCCGCGCCACTCCCGGTCTGCTATGGTAAAAATGCGCTGGATGACTTTTTGGGCTTCGGGATTTCCTTCGGGTTTGACTACCCGGCTGTACTGGTTTTCCAGTTGGTGTTCACCTTTTTCCAATTGGCGAACGGTCATCAAGATGCCTTGCACCAAATCCACGGGTTCAAAACCAGTTACGACGATCGGAATTTTATAGCGATCTACCAGGGGGTAATACTCGTCGATGCCCATGATGGCACAGACGTGCCCCGCCGCTAAAAAGCCTTGAATATTGGAATCGGGGTCGTTCATCACCGCTTCGATGGCGGGTGGAACCAATACGTGAGAAGCCAGAATCGAATAATTGGACACCCCCGCCCGCTGGGCATGGATGACCGAAAGGGCATTGGCAGGGGCAGTGGTTTCAAAACCTACGGCAAAAAAAACCACCTCTCGATCCGGGTTTTCCTGAGCAATCTTGACGGCTTCCAGGGGCGAATACAAAATTCGAACATCCGCGCCACGGGCTTTAGATTCCAGCAAACTGCGTTTGGAGCCGGGCACCCGAATCATGTCGCCGTACGAACAGAGGATCACCCCTTTTTCTTCGGCTAGGTACGCCGCTTTGTCAATCAAATTGAGTGGGGTCACACAAACCGGGCAGCCGGGGCCATGCACCATCTGCACTTCCGGCGGCAACAAGTTTAGAATCCCATTTTTGACCAGACTATGGGTTTGCCCGCCACAAACCTCCATGATGGTCCAAGGGCGAGTGACCGTATGCCGAATCTCTTCGAGGTATTGGGCTACTAAATCCGCATCACGGTATTCGCTGATGTATTTCATAGGGAAGGCAAAATTTATGGTCAGTCGACTTAAATGTTGCCACAATACTATTCGATCTACTTTTGCTAAGCCATGATAAAAATCAGTATTTAGCTCCTATCCACGGTGATTTTAATTGTTGAAACCGGCGATTGCCAATACGTTTTTCCCTCAAAATTTCAGGATCAGAAACAATGTATCGGAACTCTATCCGCTATTTTTTCTCATCCGGCTTAGGATACGGTCGCCAGGTGTAACTTTTTTGTACGATTTTCCAGGCGCCTTGGTATTTCATCAGCAAAAAATAATCGGTGAAAATCCGCCAGTTGGGCACGACTATTTCAGCTTTGGCGGTAGCAGCATCTTTTTCATAATCGATCGAAATGATGCGCCCAATGCGGTTGGCTTTTTCTCCTGGTTTAAAGCCCTTGATGTAAGCTTCTCCAGAGCGCGTCATGAGGGTGTCCGCAGTTACGGTGTACAGATTGAAGCTGGGGTGAAAGGCTTTGCGCAGGCGTTCGGGCTCGCCGTTGGCGGTGCCTTCGATGTAGTCCATGAGCGTGGCGGTGATTTGTTCGAATTCAGACTTGCTGTTTTCGGCTTGGGTTTGAGCGCTTAAGCCACTGCAGAGCATTAGGCAGATTGCGAGGATTGGGAGTGATTTCATCGTCGTGGTGTTTTGAATGGTCAATTCAGTAAAAACTGTACTGAAAAATACAGCACTAGCCTCGAAGTGCCTATACAAAGGTTGGAAAGTGATCAATTGTGTGGGTTAAAGGTGGATTATTGCAATGCAATGATTTTTTCTGCCTCCCGAATTCCACTCAGATAAGCACCGTGAGCAGTGGAAAAATAATCGATCTCCGTATGCTCTCCCGCAAAAAAAAGACGGTCGTTGACTTCTTCCGCCAAATCGTCAAAATGCCGCATTTCTGTACCAACAGCGGTGTAGGAATAAGCGCCAAAACTGTTTTCGTTGCTGTCCCATTTGGTGCGTAGCAAATTGAGTGGATTGGGGATGTTGTTGCCATAGATGTCTTTAATGTGAGCCATGATTTCATTGGTCACCTGGGAATCACTCATCGATTCCGTGGATCGGCCATATTCGGCATACGCGAAGGTCATCAAAGCATTGACGGTGGGATGAATTTTTTTGACATTGACAAAGTAATTGAACTTGTCAGGGGTTTCAGGAGTGTAAGAAATGAATTGTACGTCGTCCCAAAAGGCACGATCCCAGGTAAGCAGAAATTTGTTCACACAATTCATGCCTACTTGCTGAATAGCCGTTTGTTTGGTGGCAGGCAATGCGGGTATAAACTGGATGCTGTTCTTTTTTAAAACACCCAAAGGTACGGTTACAATCACATAATCGGCAGTACTGATCGTTCCGTTGTGGCTTACCTGTACTTTCGTTCCGCTGTGATCTACTTTACTGACGCGATGATTCAGCTGGATGTTTAGTCCCCTAGCCAGATGCTTGGTGATTGTATCGTAGCCATTGGTGGCAATTTTTTCCACCCCGCCAAATTCCTCTCCTTCATTGTAAAGCAGTGAGGATAACTTATTGAGGTCACCCGTATCAAAAGTGATATAGGTAGACAGGAAAAACTTCCAAAGGCGATCGTTGGCATAGGTGGGGTATAGCTGCTTAAAAACGGTTTCGAAACTCTGTGCGGCATTGCCTTTTTTCATCAAGGTGTCCAGGATTTCGTAAAACTTGTCTTCAGTGTCGTCGTATACTGTAGTGCTGCGCAATACACCGCCGATGTCGTAGGATTTTCGGCTTTCATCTACCGTTTCCACGGTACTCATGCCCGCTTTTTGAGCCAAATCGCTGATGGGATTTTTCTTGACGCCATGAATCCAGCTGGCGCCTTCGTCAAAGGCAATACCAAGACTGCGATTGCTGCGCAGGCGACCACCTACTTTTTCCTGGGCTTCGAGTAGCGTTACCTGAAAACCTCGTTCGTTTAGGGTTTTAGCGGCAGTTAGGCCAGAGATACCCGCACCGATGATGATGACAGATTTGTCGGAAAACATGGCTTCTTTTTGGCAGGAAGTGAGCAAGGTGGGCACGCTGAGTAGTAAACTGGCCTCCTGGATGAATTGACGTCGTTTCATGAGTGACGGCTACCTTTGATGATGGGTTTGCCACTCAAAATTTCAGGATCAGAAACAATATATTGGAACTCCATGTGGCTATTTTTTCCAAAACTAAGTTCTTTTGAAGATTTTTGCAAATGAGGCAAAACAACACACCCCTGCATCTATCATCTTGTAACCCGCCGCTTTATCGGCGGGATTAGGCACACCCCTAGCCTCACATCTATCATCTTTTCCAGAGCGCGCATCAAATCATTTTTAGCCCAACACCCTTATGAATCCGTATTTTTCCATAAAAAGCTGGCATTCTTCCTCAAAAGTCTTTCTTCGATGGTGTTCTTCCTGCTTTTTCAGGTAATTCCGCACCATCTCTACTTGTGATTGTGAAACTGAAACGGCATAATAATCATCCGCCCAATCAAAATCAGGAGTAAATAATCTTTGTTTAACCGCATAAGTAGAGCTTCCACCTTTAAGCAACTTCATAATTTGTGCAATGTTCTGATCACAGGCCATTGAAATCAGGCAATGCACATGGTCATTTGCTCCATTTACGAAGTCAAGGTAAATAGCCTTCTCTTTGGCATAAGATTTCATGTGCTTGAAGAGATTGGTCCGACGACTTTTGTTTTGCATGTAGGGAATGCGGTTTTTGGTTCCCCATACGCCATGAATCCAGATTCGTACTTGAGCCATTTCGAGTAGGTTGAAGTAATACCGTCCAGGGACAGGTAGTACTGTAATTGGAAAAATGATGCCTATCGAAAGGTGGTAAAAACAGTAACCTCCAAGGGTGATTGGCAGGTTTGGCACTGAATAGTGTTGTAAGGCAGGTAATAAATTTGATCAAAAGTACAGGGTTTTCAAGAGAGTTCCAATGGAGAGGGGATTTTTTTTGATGTAGCCTCTAAACAAGATGATAGATGTGAGGGGCGGGGTGCATCTGGGCCCGCCGATAAAGCGGCGGGTTACAAGATGTTAGATGCGGATTAGGTGATTCCTCCAGCGTTAGCATTCATTAAAGGCAGGCTTACTTCGCTGCTTTGACATGCATCTCAAAAAAAGCCACCTGCCCCAGCGCAATGCATTCATCATTCGGCGAAACTTCCTCATGAAAGTAAAGCTGAAACCCTTGCAATTGACTCAAAGCCAAATCCACCAGCAAACTATTCTGCCATACTCCCCCTGAAAAGGCAATGCGTTGCAACTGCTCCGCTGTTGCCATTGTTTTTATCAATTCAATCAGTGAAAAATGGAATTTGAAGGCGATGAGGTTTCTGGGCAGTCCTGCTTCTACATCCGCTTTGATTTGTAAAAGCAAATGTTGAGTAGAGATTTGTCCGTCAAAAATATATGCCTCTGGCAGCGGATTCCCAGGTTGCCAATACGTCCAGGCCAGCTCTTCCAGTTGCAGTGCTGCTTCCCCTTCATAGGTTTGTACGTCCAAAACGCCCAATAAAGCCGCCACGGCATCAAAAATTCGCCCCATGCTGGAAGTTTGTATCGGCTGTATTTTCTGCCACAACACCTGATAATTGGCCCATTCGGCAGCACTGAATTTAGCCTCTAAAACTGGATCCGGCCCCAAAACAGCCAACGCCGCCAGCCGAGGCTCCCGGGCCATTTTATCTCCCATAAAATACGGGAAGTATTGGAAGTGGCTTTTGCGGTGAAACTGCTTTTGGTGGTACACAAAAAACTCGCCGCCCCAAATCTGGCCATCTTCACCGAGTCCTACCCCATCCCAAATGACCCCGAGCACAGGTTCTGCTTGATCCAATAAATCGTGTTCCGCCAAGACGGCTCCAAAATGCGCCAAATGGTGCTGAATGGGTACCACTGTCAACCCTCGTTCATCAGCCATTTCGCGCCCCAATTGACTGGAGGCATAAGCCGGATGTAAATCCACCAAAATACAAGTAGGTTCCACTTGCAGGGTACTCAGCAAGTGTTGCAAGGTGAGTTGGTAATTTTGCTGCGTATCAAAATCCTCCAAATCTCCCAGGTATTGCGAAAGGTACAGGTTCTGCTGATGGGTGAAAGCAAAGGTACTTTTGAGCAGCGCCCCCATAGCCAAGAGGCCATTTTGTGCTTGAAAATGGGGTAAAAGTAGGGTGGGAGCCAAGCCACGAGAGCGCCGAATCACAATTTTCTGCTGCCGCCTTAGCGTAAAAACCAACACGCTGTCATCCTGCGGCACTACAATTTCACGGTTGTGCAAAAGTATTCCATCAGCTATCCCACTTAATCGTTCCAATGCCTGTTCATTGGTGTACGCAATGGGGGTATGGCTGAGGTTCCCACTGGTGGCTACTAAAGGTCGGCCCAATGCTGCACTGATCAACTCCAATAAGGGTGCATAAGGCAACATCACCCCCAAGCGGCGCAGGCCAGGTGCCACGTCAGCAACTTGTACCCCACTTTGTGGTAGAGCTTGTACTGGTAAAATTACAATGGGCGCTACTGGACTTTGTAAAGCTTCCACCGCTTGTGGAGATAACTTGACATCGGCGGCTAGGCTTTTCAAATCTGGATACAACAAGGCAAAAGGTTTACTGGGGCGCCGTTTGCGCTGCCGCAATAAGTTGATCGTGTTGGCATTGGTGGCATCGGCCAATATCAAAAAACCACCAATGCCTTTTACGGCGACTATTTTTCCGGCGTCCAATGTGGCAATAGCAGCTTGTAAGGCTATTTCATTGTTTTCCGATGAATCATTTTTTTCCTCTACATATTGTAGATGGATTCCACAGGTGGGGCAAGAGTTGGTCTGCGCATAATAGCGCCGATTCAATGGATCGTCGTATTCCGCCTGGCAAGTGGGGCACATTCGAAAATCCCGCATTGTAGTCAGCGGTCGGTCGTAAGGCAATCCCGTGATGATGGAATAACGCGGCCCACAATTGGTGCAAGTGATGAAGGCGTACTTGTAGCGAAAATTTTGGGCTTGGTGCAGCTCACTTTTACAATCGGCACACAAGCCAAAGTCAGGAGTCAGCAACAATTGAGGGGTGCTGAGGCTTTCGCTGGCGATAATTTGAAAATTGGTAAAGGTTTGGAAGGGTGAATTTTGCTTATGAACAGCTGTGATGCGGGCCAAGGCTGGCGCTTCGGCTACGATCCGTTGGGTAAAATGTTGAATGGTCTCTACTGCCCCACATACCTTAATGTGTACGCCATCCACTCCATTGTTGACCCAGCCTTTGAGCTCCATTTCCAGTGCCAGGCGGTAAACAAAGGGACGGAATCCAACACCTTGTACTTGTCCCTGGATGTGCAGGTGCAGCGTTGTCATTGCCATAAGCTGCGTCTACAACTGTTGGGTTTCGGCTATAATCCGCAAACCCTCCAAGGTCAACATTGGATCAATATGGTGAAAATCATCTTGCAAAGGAGTAAGTACCCCCGATAACCCCCCCGTAGCCACCGCAATGTACTGTGGCCCCACTTCGCGACGAATCTCGGTCAACATGTGCCTAACCAAACCCACGTAACCAATCAATATACCACTTTGAATGGCGTGTTCGGTATTTTTCCCAATCGGGGTAATCGGGAGGGTGAGGGGGACTTCGGGCAATTGAGCAGTTTTTTGGAAGAGGGATGCAATGGCCGTTTTTAAACCCGGAGCAATGGCTACCCCTAAAATATGCCCTTCTGCGGTAACCGTCGTAAAAGTCAGCGCTGTACCAAAATCAACTACAATGCAATCCTGCTGATAAAGATGATGCGCCGCAACGGCATTCGCCAACAGGTCGGTTCCAATTTCATTGGGGCGGTCAATTTTTAATTTTAATTTCGGGTAAATGGGCGGTGCAACCTTGAGGGCGGGCTCACCGAACAAGTGTTCTGTGATGTGCAAAAAAGGAAGTGTGAGTTGTGGTACCACGCTGCTGACGATAACTTGTGGGGTCTGTCTGGGCAGAATACCCGCCTCAAGCAGGAGGTCGGTCAGTCGTTTTTCGTAAAACAGGGGCCCCTCCGCTTCGATGATGGTGGGTAAACGCCAAACTTGAATCCAACTGGTACCATCGTGCAAAGCTACTACAACGTTGCTGTTTCCGATATCGATTGCGAGAACCATATGTTTAGTTGAGGGGGTTGAGGAGTTGAGGAGTTGAGGAGTTGAGGCTACCGCGAGCGATACTTCGGCTTCGCTCTTTGAGCGCTCGCGGTAGCCTCAACTCCTCAACTTTCTCAACTCCTTAACCAATTAAACGTCTGCTAAATTTTTTACAAATCCCTGATAACCCGACTGGGTCAATCTACTTTGCATGATGCTGGCCTCGTTGACATTGGCATAAGCCCCAACCACCACTTTGTACAATTGTCGCCCGTTTTGGTTGGAAACCACTATGAATACGGCTTGGCCAAACTGCTGTTTTATTTTTGCAACCAGTGAAAGTACGTTGTCGTAATTGCTGTATACGCCAATCTGTACTCCCCAGCCCGAGCGGGGCATTTGATTGACGTTGACTTCAAATACACTGGAACCGCCCGTATTTACGGGTTGTGGTTGTGGCGTGGGGTTGGGCTGGGCAATGGGCTGTGTTGGCGTTGGATTGGGCATTGGTGTTGGCGTATTCATGCCCCTGCGTCGCATGGCCTCGGCCACTGCCCGTTCGGCATTGACCATGCCATAGCCGTATTTGCGCGAATGTCCGTTGATGTATTCAGCTGGGTTGCCAATTTTATCGGCGGTTTGAGTCAAAATTTGTTTCACTTCTCTGGCGGTCAGGTCTGGGTTGGCCGTGAGCATCAGCGCACAAACGCCCGCCACCAAAGGGGTAGCCGAAGAGGTGCCACCAAAGTGTTTGTACTGGTTGCCCCGGCTCAAGCCATCGATCCAATATCTTCTTTCTCCTTGTTCGC
>Ga0209717_1002247_pt1 | contig 18902 bp, 15 predicted proteins | sample AD_UKC048_MetaG_FD_184418 | JGI IMG/M metagenome (GOLD analysis project Ga0209717, IMG submission 184418) | Active sludge microbial communities of municipal wastewater-treating anaerobic digesters from USA - AD_UKC048_MetaG (SPAdes) (version 2) | ecosystem: Engineered > Bioreactor > Anaerobic >... | reverse complement strand
ATGTGTGGGAACACGCTTATTACATCGATTACCGCAACGCACGCCCTAAATTTGTTGAGACCTTCTTAACTTCTTTAGCCAATTGGGATTTTGCAGCCAGCAATTTTGCCGCTTAACATTTAAAGTATTTCACGAGAATAAATACGTAACTTGAATAATAAATACGTAACTTTTGAAATTTTAGAAATAATAAATACGTAACTCAAAAGGCCCTTTATTTTTGATGAAGGGCCTTTTCTTTGCAATTTTGAATAACGCCACCCTATCAGTTTTCAATAAATCCGGGAATCGTATGTAGTAAACATGCTCAGAAATGTACCAACTCTTTAAGCTAAACTTCTAGTTAAGACCTAGTAAATTCTGATACGTTTAACCTAAAATGTTTTATTTAAAATAATTTCACTTCAATAGCTTACCTAAGCTAATATAATAGAAAATAATTATCCTAGACAAAAACATGGCCAACGGATTTCGTATCGCAGCAAGAGCTTTAAGACAATTAGGTGCAGAATTAATCACTTCTGATGATGTTGCTCTGAATGAACTAATAAAAAATGCCTTCGACGCAAAGTCTCCTAGAGTTGAGGTTGCCATAACTGCACCAGTTGACGCTGCAGCTTTTGATCTCGTTATCGAACAGCTAACTTCGGGAAAATGCACAATAAAAGATGCATTTACTAGAATAAAAAAGAGCTTTTCTGAAGAAATTGATCTCGAGAGTCGATCAAAAATCATGGATGAATTCCAGAATAAATCCGATTCATTAGATGCATTGATTGCATATATGAAGAAGTTTAGAACAACAAAGTTCCAAATTCTTGTTACCGATACTGGTGTTGGCATGAGTCGTGATGATCTCAATGACCGCTTCCTGGTAATAGGAACACCAAACAAAATGATAGCCAAGAAAAATGGGCAAACTAATTTGTTGGGTGAAAAAGGTGTTGGTCGTCTGTCAATGATGAGATTAGGGAATTTGGCTCGAGTCGAATCGAAGCAGGTAAACTCTCATAACTGGAATATGATTTCTTTCAAATGGGACGAATTTAACAACCCAGATCTGTACTTAGACGAGATAGAGGTAAATGTAGAAAAGGGCAAAGAAGACCAGATTCAGGTTCAGGGGACGAGAATAAGTATCCGACAGCTTTTTGAACATTGGAGTTCTGCAAAGGTAGATAACTTTATAAATAAATATGTACGCCGTTTCCAGGATCCTTTCGCTACTAGTATTAAAGCTTATCCAATTGATATCTTATTAAATGGCGCGAGACAGCCGATACGTGTGATGCAACCATGGCTTGAAAAATGCGCACAATTTAAGGCAAAAATTGAATTCAATCCAAATGGATTAGATGGTTCTAATCAAATTCTTAGAAGAACTCTAACTTGGAGAAATAGTACTTCCTCAGAAGTAAGATCATGGTCTATTGAGGAACTCTCATCTGGACTTTCTTTCCCAGAACAAGTTTTCCATAATCTTGGAAATTTGGAGGCAAATTGTTTATGGTTTAATCGTCAAATGCTAGATGCTAAAAGTATTGACCTTTCAATTTCAGAAGTTAAAAAAGAGTTAAATATTTGGTGTGGTGGCTTTAGTATTTATAGGGATGGTTTCCGAATAGGGCAAACTGGGGGAATGGATGATGACTGGTTGGAGTGGGATAACAAATCTCTAAAGGCTCAAGGTTTCACACTCAATCGTTACCAAACTGTTGGCAGTATACAAATTTCATCAAGTAAAAATCCATATTTGATTGATGCGGCGAATCGAGAAAAGCTGATTTCATGTCCTGAACAGCAACTTCTTAAATCGATATTTAGCACTGTTATTTATACCGACTTTCGAATGCACATCAACACTATAAAGGAAGTGGAAGATAGAAAAAACATAGCGGAAGAATCCACAGAAGAGTCATTAAAAAAGTCTGAAGATTTACTGGTAAAGACCATTTCGAATATTGAGGAAATTTCGAGAGAGTTAAAACCTGAACTCAAGAAAAAAATAGGAGAAATCCGCGCCGATCTTCAAAATCATGTCGAGTATATTAAAACGTTAAACAATGCTTTACAAATTTCTCAGGAGACACGGGTAGAGCTTTTAGAGTTGGCTAATATTGGGCTTGTAGTAGAAATTGTCATCCATGAGCTAACTCGATTGACAGAGCGTACTGGTGAGTTATTGATTGAACTGAAAAACTCCGGAGAAGGTAAATCCGTAGTAAATATCATTGATAATCTTCAATCACAAATTAAGGCAACAAATAAACGTATTAGGACTGTAGATGTGATGAGTCCTGCAGGTCGCCATCATAAAGAGGATTATGACGCTATTAAGCAAACTATTTCAATTGCCGATGGCTTCTCAAACAGATTTAAGCGGCACGATATAACGAGTGAGGTTACAGTTAATGGCAACTCACCTGATGGTAAACTGGAAATACACATGGTTAAAGGGCTAATTGCGCAAAGTGCACAGGTAAGCCAGTTTTTTGTTGCATGATAATGGCGCGAGCAGTAATTTGATTGCCATGAGAAATGTCTCTTACTTTCAGTTTCACTAGATCACAAGCTCGAAGCTTACTGTCTATGGCTAGGTTAAATAGGGCCAGATCACGAATACGATTTGATAACTCTAAACGGATGCGAATGGCCCAGATTTCTTTTAACTTAAGGGGTGCCTTTTGACCGACAAGTTTACTTTTATTCCATGGTTCACGACATTTTGAATCAGTATGATTTTCCATGATGTTAATCTCCTAAAAATAATAGGGATCAATAGCTTGCGCTTTTTAAAGGGACTTTGCGAATGAAATCGACAAGTAGGGGGACAAAGCGGACAAACGGAAAACAAATCTCAATTTGCAATTTTGTCTCAAATGAGTCATTGATTTGTTAAATTTAGGGAGTGATCACTTTTCTATCTATATTAAAAAAAATCTAACATCACTAAACTAGAATTTAACCATTTTCGAGTAAGGCTAAGCTTTTTCGACAATAACAGTATACAAATTGCTGAACTGTACCAAATGGTGTGTTATGTGATTCCTTTTGATGACTCACTAGAGTGAAGTTATCACCAAATGCTGCATGTAGTGTATTTGGGTTGTATCGCATCACAGGTAAACCACTGCACTTCTCTGGACCATCTTCAGCGAATGTTGCAACGATAATGTGTCCATTTGGTTTAACAGCACGCACCACTTGCGCTACATACGCCTGACGGTCAGTTGGGTTAGTCAGAAAGTGAAATACTGCACGGTCATGCCAAATGTCAAAACGATTGATGGGAAGGTCTGTTTGAGTAATATCACCTGCTATCCACTGCACTGCCTTTGCATGTTTTCCTAAACGACGTTTGGCTACATCCAGCGCAGCCGAAGAGAGATCAAGCACTGACAGGTCGGCAAAGCCTTCAGCTACAAGATCATCCACAAGAGTTGATGCGCCACCACCCACATCAATAATCGCAGCATCTTTCCCTAGTTCAGTATGGCGAATCAGCGTTAAGGATTGGTCAGCACGCTCCTGAAACCAACTCACATTATCTGAGGCTTTGGTCGTGTATACCTGCTCCCAATGTTGTTTACTGTCCATAATCAACCCCTTAAAAACTCAATACTTTGTCTGAATCTCGAATCAGCGCATGCAAATCATGCATCGTTGAAACTGGGCAAATATCTGACCCCTCAGACTGACGAATCTTGAGACAGGTGCCACAGGCCAGTATCGAACCACCATCCGCTAAAAAACTACGCATTTGTGCAACGACATCAAACTTTTCACTTTTTAGCATTTCAGCCTCTACGCCCATCCCTAATAAAAAGACTGAAACTGTGTCGCCTTGCTTGCACGAAAATGTCGCTAGTCGAAAAGCATTCCAGACTGTTTCAGGCGCATTTGAATATACGAGTATACCTAGTATCATTTAATTTCCTTCAATTCGATTTATCATTTTCTCGTGCCTATGGAGGACTACCAATCCATTATGTGACTTTAGAAAGAATTTTGATAGATAGTCAATTCAACTATTTTCTGTCAATATCGAACCATTGTTAGTTTGTGATTACTTCAAAATGGCAGACTGTTGCGAAAATAAGGCTTGTACACTTGATGCGTTGCGTGTTCGGCAAAGCGCAACCCTTAAAGTTGTCCTCGTGATTAATGCTGTGATGTTCGTGATTGAACTGGTCGCGGGAATTATGGCCGGTTCTACAGCACTGTTATCGGACTCACTCGACAATCTAGGTGATGCGTTGACTTATGGCCTTAGTCTTTATGTTATTGCTAGTGTTCCACGTTCAAAGGCCAAGGTTGCCTTGTTTAAGGGCATTTTGATACTGATAGCAGGCGTATTTGTTTTTACGCAGGTTGTGTATCGCATCATAACTCCAATCGTTCCAACATATGAAACCATGGGACTTGTCAGCTTATTGGCATTGCTGGCAAATGGCACTTGTCTTGCACTGCTCTGGAAGCACCGAGAGGAAGACATTAATATGAGTTCTGTCTGGGAGTGTTCACGTAATGACGTAGCTTCTAATATCTCAGTCTTTGTGGCCGCTGGGGGAGTCTGGTTAATGCATTCTGGATGGCCAGATATTTTAGTTGGGCTTGCACTTGCATTGTTGTTTCTAAAATCATCTGTAAAAGTCACAAGAGGTGCAATTTTTGAACTGAAACAGCCCGATTAAAATTGAATGGCTACATTTGGTTGGATTGAGAAGTTCGAACCTTTACCGTTAAATGGCAACTATGCGGATTAATACGTCATGGGCTTTTCAGGGGACAACGCAGCCAGTCAAACTACATGCGAAAACTGGGTAAATCAAGTAAAACGAGACGTTCAGATGAATGGTTAAAATTTTGAATGTGAAAAAACTAGCTTCTTTAATTCTGGAACACAAGATCCACACTCAGTACCACATTTAAGTTTATTTTGTAATGTAATTAAATCTGCTCCAAGTTCGATGTTTTCAATAATATCGTTATAAGAAATATCAAAACAATTACAAATGACTTTTCCACGAATAGGCTGATTTTTAGGTGCTGAAGGTATAGGTGCCAACGCCCATCGACTAAATTCTTTATACTGAGCATCGTCTTCAAAAGTACCTCGCATCATAATTTCTTTTAACCATTCTGTGGCTTTTGTTTCTCCAACTAACCGGGCACCTGTGACTTCAAGTTTGCCTGAAATATTATTCTTTTCAACCAAAATTCGCTTAAAAACGCCTTGTTTTACATCTGTATAATTTAGGCAAGGTGTTTCTTCCGACATTCCTAAAATAGCGTCTATTTTCAAAATAATACTTTTATCTGGCGCGTGTTCGCTTGCTGCCCGTAAAATCAGCATGCCCGATGAATGGTGTTTACTCTCGCGACCAAATAAACCACAACTGGCATAAGTAAAGTTTGCCAATAAGGGTCGAATTTTTTCTAATAGCGTTAAGTCATGGCAACTACGCAACACTACCATCCGCCATGGTAACTCTAACTTTTCTAATTTAATTGTAGTATGTTTAAGTTCAGGCTGTTTTGATGTTTTGTCAAAATTAGGCGGCATCAATGCATTTACGCCCAATCCACTCATGAACTGACTTCCCCAGTGCATAGCAATAAAGGTTTGCGCGGGTTGAAGCTCCGTTGATTTTTGTACTGGTAAAATCAGGCTTCCTCGTTTATTTTGTACTTTTACAATATCGCCATCATAGAGTTTACGCCGCATCATATCGTCTGCGCTCATTTGTATCACGGGCTCTTCAACGTGGTTAAATAATTGCGCAACATTGCCAGTTCTGCTCATGCCATGCCATTGATCGCGTAGCCGACCAGTCAGTAAATGTAGCGGATGACGCACATCAGATTTATCCGCAGTCCCTTTGTAAACAGCGCAAACAAACTGCGCCTTGCCATCGTGAGTTTGAAATATGCCATCTGTATAAAGCCGCGCCTGGCCAGTTTGCTCACCAGCCACATATGGCCATTGTTGTGGGCCTTGCGCATTAAGCAAATCATAACTTATGCCTGAAATATCTAAATCACGCCCGCGTGTTGTTTCACGGTGTTCATTAAATATCTGCTCGGTATTTGTATAAGCGAACAAGTTAGACTTTTTAGCTAATCTTTTTTCTAAGCGCTGCGCAAAATCAGTAACGATGTCCCAATCATGTCGCGCTTGTTCGGGCGCTTTCACAGCAGTATTAACACGTGTGATGCGCCTCTCTGAATTCGTTACTGTGCCTTCTTTTTCGCCCCAAGTACTTGCTGGTAACAATACATCAGCATATTTGCAGGTATCTGTATTGTTAAATGCATCTTGCACCACTACCAACTCTGCATTGTTTAATGCAGTTAAAACATTATTTAAATCTGGCATGGAGTGGGCAGGATTAGTACAAGCAATCCAAATGGCTTTAATTTCACCACTTTTGACAGCTTCAAACATGTCTACCGCGGTTTTCCCAGTAGTAGAAGGTACAGAATTTACACCCCACAATTTAGCTACTTCTGCGCGGTGTTGTGGATTGTCTAAATCGCGGTGTGCCGAAAGTAAGTTTGCCATTCCTCCTACTTCGCGCCCGCCCATAGCATTGGGTTGGCCTGTTAATGAAAGTGGCCCTGCACCTTGCTTACCAATCTGGCCTGTTGCTAAATGCAAGTTAATTAAAGTCGCATTTTTATCTGTGCCATGAATTGATTGATTTAAGCCTTGGCAATAGAGTGAAAGTGTTGGTCCATTACCAAACCATTTTGCAGCAGTGATAATATCGCTTTCTTTAATACCACAAATATCAGCTACCATTTTAGGTGTGTATTCGCGAATAGTTTCTTTTAATTCGCTGAATCCGTTGGTGTGGGCGTTAATATATGCCATGTCTAGCAAGTTCTCCCAAAGCATCACATGCAACATGCCATTAAACAATGCTACGTCTGTGCCAGGTAAAATAGCCAAGTGTAAATCAGCCTCTTGCGCAGTATCGGTGCGGCGAGGGTCAACAACAATTATTTTGAGATTTGGGTTTTTAGCTCTTGCATCTTCAATGCGCCGAAAAATAATTGGGTGGGCAAAGGCTGTATTGCTTCCTGCAATAAATAAACAATTGGCGTGGTCAATATCTTCATAACAAGCTGGTGGAGCATCTGCCCCAAGTGTAGCTTTATAACCAGTGACCGCAGAACTCATACAAAGTCTGGAGTTTGTATCAATATTATTTGTGCCAATTAAACCCTTTGCAAGTTTATTAAACACATAATAATCTTCAGTTAACAACTGCCCTGAAACGTAAAAGGCGACAGCGTCAGGGCCATGATTTTCAATTATTTGCGCAAATTTTTCTGTGACATAGTCTAATGAGTTATCCCATGAAACGCGTTTTCGACTGGTTTCACGCGACAATCGCATTTCTGGGAAAAGCGCACGGTTGTCTAGCTTTGCGCTTAAGTGTAGGGTTGATCCCTTGGTACATAGGCGCCCAAAATTAGCAGGGTGGTCTGGATCTCCTTTGACTTTAATTATTTTGTCGTTTTGCGATTCAATTACTATTCCACAACCAACACCACAATAGCAGCAGGTACTTTTAGTTTGCTTAATTAAATCGTTCAAGCTTTAATATCCAAATAGACAAAGCCATCCTCAACTTTGGTGTTATAACAAGCAGTTAGTCCCACATCAGGTTCCTCAGCTCTACCGTCTTTCAAGTTTATCTTCCAAGAATGTAATGGGCAAGCAACTTTGTCGCCAAACACAATCCCTTGTGAAAGTGGCCCCCCTTTGTGAGGGCAGGCATTGTTCACGGCAAAGACACGGTCATCTTCTGTACGAAAAACACCGATGTCATTATCTTTACTGCGAACGACTCGTGCACCTAATCTAGGGATTTCTTCAAGTAATGCGACTTTTACCCAATGACTCATTCATTTTCCTTGTTGATGTATTTACTGTTGTTCATTAATCAATTATTTTAGTTAAATAACAATCGTTTCAAACTCTTTATGTTGATTGCGATTTTGCACTCGTTCCGCCCATGGATCGCTAGCACCTTGCAATGCATAAAGTAAGCGCTCGTAGGCTGCCTTACGGCCTTCCGAATCTTCAACGACTCGTTGTTTTACGTACTCCAAACCTACACGGGCTATCCAATGCACAGTTCGGTCTAAATAGCGTGCTTCTTCACGGTAAATTTGAATAAATGCCCCTGAATACTCCATGACTTCATCTGAAGTTTTGACTTTACATAAGAATTGCGCCGCTTCCGTTTTGATACCACCGTTACCACCAACATAGATTTCCCAACCAGAATCGACACCAATAATACCTACATCTTTAATGCCTGATTCCGCACAGTTTCTGGGACAACCTGATACAGCAAATTTCACTTTATGCGGCGCCCACATATGGTCAAATGCCTTCTCAATATCAATGCCCATTTGTGTAGAGTTTTGCGTACCAAACCTACAAAATTCACTGCCCACGCAGGTTTTCACGGTGCGAATACTTTTGCCATATGCATAACCAGAAGGCATGTCTAAATCAGCCCACATATCGACTAAATCTTCTTTTTTTACACCAAGCAAGTCAATTCGCTGACCACCCGTCACCTTAACCATAGGTACTGCATATTTATCAGCCACATCGGCAATCTTACGTAATTGAGTGGAAGTAGTGACGCCTCCGTACATACGTGGAATTACTGAATAAGTGCCATCTTTTTGAATATTTGCGTGCACGCGTTCGTTGATAAAGCGCGATTGCGGGTCATCTTTGGCCTCATGCGGCCAAGTGGAAAGTAAATAATAGTTGAGTGCGGGCCTACAAGTGGCACAACCATTCGGTGTGCGCCAAGCCATACCTATCATCGCCTCAGGGATAGTTAAATATTTTTTTGAGCGGATTTCTTCGCGCACCTCTTCATGATTTTTGTCTGTACAGCCACACACAGCCTTGCTGGTTGATGGCGGTGCATAAGCGCCGCCTAAGGTTGAGGCTAAAATTTGCTCTACCAAACCCACGCAAGACCCGCAACTAGAACCTGCTTTGGTTTGTTTTTTGACATCATCAATGGTGAACAAGCCTTGATCTTGAATGGCTTTCACAATTGTGCCCTTGCACACGCCGTTACAACCACAGACTTCCATTTCGTTAGTCATGGCTGCTGCTTTATCATTTCCGGCATGCCCCGTGTTACCTAGTGAATCTTGCCCAAACATGAGATGGTCGCGAATTTCGTGAATCGCTTTACCATCTCTGAGCATTTGAAAATACCACGCGCCATCTGCGGTATCTCCAAAAAGCACGCTACCAATGATTTTGTCATTTTTGATGACGAGTTTTTTGTAAACCCCGCCTACAGCATCATGCAAAACAATTTCTTCGGTATCATCTCCACCGCTAAAGTCTCCTGCACTGAATAAATCAATACCAGTCACTTTAAGTTTGGTTGATGTGACTGAGCCTTTATATTGGCCAATACCATAATTGGCTAAATGGTTTGCGCAGACTTTAGCCATTTCAAACAAAGGAGCGACTAACCCATATGTAATACCACGATGTGCTACACATTCGCCCACAGCATATATACGTGGGTCGTAGGTTTGCATGGTATCGTTAACTACAATGCCCTTATTGCAATAAATGCCTGCCGATTCTGCCAAGGAAAAATTTGGCCGTATTCCAATTGAAACGACTAGCAAATCCGCCTCTACTTCTTGTCCATCGATAAACCTTACAGCCTTAACCCTACCAAGTTCATTGCCAATAACTTGTTCCGTATTTTTTTTTAATAAAAACTTTAACCCTTTTGCCTCAAGATTTTTTTGCAACATTTGTCCGGCAGTTTTATCAAGTTGCCGCTCTAATAGCCAATCGTTTTTATGTACAACGGTCACGTCCATGCCTTGTATCTTGAGACCATTGGCTGCTTCCAAGCCAAGCAGACCTCCACCAATCACGACGGCCTTTTTGTATTTCTTTGACGCGGCTATCATGTCATTGGTATCTTTTATATCGCGATAGCCGAGCACACCATCTAACTCAATACCAGATATGGGCGGCATAAATGGTTTAGAACCTGTTGCGATTAGTAAGCGATCATATTCTGCACTTGTGCCATCTTCTGTATAAACGATGCGATTTTTACGGTCTATTTTATTGATGCGTGCACTTGTGTAGAGTGCGATGTTGTTTTCAGCATACCATTCAAGCGTATTAAGAATAATGTCATCTATTGTTTGTTCATTGGCCAGAACTGGTGAGAGCATAATGCGGTTGTAATTGGGATAAGGCTCGTCACCAAATACAGTAATGTCATAAACATCAGGTGCGATTTTAAGTAATTCCTCAACGGTCCGCATGCCTGCCATGCCGTTGCCAATCACTACCAATTTCATTTTCTGCATGATAAATTTCTTATTAAAAGTTTAGTAATATTCGCCACCTAAAATGTATACATAGCCGTGAGCCAAAGTTTTTCAGTATCTCGAATGCGGTTACGGTTACCAGCGATGTTATTTGCAACATTGGCTGTAGGTGCATAATGGTCATCTTCTGTAAATTTTCCGTATTCAAGCTTTGCCATCACGTTTTTACTATAGTTGTAGGTTGCAGCGACATTCCACTCTTTACCATATCTGGTGCCATTTGTTCTGGTACCTCCACCTACAGTATTAAAGTCATCGTCTGCGTTTATGAAGTGGTAATCAACAAAGAATACAAAGTCACTGTATTTATAGGTTGCGGTGACAAACGTGTCTTTAATGCCAGATCTTGGCGTTGCTAAAAACTTATCTACCCAACCTTGAAATAAGTGATTCGTGCCATATGGCGTTTGGAATGCGTATTGATTATTGTTGCTGGATAATAATTCTTGATCGATACGAAAATTCAAATCATCGAAACCCAGACCACCACCAACTTTGTAATAATGAGCATCAATCCGGTCATCACCATCAGCATAGTCAGTTTGCTTAGCATATTCTGCTGTGTAGTGAGCTCTAAAATTTGGGTTAAAAGGGTGTGTCCCATCTAAGCGTAAACCGAATGTTTTATTTGATTGGTCAGCAGAGCTATTTGCCTTACCCGCATTATTAAGCGTGCCTGCGCCAAACCATGCATTACCAAAACCTAGATCGTTAACATTAGAAAAATAGCCATAGCCCACCAAGCTCTCAGTTGGAGAAATGCGGTATTTAATGTTAGCAATGTCAAAATATCCATCACGTTGTTCTGTCGTGATTTGTGTGATTTTTTCAAAGTGGGCAGCAAAAATCTCGGTGTCTGGAAGGCTTTTGTTGAGTACAGAAACGCCATCAAACACTTGCATGACTTGCCTGAAGCCAATATCACCCACAAACCGTACATTGTCTAAATTCACTTGTTGGCGACCTAATCTTAAACGGGTGTTTTTAATGCCAGTCCAGTCTATATATAGTTGATTTATTCCAGTGTAAGAGGGGTCAATTACTTTTGCATACTCAATATTTCTGCTTTGGTTAGATGCACCGTTAACAAGAATATTGTTAGTGCTGTCATTAAAATCATCGACGAATTTTGTTACATTGATGATTTGACCTGCAAAGCTAAAATTTTGATATGGTGCGGTTTGCCATCCAATCAAGCTGCGTAAGGTAAGTGCATTTGCGTCCTCTAACTCTTTTGTAGCTGTTGGGTTAGCACTTCCATTAGCAAAAGTACCTGGTTGCAATCCATCTTGACTCACATTTTCGTACCTTAATCTGAAACTTGTAAGATTTTTACCAGTTTTCACTGAATCCATAAATGTATATTCATCTTCGGCTGCATCATTAGCTGGCACTTCTTCTGCAAAAGCTATCTGTGCAATATTTGCAAAAGCCAAGGCCGTATAAGCCATTATTAAATTGCGTTTAAATGTAAAGTTAGATTTCATTTTTTGTTCCTTTTTTATATATGTAATCATGATGAAAGGTTAAGCGGCTTTTTTAGCATGTCGTTCATACAAAAAGCGCAATACTTCGCTTCTTAAATGGTTATATTGAGTATCTTCAGCAAGCTCAAGACGGTTACGCGGCTTAGCTAATTCCACTTTTAAAATCTCACCAATTTCAGCGCTTGGTCCATTGGTCATCATCACTATTCGGTCTGATAGCAATACGGCTTCGTCCACGTCATGTGTAACCATCACGGCGGTACAGCCTGATTTCTCCATAATCTTCATTAGCTCATCTTGAAGTGTGGCGCGGGTTAAAGCATCTAAAGCACCAAACGGTTCATCTAGTAACAGCACTTTTGGTTCCATTGCCAGTGCACGGGCAATACCGACGCGCTGCTTCATACCACCTGAAATCTCATTGGGACGTTTATCTGTGGCGTGGCTTAAACCTACCAACTCTAAAGCGGCATGAGTACGTGCTTCTAGCTGTGATTTTCTTTCTAATCCAAAAACACGCTCCACTGCGAGATGGACGTTTTCAAAACAGGTGAGCCAAGGTAAAAGTGAGTGGTTTTGAAACACTACTGCACGGTCAGGACCTGGCCTGTGAATTTCTCGTCCAGCACAAAACAAATTACCGCTTGTGGCTGTTAATAAGCCTGCAATCAAATTAAGCACTGTTGATTTGCCACATCCTGAATGGCCTATAATTGAGATGAATTCGCCTTCTTTTATATCTAAGTTGATATTATTTAATGCATTGAATATGCCTTTTTTAGTTGTAAATGACATATTCACGTTTTCAAGTTGTACATAGCGTTCTTGTTGAAACTTATCCATGATGATTCCTTATTCGTAAGAGAATTTTTTAGCGATTAAAATTAAGGCTTGCTCAAGTAATAAGCCCACGATGCCTACTACAAAAATCGCGATAATGATGTGTTCTACATTCAAGTTATTCCACTCATCCCATACCCAGAAACCAATTCCAACGCCACCAGTGAGCATTTCTGCTGCTACAATCACTAACCATGCCACCCCAATTGATAAGCGAACACCAGTCATCATGTATGGCAAAACACTGGGGAATAAAATTTTGGTCACTATTTTCCACTCGCTTAAATTCAGCACTTTGGCCACATTCATATAATCTTGCGGTACTTTGCTTACTCCGACAGCGGTGTTAATAATCATTGGCCATATCGCCGAGATAAATATCACCCAAATTGAAGCAGGGTCTGCCGCTTTGAAAACCAACAAACCAATTGGCAACCAGGCCAGTGGCGACACCGGACGCAACAAACTAATAACAGGCGCAGTCATCCGTGATAAAAACTCAAAACGACCAATCATAAAACCTAACGGAATGCCAATGAGGGCTGCCATGCCAAAGCCGAGTCCCACACGCTCAAGTGAAGCTAAAATATTCCAACCTATACCTTGGTCGTTCGGCCCATTTGAATAAAACGGATCGCTAAATAACACGACCGCTGCTTTCAGAGTAGAAGCTGGCCCAGGAAAACCTGCTGTAAATTTCGCAATCATTGCCCAAATGCCCACCAGCAATAACAAGCCTAAAACTGGTGGGATCAACCATTGTAAGAAGGCTTTGCTTTGCACGCTAAACTTGCTTGGTGTTGAGTCCACAGGTTTATAACCGGCTTTAGCCTTATCTGTAGCAATTGTTGTAATTTCTATGACTTTTTTTGTATTCTCAACTGGTGAATTGGCTTCTTGCATACTCTCGCTCAAACTTTCTTTGTTAATACTGATTGCGGTCATCATCATCCCTTCTCTTTCAGAGTTGCTGGAGTGGACGAGCCACTCCATTGCTTTTGTTGTTTAGACTTTTATCTTGAATCCAGCCGCATAAGCCGCTGGATTTTTGCCATCCCAAACCACGCCATCCATCAACTTGCTTGAACGCATACTGTCTTTTGGTACGCTAACCCCAACTTGGCTTGCTGCTTGGCTATATAAATCAATTTGGTTGACTTTCTTAGCAATAGCTAAATAGTCTGGATCCGATTTCAGCATTCCCCAGCGTTTATGTTGGGTTAAGAACCACATGCCGTCTGATAGGTATGGGAAAGGCACGCTTCCATCTGCAAAGAACTTCATGTAGTTAGGATCTTTCCATTTTTTACCATTACCGTTGTCATATTCCCCTAAGAAACGACCCAAAATGACATCTTTAGGAGCGTTCACATACGCTTTACCTGAAATTAGTTCAGCCACTTTGGCGCGGTTAGCTGTAGCGTCGATATATTTACATGCCTCTAAAACAGCCATCATCATGGCGCGTGCTGTATTTGGGTTTTTTGCTACAAATTCTGCGGTTGTGCCCAAAACTTTTTCTGGGTGATCGGTCCAAATGTCTTGGCTAGTCGCAACGGTAAACCCTACTTTGTCGTGAATAGCACGTGCATTCCAAGGCTCACCTACGCAAAAACCATCCATATTACCGATACGCATGTTAGCCACCATTTGTGGGGGGGGTACGACGATGTTTTTAACATCTTTAACTGGATCAATGCCATTAGCCGCTAGCCAGTAGTTAAGCCACATTGCGTGCGTGCCTGTGGGGAAGGTTTGTGCAAACGTGAAGTCACGGTTTTCATTTTGCATGACGCGTTTTAAGCTTTTACCATCAACCACGCCTTTTTCTTTTAGCTGGTTTGAAAGTGAAATGCCTTGGCCGTTGTTATTGAGCGCCATTAGCACAGCCATGTCTTTTTGTTTGCCACCAATCCCCATTTGCACTCCATACATCAGACCGTATAGCACGTGAGCAGCATGTAACTCACCGTTAACAACTTTATCTCTTACACCAGCCCATGATGCCTCTTTGCTAGGGGTGATTTTGATGCCATATTTTTTATCGAACCCCATTTCTGCCGCTACAACTATTGGTGCACAATCAGTCAGTGGGATAAAACCAATTTTCACTTCAGTGATTTCCGGTGCATCTGAGCCCGTAGCGTAAGCCATATTTTTGAGTCCTTCAGGTAGAATGTTTAGTATTGTGGCTGCTCCAAATGCACCTAGCATGGAGTTTTTGAAAAAACCACGACGGCTAGCATCTATCGTTGTGTCGACTTTTTTTAATGTACTAGCAACTTCTATTGCTTTCGAAATATCTTGTTTTTTATCACTCATTTTTTAACTCCTGACATAAAAAAATCATCTAAAATTGGCATAAAAAAAGCGTCTTAATTTGCAAGCAATAGCTCACAAAATTAAGACGCCTTTGTCTTGATTGCATATAAGCATCAACGTTGATACTTACTTAATTAACTATATTTGATTACTCCCCGTTGAGTATTCAAATTTTTCACCTTAAACCTATACTATTAACATTTTTGCTGCCTCAACTAGTTGATTTGCCAAATCAGCAATTCTTACTTTTCTTTGCATTGCCATATCACGTAGCATGATGTACGCCTTCTCTTCATCCAAGTTACGTTGTCTCATAAGTAAACCTTTGGCACGCTCAATAATCTTGCGCTCATCTAACTTTAAATTTGCTAAAGCTAACTCTGACTTTAAATTCTTAAATTCTTCAAATCTTGCAATTGCAGCATCAATTACAGGCGTTAATCTTTCTGAAGGAATTGTTCCAACTACATAAGCGCTTACACCAGCTCGGGTTGCAGCTTTGATTTTTTCTTTATCCCCGTCATGAGAAAACATGATGATTGGACGCGCATCATTCATACTCATTACACATATATTTTCTAATGTATCCCTACTAGGTGAATCCACGTCCATAATCACCACATCAGGCTTTAACTCCCTACATTTACTATCTAAAGTAAAGTCATTCTTAATATGTGCTATTACCTCAAATCCGCTATCAATTAAAGATTGCTTTAGTGGTTTGCTACGTTTTATGTCATTGTCGACAATCATTACTTTTAACATAGCAATTTAATTATATATTTACCATTACAGTAACGTAACAGCAATACACATGCCAAGTTTATTTAAATCAACTAACATATTGAATTAATTGATTTTAATCCATATTTAGCAATGACTATGAATCTTTGTTTTAAAGAAAATATCGCACTTTTACAGTGCATATGCACCAGATAACACACCCATTAAAGAAGGACTTCAGACGGCAGTAACTATATCTCTCTATGATTTAATAACTTAATGCAAATTTATGAACGTCAGATAGTTATCAATCGTCGCAAATTAAGCCTTAGTGCTAAATGTCTGCTAAGCCGGTTTCTTGATGAATATTGAAATTTAATGAGTGCCCCCAATGCGGATGAATGCGGATGAATGCGCCATGGACATCTCGGTGGGACAAAGCAGACGCACAGTTTTGCAATCTCTGTGAGTATTGTCGACCAGAACCAGACATTCTTTCTGTATAAAACAGTAACCTCACTAAAAAGCCCGACCCATACCAGCTTCTTCGTGCGTTTTTCCATCTCGGATATGATAAATACGTTTAAATGTGGGAATGATTTTTTCATCGTGGGTTACCACAATTATGGCGGTTTGATACTGCAATGCCATTTGATTCAAGATGCGCATTACCGCTAAGGCACGTTCACTATCAAGTGGTGCTGTAGGTTCATCAGCAAGTATCACTGGGGGGCGATTCACCAATGCTCGTGCAATAGAAACCCTTTGCTGCTCACCACCAGACAACTGTGATGGCATAGCTTTGGCACGATGTGCAACATCCAGTGCTTCTAATAAGGCTAGGGCGCGTTGCCTAGATTCTGCATTAGGGTGCCCAGCAAGCATGGGTAATAACGCGACATTGTCAGTCACATCGAGAAATGGAATAAGATAAGGGGCTTGAAATACAAAGCCAATTTTATCTCGACGTAATGCACGTAGGTCTTTAATCTGCCAACCATTATTGTAGATTACCTGACCACCTAATGTCATTCGTCCTGAGCTTGGCTCAATCACCGCACCTAGGCATTTAAGTAGCGTACTTTTACCCGATCCAGATGGCCCAACCAAACCGACCACTTCACCTGGGGCGACGATCATGTTTACATCTTTAAGAGCATCAACCGCGGTATCACCTTCGCCATAACGCTTACGAAGGCTTTCAATGTGAATGCCTTTCGACTCTGGCTTAAGTTCTGACAAGTGATTAGCCACCGATAGCCTCTGCTGGGTCTACTTTAAGCGCCGCACGAATAGCTAACAAACTGGCCAACACGCAGATAAGCATGACCGCAAAAAAGCCACGTAACGCGTCGCCAGGAACAAGGAGTACGTACTTAGGGAAGATAGGCGCCCAGAACGTAGCCGCTACTTTTCCGACCACAAAGCCAATAACACCAAGACCCAGCGCCTGTTGCATAATCATAGCGGCGATCGTACGGTTTTTAGTGCCAATTAATTTTAGAACCGCAATCTCGCGTATTTTACCCATGGTGAGTGTGTAGATAATGAAGGCGACAATGGCGGCGCTGACGATGGCTAAAATAACGAGAAACATGGCAATCTGCTTGGCTGAAGTAGCAATCAGTTTACCAACCAAAATGCCTTCCATTTGCGTGCGTGTGTAAACCTGCAGTCGCTTCCAGTGGCGTATGGGGTCAGCTACTTCCTCCGAACTAAATCCAGGTTTAATCTGAACTAGTACCGCATTCACAAAAGTATTGGTACTTTGAGAAGCAATTACCTGATCTAGTAACCCCGGCACATTGGGGCGATTAAAAGCTGGGTTCTCAGCGGTGCGCCGTCGTTGTTGCACAATGGCATCATTGTCTTTTAAGAATTGCGCTTCTTGCGCATCTTTAAGAGGAATGAACACCATTGGGTCGCCGCCAGATGACACCATGCGCCTTGTAAGGCCAACAACGGTATAGTTGTTACGTCGAATCTGTATGCTTTGGCCTAGTTTGAACCCAGAGGCAATATCAGCAACCGCTTCATAATGACCGCGAGTGATTTGCCGACCACTAATTAGATAACTGGGTTGGCCAGGTTGGCCGGGGGCGCCAGAAACTACGCCAACGACCATAGCGCGGACATCGCGCCCACCTTCCCGAACTTGCATTGTGAGATAAGTAATGTTGGCAGCACGCGCCACACCGGAGATACTAAGCAAACTGCGATATGTATCATCGTAAAGACTGGACGACTCGGCATAGGGGCCTAAGGTATCTTTTTGTACCACCCACAAATCCGCACCACTATTATCGAGTAAGGCCTTCGCATCGTCGACCATGCCACGATATACACCGGCCATTGTGAGCGTGACGCCTATTAGCAAACCTAACCCTACGCCAGTGAAGACGAACTTACCCCAAGCGTGCATAATGTCACGCCCAGCAAGACTAATCATGGTTGTGAGCCAGAGGTTGGGGCGCCAGGGATCTGCTTTACAATTTTAATGCGACTGCTGGCCTTAAGCGCCTGTTGGCTATAAAGCACGATATTTTGCCCAGCTTTAAGTCCTTCAATCACCTGCACGTTACCATCAAGATCCGTTGCGCCTATTCTAATTGGAGCGAACCTCAGGTCGTCATCCTCAATCGCCCACACACCTAGCTGTCCATCTATGCGCTGCACACTCGCGTTGGGGATGACTGGAGATGAAGGTTGTTTGGCCAAGGCTACGGTAACTTCAACCAGTTCTCCTATCGGTGGCAGTGGCACTGGTAATTGATCGAAGACTACTTTAGCAAGCACTTCCTCTGTGACTGCATCCGCGAATGGCTCGACTCTTAAAATGGTACCCGTCATGGCATGATCTTTCTGCGAGCGCAACGCTATCCTCGCGACTAACCCAGCTTGTAGACCATATGCACTGAGTTGCTCGAAACGTACATTAACCCATAGACTCTTAGGATCAATGACCACCACAACAGACTGCCCTGCGATAACCGTTGTGCCTGGGTCGACATCACGTGAGGCAACCAGTCCATCCACGGGGGTAACTAGTCGTAAATTAGTGCGTTGTTGAGACAAACCACCTCTATCAGCATGCGTTCTTGCCAGCTCTTG
>Ga0209717_1002246_pt1 | contig 18902 bp, 14 predicted proteins | sample AD_UKC048_MetaG_FD_184418 | JGI IMG/M metagenome (GOLD analysis project Ga0209717, IMG submission 184418) | Active sludge microbial communities of municipal wastewater-treating anaerobic digesters from USA - AD_UKC048_MetaG (SPAdes) (version 2) | ecosystem: Engineered > Bioreactor > Anaerobic >... | reverse complement strand
ATGTCCACGTGATGCGATGCAAGGCATAAAAGCATTTATTCCTACTGAAAGGAAAGTGGCTTACATTCAATCTTTGTTGCGTGTGGGTTTTGATACTATCGATTTTGGGAGTTTTGTTTCGCCCAAAGCCATTCCGCAAATGCAGGATACAGCCGAAGTTTTGGCAAGTTTAGATCTTTCAAAAACCCGAAGTAAATTGTTGGCTATTATTGCCAATACACAAGGTGCAATCGCCGCTTCGCAACATCAACCCATTCAGTATTTGGGTTTTCCATTTTCGATTTCGGAGAATTTTCAAATGCGGAATACGCACAAAACTATAGCCGAATCCTTGGTAACTTTGCAAGAAATTCTGGAAATTGCCAATACAGCCCATAAAGAAGTTGTGGTTTATCTTTCGATGGGATTTGGTAATCCTTATGGTGACCCTTGGAATGTAGAAATTGTGGGCGAATGGACAGAAAAATTATCCATTATGGGAGTAAAAATTCTTTCGCTTTCGGATACTGTTGGCAGTTCAACTCCCGATGTGATTCACTATTTATTTTCGCATTTGATTTTAAAATATCCAAATATTGAATTTGGTGCCCATTTGCATACTACACCCGATAAATGGTTTGAGAAAATGGATGCGGCTTACAATGGGGGTTGCCGCCGTTTTGATGGTGCTATTCAAGGTTTTGGAGGCTGTCCAATGGCGAAAGATGTGCTAACGGGGAATATGCCTACCGAGAAATTGTTGTCTTATTTTAATTCCAAAAAAGAAAATACCAATTTGAGTGCGATGAGTTTTGAAAGTGCTTATAATGAAGCTTCAAAGTTGTTTGGTACTTTTCATTAAATACTAAAAGTGAAATAGTTTCGTTGAAATGTAATCCCAAATAGATTGATTTTATGAATAAATTTTTCGGAATATTTATCCTATCTGTTTTATTTTTATCGTGTTCCAGCGATTTAGATTTTGACCAAGTAAATGACCTAGAGTTGAAACCTGTTGTCGTGGCGAATCTAGCTTCGTTTGATATAAAAGCCAGTCAGTTTGTTATTGGCGGAGTAGAACAACCTTTGGTGGGTGATGTGATGAATTTCAAAGTTTTTAATGATGTTAATTTTACCGATAATATCAGCCGAACTGATTTGTTTTTTGAATTTAACAATACTATAAACAGAGGATATCAAATCAATTTATATTTTTTGGATGCCAATGATTCCAAGCTTTACACTATTCCAGTAAGCGTACCTGCTTATACGGGAACTTCAAGTATTGTTACTAAAACTGAAATATTTGAAAACGCAACCCTTGACATTTTGAAGCAAACTAAAAAAATTGCTTTTCTTATTACGATGTTACCAGGACCGCCACTTACCGATAGCAGTTTGGGAAGTCTAAAAATGCGTTCAAGTGCCACCATTTATTTTGCGGTGCAATGAGAAAAATTCAATTTATTTTAATTTTATTAGTATCCTTAAGTTGCTTTTCTCAAAACAAGCAAATTTTGTATAATTTCACTTCCGTGCCCCAATCTATGTTGACCAATCCGGGTGCTGATGTAAATTACAATTGGTTTGTTGGCTTTCCTTTGTTGTCTGGGATTTCTGCAAATGTTGGTTCCAGTGGTTTTTCAGTTTATGATTTATTTGCCGATAACGGAGTCGATTTTAATGCCAAATTGCGGAATGTTGTGTTTTCAACTTCCAGAAACGATAAGGTTTCTATGAATGAACAATTAGAGATTTTTAGCGGTGGATTTAAATTGGGGGATTGGCAAAGCAACTCTTACATTTCCTTCGGAATGTATCAAGAATTGGATGTTTTGAGTTATATGCCAAAAGATTATGCCATTTTAGCTTTGGACGGAAACCAAAATTATCTGGGCAAAGTTTTCGATATGAGCGATTTGAATGCCCGAGGCGAATTGCTTTCGGTTTTTCATCTTGGTATTCACAAAAAAGTAAGTGAAAAACTAATTCTAGGCGCACGCGGAAAGATTTATTCTAGTATTTTTAATGTTTCTTCGACTAAAAATTCGGGCTATTTTTATACCATTCAAGGCACAAATTCTATTTACGACCAAGTCATTTCGGCTAATGGATTGGTAAACACTTCTGGATTGACAAATTACATCGATAATTACTCTGGCAATGCCAAAAGTGATATTATGAAAAAGACTTTTTTTGGAGGAAATCTGGGTTTAGGACTGGATTTAGGGCTGACTTATTATCCAAAAGAGAACCTTCAATTTACGGCGAGTTTAATAGATATTGGCTTCATAAGTCACACCAAAGAAATCGAAAGTTACCGTTGGAAAGGCAATTATAATTACGTTGGATTAACGCCTGACTTTATTCTTGGAAACTCGAATGACATTTTAGATGAATTTAACGATGCCATTCCTTTAGACACTTTGCACACAAAATATACCACTTGGCGACCTTTGAAATTCAATTCTTCGATTCAATATTCTTTTGGAGATGGTCGTAGTTCCGATTGCAATTGTACAGGAGATAAGGAAAATAAATATACCAATTCTGTTGGCGCACAATTGTTTGCAATGTCAACACCAAGAACTCCTTTGATGGCACTAACGGCTTTTTATAGAAGGCAAATTTTCGATTCATTAGAAATGAAAGCTACTTATACCGTAGATTCTTTTTCTGATAAAAATATTGGTTTAGGATTGTCAACGACTTTGGGAAAAGTCAATTTTTATCTTCTAGCTGATAATCTTTTGGAATTTAAAGATGTTTCTAAAGCCAATAGTTTGTCTTTTCAATTAGGGCTCAATATTATTTTTCCAAACAAAAATACTCCCGATTAAATTCTTTTAATCTCTTTAGATTTAATTTCTTGAAGCTCTGCTTCGAGTTATTTTTGGCACAGATGCACAGATTAAAATAGAATTTTAAAATCTGTGAATCAGTGGCTGATATTTTTGTAATGCATATAAAGCTCTGCCACGATGTAATTTATTTTTGACTTTTTCGTTTGAATGCTTTTAAGATTTCTATCCAAAAAACCGATAGAAACCCCACCAAAATACTCAAACAAATTTGTGTCGGCGAAATGGATTCAAATAGAAAGAATTTGGAAAATACAGGAACTAAAAGCAGTAAACTCGTAATAATAATTGTGGCTCCAATGATGAGTAAAACCAAGTTGTTTCTGTAGCGAATAGTCGTTAATATCGAATAATAGAAAGACCGATTGGCTAAGGTCAAGAAAATATTAGAAGCGATTAAAGTTAGAAAAACAACGGTTCGCGTAGCACTTTCTGAGCAGTTTTCCTGCACGCAATATTGGTAGATAAATAACAGTCCCAAAGTGATAATCAGTCCTTGAACAATGCTAATGGTTATTTCTTTCAGATTGAAAAAAGTGTTTGTTAGCGGGCGTGGCTTTTGAAGCATCAAATTGGATTCCATAGGTTCATTTTCATAAATGATGGAACAAGTAGGTCCCATAATGATTTCCAGAAAAATAATGTGAACAGGCGAAAAGATATTGGGGTAAATCCAACCTAAAACCAGCGGAATAAAAACAATCATCACAATTGGAATGTGAATAGAAATGATATATTGTATGGCTTTTTTGAGGTTGATGTAGATTTTTCTTCCCATTGCAATAGCGTCACTCATTTTCGATAAATCATCATCAATCAGAATGAGATTGGCGGCTTGTTTGGCAATTTCAGTCCCTTTTTTGCCCATTGCAATTCCAATATGAGCGGATTTTAAAGCTGGACCATCATTTACACCATCGCCAGTCATTGCTACAATTTGGTTATTGGCTTTTAAAGCTTGAATAATTTTGAGTTTAGCTTCGGGAAACATCCTTGTGAAAATTGTCGTTTGCATTACTTTTTCTTTCAAAGTTGCTTCGTCCATAGTCATCAATTCGTCGCCATTCAATGTGTTTTCGGGATTTCTAAAGCCTATTTGTTTGGCAATCGTTGAAGTGGTTGCGGCATTGTCTCCCGTTACAATTTTTACTTGAATTCCTGCATTATAAAAAGTGTCAAGAACTGTTTTTATATTGGCTTTTGGAGGGTCATAAAAGGCAACAATTCCTTTAAAATCGAATAAAAATTCCTGCTGTGTTTTTGGAAACTCTTTTCCTGAAAATTCAGAAACGCCAACTCCCAAAACCCTAAAACCTTCTTTCGACATCGATTCAATAGCAGTATTGATTTTTTGAATCTCTGCTGCAGAAAGGTTAGAAAACGCTATTATGGCTTCTGGTGCGCCCTTGACTGCAATAATTCTAGTTCCTTTTTGGTTTTCAAAAATGTGAGTCATCATTGGTGGTTTTCCGCCCAATGGATATTCGTGAACTAATTTAAAATAGGGTCTTTCGTCTTTAATCTCTAATTTCGAATAGGCTTCATGTAGCGCAATTTCCATTCCATCAAACGGAATCGGTTCGCTCGCCCACATAGAAAGACTAAGTAATTCTAGTTCTTGTTCATTTAATTTTTCATTGAAATTACTATTGATTTTATTATTCGAAAGCGTGAATAATTGAGCCAAACTCATTTTGTTTTGAGTAATTGTCCCTGTTTTATCGGTGCAAATTACAGTAGCACTTCCTAGGGTTTCCACGGTTTTGGTGTGTTTTACTATAATTCCCATTTTCATCAATCGCCAAGAACCCAAAGCCATAAATGTGGTAAAAGCCACCGGAATTTCTTCTGGAATGATACTCATCGCCAAGGTTAACGCTTTTAGTAAACTGTCTAAAAATAATCTAGAATTATAAAAATTTATTGCCCAAACTATTCCAAAAATCACCAAACCTATAAGAGATAATTTTTTAACAAAATTTCCAATTTGAAGTTGTAAAGGTGTTTTTTCTTCGGCGATGGATTCGATACTTTTTCCAATTTTGCCCAGTTGCGTTTGGTTTCCAATGGCTGTAACTTCGCAAATAGCCAAACCACTTGCCGCTATCGTCCCCTGAAAAACCTGTTTGTTTTCGGATTTTTCATTTTTAAAAACCGAAAGCGATTCACCAGTCAAAATAGATTCATTTATCGAAAAATCATTGGATTGAATGATAATTCCATCCGCAGGAATAAAAGTGCCTTCTTCCGTTTGAATTAAATCGCCCAAGACAATTTCTTCACTTGGAATTTCGATGATTTCACCGTTTCTTATGACTTTGCTTTTAGGTTGCGATAATTTTTTTAATTCTTCAATGGCATTTCTGCTTTTCGATTCTTGATATAATGAAATAGTTGAAACCAAAACAATGGCTGCCAACATGAAAATACCATTGCTGTATTCTCCAGTGATGAAATAAATGCTGGTAGCCAGTAATAATAGTAAAAACATAGGCTCTTTAATCATTTCGATTAAAGAAGCAAGAAAATGATTTTTATCCTGATGTTCCAGCGAATTAGAACCGTTTTTTTTCCTTGATTGAGCAACTTCTTCGTTAGAAAGTCCTTGTAATGTAGTGTTTGATGGTATCATGGAGTATTTTTAGAAACCTTTTAATAGTAAACAACTTTAAAAAAAGTAAAGAATAATTATGTATTGCAATTTAATCATTTATAGCCTAAATATGATGTTGTTTTGCTTAAGATTGTCTATATTTGCACGCAATTTAACTACAACTTCAAATTGCAATGATAGCACACAACTCAAAGATTATCGGCGAAGGTCTAACTTACGATGATGTATTATTAGTTCCCAACTTTTCCAATGTACTTCCTCGCGAAGTGAGTATCAAATCAAAATTTTCCAGAAATATATCGCTCAATGTTCCCATTGTATCCGCTGCTATGGATACCGTTACCGAAAGTGCTATGGCAATTGCTATGGCTCAAGAAGGCGGAATTGGTGTTTTGCATAAGAATATGACTATTGAGCAACAAGCGACCAAAGTTAGAAAAGTAAAACGTGCAGAATCTGGTATGATTATCGATCCGGTGACTTTACCATTAAATTCTATCGTTGCCGATGCCAAAAAAGCAATGAAAGAATACGGAATTGGTGGTATTCCAATTGTGGATGAAAACAGAGTTCTAAAAGGAATTGTTACTAATCGTGATTTGCGTTTCGAAAAAAATAATGCAAGACCTATTATCGAAGTAATGACTAGCGAAAACCTAGTTACTGTTGCCGAAGGTACTTCACTAGCTCAAGCCGAGGTTGTTCTCCAAGGTTATAAAATAGAAAAACTTCCTGTAGTGAATTCAGAAAATAAATTAGTTGGATTAATAACTTTTAGAGATATTACCAAATTAACTCAAAAACCTAACGCGAATAAAGATATTTATGGTCGTTTGTGTGTGGCTGCAGCCATTGGCGTTACTGCCGATGCACTCGAAAGAGCTACTGCACTTATCAATGCCGGTGTCGATGCCATAATTATTGATACGGCTCACGGTCATACTCAAGGCGTTGTTAATGTTTTGAAAGATATTAAATCCAACTTCCCGAAAGTGGATGTTGTCGTAGGAAATATAGCCACGCCAGAAGCAGCTAAATTTTTAGTAGAAAATGGTGCCGATGGTGTGAAAGTGGGTATTGGTCCAGGTTCTATTTGTACTACACGTATTATTGCTGGTGTTGGTTTTCCTCAGTTTTCTGCCGTTCTCGAAGTTGCCGCTGCATTAAAAGGAACAGGAGTTCCCGTAATTGCCGATGGAGGAATTCGTTACACTGGAGATATTCCAAAAGCACTCGCTGCTGGTGCACATTGTGTGATGTTAGGATCACTTCTTGCTGGAACAATGGAATCTCCGGGAGAAACTATTATTTTCGAAGGTAGAAAATTCAAATCCTACCGCGGAATGGGTTCTGTTGAAGCAATGGAAGGTGGTTCAAAAGACCGTTATTTCCAAGATGTAGAAGACGATGTCAAGAAATTAGTTCCAGAAGGAATCGTAGGTCGTGTGCCTTACAAAGGAGAATTGGAAGAAAGTATGCAACAATTCATTGGCGGACTTCGTGCCGGAATGGGTTATTGTGGTGCCAAAGATGTTCCAACATTGCAAGATACAGGACGTTTTGTTCGTATTACCTCAAGCGGAATTACCGAAAGTCACCCTCATAATGTAACCATTACCAAAGAAGCTCCGAATTATTCGAGATAAAATAAGACTAAAGTCTAAAATAATAAAGGTGTAAGATTCAGTTCTTGCACCTTTTTTTATGCTCTTTAAATTGATTCTTAATCGTGAGCCAAATCTGTCAATAGTGTTTTGTCTCCAACAATCCAAAGAATGTCATCTTTTTCCAAAATAACATAAGATTCTGGATTTAAGATTCTATTTCCTCTTTTTTCGATACCTACAATCAATCCTTTTGTTTTTTCACGTAAGTTCGAATCCTTGATACTTTTGCCTAAAAAAGTGTGATTTTTCAATTCAATTTGGCGCAAAACAATATCCGGTTCCTGAGTTACTGGAGAAACATCGGTTTCATGTTGGTCTAAATATTTTTTAAATTCTTGGACTTGTTCGTCTGTTCCAATCACGCAAACTTCATCACCAGGAAAAATACGTTCATTGGCTTGAGGGATATGAATTGTGATTTCGCCTCTTTTTATAGATACGATATTGATGCCCAAACGCTCTCTAAGTTGTAAATTTTTCAAAGATTTTCCCGCTATATTCGATTCTATAGCTATATCAAAAACGGCCATGTGTCCATCCCAAGGACTTAAATCACTTCGGCTTCTTTAGGCTTTAGCAATTTCTCGGTTGTTTAAATTAGCTAGAAAATGATTCTCAATTTTATGGTATCGAATGTGGAGTTTCTTCCGAAAAATCGAATAAATGATAATGGCAATAATTAATGCGATCAAAGCAGTTACTGGCGAAAAGAAGATGTTTACTAATAATCCAATGAAGAAAATAGACAATACAATGCGTATAAAAAACAACATCGTCAAGGGACCACGAGATTTTCGGTCACGCATCAATTCTTCCACTTCGGCTAAAGCAACTCTTCTAAACGCGAGTGCCCACAAAAATGGAGCGATTATGCTCAATGTTATCAGAGCACCCAAAGCATTTCCAAAACGGTAATCATCCACTAATGGTTCAATATATCTTGAGGAAAGTAAAATAATAGCCAAAATGATGACTACAAGTGCGATGACTTGAATTAAAAAAGCATTGATAACAGTTTGCCATAAACTGACTGTTTTTATGGCTTGCGTGCTGGCAGAATACCTTTCGATTCGCTTCGTCCATTTTCTGGGTAAATTCTGAGAAACATACTCTGAAAAAGGCAGTGAATATTTAATCATAAATGGAGTTGTAAAAACAGTTACTGCTGAAACGGCAACAACAATTGGATATAAAAAGGAACTTGTCGCTTTCAAAGTCACTCCTAAAGTGGCTATAATAAACGAAAATTCCCCAATTTGTGACAAACTCATTCCAGTTCTGATCGAATCTTTCAAAGGTTGACCGGATAATAAAGCCCCAAAAGTAGAACTGATGGATTGTCCAAAAATAGTAACAAATGAAAGAATCACCACCGGAATGGCATGTTGCTGCAAAGCTTCAGGGTCAATTAACATTCCCACCGATACAAAAAATACGGCTCCAAATAAATCTTTTACGGGTTTTACTAAATGCTCAATATGTTCGGCTTGAGTAGTTTCGGCAATTATAGAACCCATTATAAACGCACCCAAAGCGGGAGAAAATCCAACATTGGCGGCAAGCCCAACCATTGTCAAACACAAAGCTAGTGAAATGATGAGCAACATTTCGTCTGTCAATAAATGTTTGGTTTTGTTGAGCACCGTTGGAATGATAAAAATGCCTCCCAAAAACCAAATCACCAGAAAAAATAAGAGCTTCAAAACCGACATTAATAAGTCCATTCCCGAAAACTGATTGCTCGCTGCAATGGTTGATAAAAGGACCATCATCAAAATGGCTAAAATATCTTGAACGATTAGCGAGCCAATTACGATTCCACCAAATTTTTGTGTTTTGACTCCAAGTTCATCAAAGGATTTTAAAATAATGGTGGTCGATGAAATAGCAAGAATAACTCCAAGAAAAATACTATCCATTTTAGACCAATCCATCCATTGCCCAACAGAATAACCTAAAACACACATGGTGACAATTTGTGTACCCGCAGTGATAGAAGCGGTTCCGCCCACTTTCATCAATTTTTTGAAACTAAATTCTAGTCCAAGGCTAAACAGTAAAAAGATGACTCCAATCTCCGCCCAAACTTCTACACTTTTAATTTCTTTTACCGAAGGAAAAAAATCGAAGTGGTTTCCCGCCAAAAAACCAGCTATCAAATAGCCTAAAACGAGTGGTTGTTTTAATTTTCGGAATATCAAAACGGCGATTCCAGCTGTCATCAAAATCAATCCCAAATCGCTGATTAAAGGCTCTAAGTGGTGAGCAACTTCGGTTACTTTTTCGGTTGGACTCATAGGTATTTTAGGTATTTTATTTTGTTTTTGGTATTTTGGTAAGATACAAAAAATCTTTATTTAAAAAGTTAAATTTTGTTAAAAAGCCTAACTATTGACAGCTTTACATAAAAAAACGCCTTTGAAAAAGGGTTTTTTATTCTATTTCAAGAGAAATCTATAATGGTATGAAGATGCTTTTATTTAATATTATCCAAATCTGAAACAGTGTAAAACTTCATTTTGTTGTTTTTGATGTATTTACAAACATATTCTAAGGTTTTATTTTCAGTTTGATAATCTCCAGTCACATTTTTTACGGTTTTATGACTATTCAGAATCAAAATTTTATTGTGTTTTTTGGCGTAATCTAATAGTTTTTGAAGATGGGGAATATTAAAACGATGATAGGTATCGTCAATGCTAAAGCTAAATAGTAGTCTCGAATGATTGAAATAACATCCTTGCTTAGAGGCTTCTTTTTCGTAAAAAGCACGTCCTCTTATCGTTTTGAATTTTTTCAATAAAGCAGCATCCAGTTTTTTTGTTCTTCCCCCATAAGGGTAGGCAAATGAAGTAGCTTTTAAACCATAAAAATCCATTAAATCTAACATCGGATTGATTTCTCGGTTCATATATTCGTTAATAGTATAAACACGGGTGTAATCGGCTGCATTGAGATGTTGTAATCCGTGACCACCAATCTCGTGACCTTCTTTTTGCAATTGAAGAAGTTTTTCAATTTCAGATTGGTCGAGAGTATTTATTCTGCAAACAAAGAAAGTTCCTTTCCAACCGTATTTTTTTAATTCCTGATTCGTTGCAAACCACTCGTTTACATAAGCATCATCAAAAGACAAAATCACCCCAGCTTTGTATGCTTTTTTTATAGGTTTAGGGTTTTCTTTTTTACAAGAAAATAAGAGAAAAAAAGTACAAAGCAATACCATTTTTAGAATTGAATTCTTCATTATTACTTTGTACTTTTAGGTGTTTTTTTGACACTGATTGCACAGATTAGCACAGATTTTAGAGTCGTTGAATTATAGAGAAATCTGTGTTAATCTTTTTAATCTGTGGTTAGTTTTTTTAGTTTGGTATTATATCCCCAAGAAATTACTTGGTGTGATTTGCATTAATTCGGCTTTGATTTCTGCTGAAACTTCAAGTGTTCCAATAAACTCGTGAATAGAATCTTTAGTAATTGCTTCGTTGGTTCTAGTTAAACCTTTCAGGGCTTCGTAAGGATTTGGATAGGCTTCACGACGTAAAATAGTTTGAATCGCCTCAGCAACAACCGCCCAGTTTTTCTCTAAATCTTCGTGGAATTTTGGTTCGTTCAATAGAAGTTTGTTTAAGCCTTTCAAAGTAGCTTCGAAAGCGATTAAAGTGTGTCCTATTGGTACGCCAATATTTCTTAAAACAGTGCTATCTGTTAAATCACGTTGTAATCTTGAAACTGGTAATTTAGCTGAAAGATGTTCGAAAATAGCATTGGCCATTCCTAAATTTCCTTCCGAATTTTCAAAATCGATTGGGTTTACTTTGTGTGGCATTGCCGAGGAACCAATTTCTCCCGCTTTGATTTTTTGTTTGAAATATTCCATCGAAACATAGGTCCAAATATCTCTGTCTAAATCAATAATGATGGTGTTGATTCTTTTCAAAGCATCGAAAAAAGCTGCAAAGTGATCGTAATGTTCGATTTGTGTGGTAGGGAAGGAGTGGTGTAAGCCAAGGTTTTCTTCCACGAAAGTGCTACCAAATTTTCTCCAATCAATTTGTGGATAGGCTACGTGATGCGCGTTGTAATTTCCGGTTGCTCCACCAAATTTAGCCGCAAACGGAATGTTGAACAACAATCGCATTTGCTCCTCTAAACGTTCCACAAAAACACCAATTTCTTTACCCAAACGGGTTGGCGAAGCAGGTTGTCCGTGAGTTCTGGCTAGCATTGGAATGTCACGCCATTCGATGCTTAAATCTTTTAATTTTGAGGTCAAAGTGATTAATGATGGCATGTATACTTTTTCGAAAGCGTCTTTGGTCGAAAGCGGAATAGCAGTATTGTTGATGTCTTGTGAAGTCAATCCGAAGTGGATAAACTCTTTATATTGCGATAAGCCTAATTTTTCGAAAGCGTCCTTGATAAAATATTCCACCGCTTTTACATCGTGGTTGGTGACTTTTTCGGTTTCTTTTATCCAAAGTGCATCTTCAGTTGAAAAGTTTCTATAAATGTCACGCAAACTTTCGAATGTATTTGGGTTTACGGCTGCAAGTTGAGGTAAAGGAATTTCGCAAAGCGCAATAAAATATTCAATTTCAACCAATACACGGTATTTGATTAAAGCTTCTTCAGAGAAAAATTTTGAAAGTGAACTGGTTTTGCTTCTGTATCTCCCGTCGATTGGCGATACGGCGTTTAATTCGTTTAGTATAGTCATTGTTGTTGTGTTATTAGAAAGCGCAAAAATAGTTATTAGTTATAAGTTTTGAGTTATGTGTTGGATGTTTTTTTGTCATTTCGACGAAGGAGAAATCACATTAGTTGCTCTCGTGATGAGATTTCTCCTTCGTCGAAATGACAAATAGGCCTATTCTACTTGGCTATCGTAATTTTTCTATGTCTTTTTGCACTATTTTCATCCCTTCTGAGCCTGTTGCTGCAATGATTTTGATCTTGTTTGGCAAGTCATAAATTTGGGCTGGTTTTGGGTCAATGTAATACACAGGGATACTCGGTTTGGCAAAATTCATCAATCCAGCCGCAGGATAAACTTGTAGCGAAGTTCCAATTATAATCAGAATATCAGCTTTTTGGACAATGGTTACAGCTTCTTCCAAAGCCGGAACTTCCTCGCCAAACCAAACAATATGTGGTCGCAATTGGTTTCCTTTTTCGTCAACATTGCCAAGATTCAAATCTGTTTCCCAATCTAGAATATAGTTTCTGTTTTTTGTACTTCGTACTTTCAACAATTCGCCGTGAAGATGAAGCACATTTGAACTTCCTGCTTTTTCGTGTAAATTATCTACATTTTGAGTAATGATAGCAACATCGAAGTCTATTTCTAATGCTGCCAAAATTTGATGCCCGAGATTGGGTTGGACTTCGTGTAATTGTTTGCGTCTTTGATTGTAAAAATCAAGTACTAATTCGGGATTTCTGTTCCAACCTTCGGGTGTTGCTACATCCATTACATTATGACCTTCCCAAAGTCCATCGGCATCACGAAAGGTTTTGATTCCGCTTTCGGCACTGATTCCGGCTCCAGTTAAAACGACTAGTTTCTTTTTCATGTTTTTAGAATTGGACACAGATGAAACGGATTTTCAAACGCGGATTTAACGGATTTTATTATGAGTTTTTAGAAAATAAAAGTAATCTTTTTTAGTATTTTTACCAAAAATAATTCTACAAGATGATTGACCTTGATTACCTTAATTTTCTCGAAAACATTCTTACCGATAATAGAAAAGCCAAGTTTTTGAAAGTATTAGAAAACAGAACCAAACATTTTACTGTAGTTGTTGAAGATGTTTTTCAAATGCACAATGCCAGTGCTGTGATGCGCAGTTGCGAGGTTTTTGGTATTCAGGAATTGAATGTTATTGAAGAACGTTACGGCAAAAGTATCGATAAGGAAATTGCGATGGGAGCCCAAAAATGGGTGGATATTAATAAGTTTGACAATGTGTCCAATTGTGTAGAAACTTTAAAAAGCAAAGGGTATCAAATCATTGCCACCACACCACACGAGAATGATTGTTTGTTAGATGATTTTGATATTTCGAAACCAAGTGCTTTGTTTTTTGGCACCGAAAGAGACGGATTGTCCGAAGAAGTTTTGCAAAAAGCCGATGGGTTTCTTAAAATTCCGATGGCAGGTTTTACCGAGAGTTTAAATATTTCGGTTTCGGCTGCGATAATTATTCAAAACCTGACCAATAGATTACGACAGTCAGAAATAGATTGGCATTTATCGGAAGAGGAAATTTTAGAAAAACGTTTGGCTTGGTCTAAAAGTTCTATCAAAGATATTAAAAGAATTGAATCAAGGTATTTTTCTGAATTATAGAATTAGTTGTTATTTAGTCTTTTTTTTGTCGATAAAATACATGACTCTTGTTATTTATAGAGTTTTTCATCCGTTTAACGATTTTAATATTATTAGTTGTTTTTTGTTGATAGGTTTGTATTGAAATTATTTAATACATTAATGCCATGGAATCTAAAAATATTTTTAGTTCAACTTATAGACAAGATTATTTTGATGGATATGCGAATGGTCAAAATCCTTTTTTAGTTATTGACAAGAAAAAAAGCAGTGTCGCTTACATTTCTGGATTTAATTCTGGAAGAATGGATTATGAGGAAATGAATGGACAAATTTCGAAAGGAATTCCTAATCGAATCGTTACTATTAAAGTTTTAGAAGAATTTCTTTTGTCTGGTTTACTTGGTTTGGATATTGAAGAAATTGGTGGTTACACTTCCTATCAAATAAATATCATTTCAAAATGGTATCAGAGCGGGATTGAAAAATACGATCCTAGTCATAGTACTTATCTTTTTGAGATTCTTGAGGATAAAGGAATCCAAGTAGATTAAATAGTATAAATAGTTTATTTGTGATTAAAATAAACACTTACCTAGTTTACTGAAAGCTTGAAATATTCAATAAAGTTTGAAATAAATCACTTCTCCCTATATTTCTAGAGCCAAATTCCTCTTCAAATTTGTTTGATTGTTTCCTAATCAAATCCATTTTTAATTCATTTTCAATAGAGCATCTCTGCTTTATGATTCTCTTTTTTTACAAATTTATCTGTTGTTGTGCATTGTTTTTTCCTGCTTACACAATGTAGTTTTGCTGTGTAATCTGATGATGAGCAATTTGGTGGCATTTTATAATGTTGAAAAAGATACTTTTTATGTTTAATATTGTAAACTCTTATTAAACAAATCAAATATGACGCTTAAAAAAACCAAATACACTGCTTTTGCTACTTTATTGCTCGGGCTTGTGTTAGGAAATACTGTTTTAGGTCAAACTGTAAGCACAGCAAAGCAGTCCAGTATTGAAATAGTTTCAAAATTACAAAAACCAAAAAAAGCGCTCAGAGCCAAAGAAAAAGACTTTGCAGGTTATTTATTGGTTTATTTCAAAGACCAAAATCAGTCAGCTTACTTAGCCATAAGTCAAGACGGATACACCTTTACTGATATAAATAATGGTGAACCCTTGTTTATTGGTTCGCAACTAGCCCAACAAAAAGGAGTACGCGATCCACATATTAGCCGTGGCCCAGACGGTGCTTTTTACTTAGCAATGACAGACCTTCACATATTTGGTAAAAGGGCTGGTTTTCGTGAAACTGAGTGGGAGCGTCCGCTAGAAAAATATGGCTGGGGTAACAATAGAGCACTGATACTGATGAAGTCCTACGACTTGATACACTGGACTCATTCAGACTTTCGTGTAGATACTGCCTTTCCTGAACTTGGCGATATAGACTGCTCTTGGGCACCCCAAACAATTTATGATGACGAAAAGAAAAAAATGATGGTGTATTTTACCATACGCTACAATAATAAGGATGCCAACATTTATTTTTCATACACTAACGATGACTTTACTAAGTTAGAAACCAAACCCGAACGTATTACTGAAATAGGCGGTATCGACGCAGACATTACCAAAGTAGGCAATAAATATCAAATGTTTTATGTGGGTGGTGCAAAAATAAAATATGCCGTTTCCGATAAAATAAACCAAGATTTTAAGGGAGACGAAAAAAGAATTGACCCCGAAAAAGTATCGACTGAAGCACCGAACTTGTTTAAAAGATTGGGTACAGATAAATACGTTCTTATGTATGATGTGTATGGTGCGCGCCCTAGCAATATGGGATTTAGCGAAACTACTGATTTTATTAACTTCAAAGACTTGGGGCATTTTAACGAAGGTCAAATGAAAACAACCAATTTTACAAGTCCCAAACACGGTGCAGTTACCTATCTAACCAAAAAAGAATTAAAAGCCATAGTTCAGTTCTGGAAGCTGGATTTGAAAATAGAATAAAAATGAGAGTGGGATTGAAAAATACAATCCTGCTCATAGATTTTTTAATCCTTGAAAACAAAAGAATTAAGAAAAATTATTAGTGTTTTTAAAACTATTTTGCAGAACCTTCACTTACTGTAATAGTTGAACTTCCGCTACTTCGATAGCCTTCTGATTCCATAATTTGGTAATCCCAAGAACTGCCTAAAATCATTCCTTTACTTTTCCAAGCGGCTACGTGATTGGCAAAAGTTACCGTTCCGCTGGATCTTTTTGTTGTGCGAACGCTCCAATATTGCTGAAAAGTTTGAGTTCCGTCAATAGAAGGTTGTTGTGTTCGTGTGGTTTCATAAATGTTATAAGTCCCGCCATCACTGTTAAAACTACCTTTTGAAACTCCGCCTGGAGGTGTCCAATCACCATAGTTTTCTACGACATAATATTCTATGAGTGTATTTCTCGTCCAACCATACACAGCTAAATAACCGTTTTTGCCACCATCGAAAGTGCCTGAAAAGTTGATGACACGGTTCGGACTTCCTTTGGCCCAGCCTTTTCCAGCGGTAAAATTTGTCGCATTTGTCCAAGTGGTGCTATAATTGCCATCGGGTCCTAAAGTCATAGCAACGGTTCCTCCACCACCTTCATTCCAGAAAGAATAATAATACCCGTTATGAGTCCCAGTTTGGTTTGTTGTAATAGTTTGTGCCGTTGTTGCTTGTGTTGAAATAAGCAACAATATGGAATGCACAATAAGTTTAAATAGTTTCTTTTTCATGATTTAATTATTTGGATAAAGGTAGTGAATTTTGGGTGTTGGTAAAAAAAATATTTTTACGGATACTATTTGCTTTCAATAATCTTAACATATAAAAAATCCCTGACGCATAGAACAATCAGGGATTAAATAGGGGGGTTATTTCTTTTTCAAAATTTTATATTCTTCATAACATCCGCTTATGGCATCCAGAATTTGAAGGTCGTTGGCGGTTTTTACAAAGGATTCGGAGTAATTGCAGCGTTCGAGAATTTCGGCAATTTCTTTTTTGTCCACACCCAAAAGTACGGCAATGGTTTCTCGGTCATACTTAGTTTCTAGAAGATTTCGAACAGTATCATCCTTTTTCATTTCTTTCAACCTTTTGAGTTCGGTGGGTTTTTTGCCAAAAAAATTATAAAGCGCATCGGCAGGATTAAAGAGGGAACCCATCACTTTGCCAAATGCATTTGGCGAATATTCACCCGCTTCGTAACCTTCTGTTAAGCCAGAAATGCTATAACGATAATTTTCTTTTACTGGAATCAATTTAGAATCTACTTCGATATAACCTGTTAAATTATAGCGTCCTACGACTACTTCTTCAAGTGCATAGGCTTTTTCGGTCAGTTGGATTTTGGTGGTTTTGGTTTTTACCCAGTCGTTGGTTACTCTAACTCTCAAAGATTGGAAGCCAACAATAGTAATATGAAGGGTATCATTCACGGAAACGGCTAGTTCAAAATTACCCTTTTCATCTGTAGTTGTTCCTCTTACTTTATTGATGTTGATGATATTTACATTGGGCAAAGGGAACTTCGTGTTGTCATTGATAATAGTCCCAGTAACGGTTTGGGCTGGTTCAATAACTTGTGAAAAAGCTGTTGAGGCAAGTATTAAAAAAAAGAAAACTACAAAATATTTCATAAACTGATTTAAAACTTTAAAAGTAATAAAACGGGATTAAATATTTTGTAGTTTCAATATAATTATAAGAAAATTAACAAAATGTGTTAACTTCTTCTAGGTCTTCTTTCTCTTGGCGCGTCGCCAAAACTTTCAGAACGTCTTGCTGGTCTTTCTGAAGAACCACCATCACGTCTTGGAGTATCGGTTGATCTAGGGCTTCTCTCAGAGAAACCGCCAGTTCTAGGAGATGATGAACTTCTAGATTCGCTTCTTCCACCAAAACCACCTTCACGTGGTGCTGAACTTCTGTCGCTTCTAAATCCACCACCGGAACCTTCACGTCTTGGGGCAAAGTTCCCTTCTCTTCTTGGAGCTGAACTTCTTCCGCCACCAAAGCCACCAGAACTTCTTCCGTTGTGATCGCGTCTTCCTCCACCGTCATTTTTGGAAATTTCTACATTAATACGACGTCCTTCAAGTTGTACGTTATTCAATATTTCCATTACTTTATCGGTGTGTTCAGGGTCAGTGTTAAAGAAAGAGAAACCTTCTTTTACATCTACTTTGAAAACGTCATCACGACCAAGGTCAAGTGTTTCTTTCAAGTAATCTTTCAACGACATCCAATCGAAATTATCTCTCGAGCCAATGTTTACAAAATATCTTGTAGCACCACCATTGTTGTTTTCTCTTGTAGCACCGTCTCTGTCATCACGCTCTCTTCTTTCAGAACCTGAAGATTGAGCAGAAATATCTCTAGTTTTCTTGTAATAATTGATGAAACGATTGAATTCAACCGAAACCATTTTCTTAATCAATTCTTCTTTCGATAATCCTTCCAAAACATTGTTGATAGCAGGAAGATAGTTGTCAATTTCGTGATCTACTTCGGTATCTTTAATTTTGGTTGCTAAGTGCAACAACTGAATTTCGCAGATTTCGATTCCAGATGGAATTGTTTTTTCTTCGAATTTCTGTTTGATGATTCTTTCGATTGCCGAAATCTTGCGGATTTCACTTTTGGTTACAATAACAATCGAAGTTCCCAATTTTCCTGCACGACCAGTACGGCCAGAACGGTGGTTATAGGTTTCGATTTCGTCAGGTAATTGATAGTTTACTACGTGAGTAATGTTGTCAACGTCAATTCCACGTGCAGCAACATCAGTAGCTACAAGCATTTGGATTTGGCGACCTCTAAATGATTTCATAACTCCGTCACGTTGTGCTTGAGATAAATCTCCGTGCAAAGCGGCAGCACTATATCCGTCTTCAATTAATTTTTCAGCAACAGCTTGTGTATCCCGTTTTGTTCTGCAAAAAACTACTGAGAAAATGTCTGGATTAGCATCGGCCAATCTTTTAAGAGCTTCGTAACGATCACGTGCATTTACCAAATAGAATTCGTGAGAAACTGTAGCAGAACCTGAGTTCTTAGTTCCAACAGTGATTTCTAGTGGGTTGTGCATAAATTGTTTCGCAATTCTAGCTACTTCTGCTGGCATTGTAGCCGAGAATAACCAAGTGCTTTTTTCGTCTGGAGTTGTCGAAAGGATGTTTACGATGTCTTCGTAGAAACCCATGTTCAACATTTCGTCAGCCTCGTCAAGGATACAATAATTAATTTGAGTGATGTTTACTAATCCTCTGTTAATCATGTCCTGCATTCTACCTGGAGTAGCCACAATAATTTGCGCACCTCTTTTGATGTCTCTAGCCTGTTCTGTAATACTTGCACCACCATAAACTGCCACTACATTGATACCTT
>Ga0209717_1002244_pt1 | contig 18906 bp, 17 predicted proteins | sample AD_UKC048_MetaG_FD_184418 | JGI IMG/M metagenome (GOLD analysis project Ga0209717, IMG submission 184418) | Active sludge microbial communities of municipal wastewater-treating anaerobic digesters from USA - AD_UKC048_MetaG (SPAdes) (version 2) | ecosystem: Engineered > Bioreactor > Anaerobic >... | reverse complement strand
TTGCGATTGAGGCCCGATGCAGCGAGGCCTTTGACTAGGTTTAGTAGAACCTTCATTGGAGCCCCAAGACGCGCTTCATCAAGTACCGCGCCGTCAAGTACCGCGTTGACGATGATCTCGGGGAGCAATTTGTGCGCGTCCGCCACGGATGGATCAAAGCGTGGCATGCGTCGAAATTCAGCCACATCGTTGAAAAGAGTTGGACTCGACCAGCGCAGGCGTGAAGTTTCGAGGACCAGAAGAGCTGTCGCGGATGACGTGTACTTGTAGAAGACCGACGGATGTTGCATGTGGTGCTGGAGACGTTTAACTCGATGTAGACCGCAAACCCCGGTTGATACATCCGGACTCCAACGACACATCTTTCAGGAAAAAGTACCGCAACCCGCTTGCCCGATCAGATACGCCAGCGGGTCCGGTATCTGCACTATAGCCTCCCTCAAGACAGGCAAAGCCTTTCGCCAAAGCAGGATTTCAGGCCACCCGATACGCTACAAAATAAGTAGCTGCTCACACATATTCCATAATGGCTGGAAGCCAATTTGATACCTTAAACAGCCCGATTTTCTTGACGCGCCGCGCAGTTCTGTCACAGTGTGGTGACATGGACCACGAAATCCGTCGGCAATATGGCATCTTGCGGCAGGCTTACCCGCCGGGTGAGCCCATCACGGTGTTGCACATCGGTGCCGACCAGACCGGCATCGCCACGGGCGCCGGGGAGAAAGCCGACGCGGTGATGGTGCTGGCCATCGGCTCCACCCGCACCGCAAGCGATTTTTTCAAACACTCGCCGCCTGTGCCCCACGAGCTGGAAACCGCCATCATGGTGGTGGAAGACGAGGTGACCCGCGCGCGAAAAATGGTGGCAGGCCACGCCACGCTGCTGACCGCGGACCCGGACATTCGCGACATCGCGCGCATGGCGCGGGCGACGGTGCAGGATGACGACGGGCTTGTGGTGGCTGCTGCAACCAGCCTGTCCGTTGAAGCGGTGGAGCGGGTTTTTGACCTGCTGGCTGCGGTCTCGCTGGGGCGCCCGGCTGCCAGCGCCGGCATTCCGTCAGACCCTGAATTTGCCGCTACGCTGTTGATCTTGCGTGAGCTGATGCACCACCTGCAGTTTGCGTCGGTGCGTATTCTGGCCAGGTGACGGCCTGAATATCGGGTCAGGGCGCTGGCCTGAACACCCGCGGCCACAGCAAATTCACCGCCAGCCCGCCCATCACCAGCGCCGCTGCAACCAGCTTCCACGCCGGTAGCGGCTCACCCAGCCACAGCGCGGATGCGCCCATGCCAAACACGGGGATCAGCAGCGCCATGGGCGTGATGGTGGCCGCGGGGTGCCGCGCCAGCAGCCAGCCCCACGCGGCATAACCAAACAGCGTGTTGCCCCAGGCCTGCCACGCCACAGCGGCCCAGGTTTGCAGGCTGGCACTGCGAATGCCGGTCGACACGCTGTCCCAGCCCTCCAGTGCCAGAGACAGGGCAAACAGCGGTGGCACGGCAAACGCGCTGGACCACACCACATAGGCCAGCATGTTGGGCGCTTTCCCCTGCTTGGCAGCGGTGTTGCCGCCCGCCCAGCACAGCGCGGCAATCAGCACCAGGGCCAGGCCCAACAGGGTGGTGGTGCCATCCGTATGCAGCCCGATGGTGGCGATGCCCACGGTGGCCAGCAACAGCGCAAACCACTGAAAGGCCTGCACCCGCTCGCCGGTGAGGCGCATGGCCATGCCGATGGTGAAAAACACCTGCGTCTGCACCACCAGCGACGCGATGCCCGGCGAAATGTGCCCGTTCATGGCGATGTACAGCAGGCCAAACTGGCCCACACCGATCAGCACGCCATACAGCGCCAGGTTGCCCAGGCTGACCGCGGGCCGCGGCAAAAAGAAGATCGCGGGAACGATGGCCAGTGTGAAGCGCAGCGCCGCAAACAGCAGGGGCGGGAGCTGCCCCAGCGCCAGCTTGATGACCACGAAGTTGGTGCCCCACACGCAGACCACCGCCATGGCCAGCAGAAAGTGTCGAAGCGATAACGTGGCCTGCGGCATCAATCAATCAGTAGGGAAGAAGGGAAGAAAGCCGGAAACTGCAGCAGGCTAGAAATCAATGGCCAGCGGCTCGGGCAGTTTGTCGTCCAGATAGAGGCTGTATTCGTCCCAGATGCCTTCACCATAGTGCTTGTCGCACAGGGCTTCAATGTCATCGAGCGTGATGAACATCGTGCTGAACATCACGTCGTAGAAAAACTGCTCCAGCGTGCCTTCGGCTTCGTCGCCTTCATAGTGGTAGCCGTGCACCCACACCCGCCGGCCCGCGTATTTCTCTTCAAAGGCAGCCCGGCGCCGCTGGTACTCGGCTTCTTCGTACTCGTCGTCGGTCAGCTTGCGCAGGTGGTAGGCGTTGCCGTGCATCGGGTGCGCGGGGTCCAGCTGCAGATCAATCGTCTGCCAGTCCAGGGTGATCTGGTTCGCCACGTTGGCCAGCTGTTTCGGCGTGATGTCGCCTTCCCAGTGCACCACCTCGATGCAGCGGGATTCACCCACGTCTCCGTCCCAAAGGCTGGCGCTGTGCTTCATGGTTTTTGCGTTCATGCCCGAGTCTAACAACGCGAATGCTGAATATAGGTAATCTGCACTAATCATCTGCAGTTGGCCGGAAAAACAGGCACGCGCTGGCCATTTGGCTGATAATTGCTGCACTGCACCATTTTTACCAAAGGATCTCACATGTTCAAAAACACCCCCTTCGAAGCCATCGCCAAGACGATGTCTGAGTCAGCCGCCAAATTCAACCCTGCAGCCCTGCAGGACTCCATCAAGCCCGTGCAGGACAGCGTCAAAGCCTGGGCCGATCTGGCACAAAGCCAGGCCAAGGAAGCGCAAGCCGCGCTGTCTGAAACCGTGGAGTCCATCAAGGGCGTAAAAGACCCCCAGGCCGCATTTGAAATCATGAAGGCTTCTGCAGAAGCCGGCATGGCCATGTTTGCTAAAAACCTCAAGGAAGTCACGTCGCTGAGCGTGGGCCAGTTTCACACCGGCATTGACGCCATCGAAAAAGCACACCCTGCGCCTGAGGCGTTTGCTTCCGTCGGGAAAAACCTGAAAGCCGCTGCATCCACCGCTGAAAACACGCTGGATTCGATGATGGAAAAAGGCGCTGCTGTAGCCGCCAGCGTTTCACCATCGACCAAAGCCAAAAAATCACGTTAAACGGATTTGCCCGGCAGCCCGTTGGGCTGTCTGGTCGCTGACGAACCCGGCCTTGTGCCGGGTTTTTTGTTTTCTGTGGTGTCTTCGCAAGATTTTTGGGCGTGAACTTCCTACACTGCCCACTTACGAACCGTTTTCTCCTTCCTGGAAAGCCGCACCATGCCCGAATCACTGCAACCCGACACCTGCTGGCTGGACCCTGATCAATGCCAGGTGGGCGACCTCGCCTGCATCGTGCAAACGCCTACCCGTCTGGAAGACTGCCCGTCTGCCACCAGCATTCTGAAAGGCGTGCCGGTGTACGACTGCACCCGCCTGCGCGCGGGGCTGGATGCGTCCGCCACGGGTATGGCCCAGCGTCGCGCGCTGATGGCCGAATGGGCGTCGGTTTGGGAAAGTGGCCCCGGCGTGCTGGTATTGCAGGGCATGTTTGACAACCTGGACGTGATCGACGCCGCCACCGCCGCGTTTCAGGCGCTGATTGACCAGGGGCGCAAAAGCGGCAGTGGCGCAGACCACTTCGCCAAACCCGGCGCGAACGACCGCGTTTGGAACGCGCTGGAAAAACTCTGCCTGAGCGAGCCGCAGCTGTTTGCCGCTTATTACGGCAACGGGATGCTGGCCATGGCGTGTGAGGCCTGGCTGGGCCCGGCGTATCAGATCACCTCGCAGGTGAATTGCGTCAACCCCGGCGGCGAGGCGCAGATGGCGCACCGTGATTACCATCTGGGCTTTTACACCGGTGCCAGCGCCGCACGTTTCCCCGCGCATGTGCACCGGCTGTCGCCCCTGCTCACGCTGCAGGGCGCAGTGGCGCAGGTGGACATGCCGCTGCAAAGCGGCCCTACGCTGTATCTGCCGCACTCACACAAATACCTGCCGGGTTATCTGGTGGCGGGGCATCCGGATTTTCAGGCGTTCTTCGACACGAACCATGTGCAGCTGCCGCTGAACAAGGGCGACGGCATCTTTTTCAACCCCGCGCTGATGCACGCGGCCGGGCACAACCGTTCCACCGACATCCGCCGCATGGCCAACCTGTTGCAGGTGTCTTCGGCCTTTGGGCGCTGCATGGAATCGGTGGACCGGGTGCGCATGTCGCAGGCGCTGTATCCCGTGTTGCAGACGATGCAGCAGCAGGGCAGCCTGTCGGACGAACAGGTGAACTGCGCCATCGCCGCCTGCGCGGAAGGGTATGCTTTCCCCACCAACCTGGACCGTGATCCGCCGCTGGGCGGTCTGGCGCCCGAGAGCCAGCAGGCGCTGATGAAACGCGCGCTGAAAGACCAATGGCCAGGGTCGGGGTTTAATGAAGCCCTGCAGACACAGGCTGTCAAAAAGCTCACCTGAAAAAGAAACACCACACCGGAGACCGCAACATGACTACACCCACAACCAAATCCCACACCACCGCCCCCCACGCCACCGCCTTGCAGGGTAAAGTGGCCGTCGTCACCGGCGGCACGCAGGGGCTGGGCGCCGCCATTTCCGCACTGCTGGCCGAGCGCGGCGCGCGCGCCGTGGTGATCTGCGGGCGCAACCAGGCCAATGGCCAGGCGCAGGCGGAACGGATTCGCCAGACCGGCGCGCAAGCCCTGTATGTGCCCGCAGACCTGGCGCTGGTGGAAGACTGCCGCAATGTGGTTCGGCAGGCCGACCAGCAGTTCGGGCGGGTGGACATTCTGGTGAACGCCGCCGCCATCACCGACCGCGGCAACATTCTGGACACCTCGCCTGAGCTGTTTGACCGCATGTTCGCCATCAACGTGCGGGCGCCGTTTTTCCTGATGCAGGAAGCCATTGCCGTGATGCGGCGCGAAAAGATTGAGGGCAGCATTGTCAACATCGGCTCCATGTCGGCCATGGCCGGCCAGCCGTTTTTGGCGGCGTATTGCACATCCAAAGGTGCACTCGCAACGCTCACGCGCAACACCGCTTACGGCCTGCTGCGCAACCGCATCCGCGTGAACGGCCTGAACATTGGCTGGATGGCGTCCGAGGGCGAAGACCGCATCCAGCGCGAGTTTCACAAGGCCGATGCCGACTGGCTGGAAAAAGTGGCGGCTGCCCAGCCCTTTGGCCGCCTCGTGGACCCGAAGGAAGTGGCGCGCGCGGTGGCGTTTTTGTGCAGCGACGAGTCGGGCCTGATGACGGGCTCGGTGATCGAATTCGACCAGTCGATCTGGGGCGCCTACGACGGGTCGCCACACCCCGTCGCGCCGATGTAGTCAGCCCGTGAGATGTGCGTGATGTTTTAGCGCGGCGCCAGAATCGCCATGGTGATGCGCGACACGCAGGTCATTTCGCCGGCATCGTTGGTCATGTCGATCTGCCAGACCGACGTGGTGCGGCCAATGTGCACCGGGCGCGTGATGCCGGTTACCCAGCCACTGGTGGCGCCCTTGAGGTGGTTGGCGTTGATGTCCAGCCCCACCGCGCGGTAACCCTCGGGCGAGGCATACATCCCGCCGCAGGAGCCCAGCGTTTCCGCCAGCACCACACTCACACCGCCGTGCAGCAGACCATAAGGCTGGCGCGTGCGGTTGTCCACCGGCACGCGTCCACGGATGAAATCGTCACCGACTTCCAGAAACTCCATGCCCAGCCAGGACACGGCCGAGTCCACATGTGCGATGGTCAACAGTTCAATCGAGATGGGCTTTTTCCAGATACGCATGCAGACAACTCCAGGAATGACTAGGCCACGCGAAACAGGCTGATCTCCACGCGGTCCGGGAACCGCGCGCCGGTGCCCACAAAAATGCTGTCGGTCAGCCACTGCAACGCGGGGGATGACACTTCAAACGTGGGCACGCAGCGAAAGTAGATGGCCGCCGGGTCCACCGGCTCACCACGAACCAGCTTCGCAATGTCCGCCGCGCTGCCCCGGCGCAGCGCACGGTTTTGTACAAAGATGTGCTGCCCCGCATGTTCGGGGCCGTCCAGCGCAATGAGGTAGCGCGCATCCAGATCGGCGCTCGTTTCCGACACCACGATCTGAAAATCTGCGCCACCCGGCAACACGTGCCCCTGCAACCTCGGGCCCGCAAGCGTGCCGCCGGTGATGGGGATGATGCGGCGTTTGCCACGGCTGTTGAGGCCGGTGACGTTGCCCGCTTCAATGGGCGCAGCCACAAAGACTGTGAGGTCGCCAATGTGTTCAAGGGACGGGGCGGGAAGCGTCATGCCTAAAGTATCTCACCCAGCAGCCACGTGGCAAACGCCTGCAGCGCGGGTTTGTCGTCGCCACGGTCGGGTGTCACCAGGTAGTAGCTGCGCTCGCCACGCAGCGGTTTGTCACAGGCCACCACCAGTTCGCCGCGTGCCAGCTCGGCCTCGATCAGCAGGCGCGGCACCAGCGCCACGCCCATGCCTTGCGCAGCTGCGGCGGCGGTCATCGAGAAGAGTTCGTAGCGCGGACCCGCCAGTGCCAGTGGGGCCGCCAGACCCTGGGCATCAAACCACTGCCGCCAGCCCTCGGGTCGGGTGCTTTGCTGCAGCAAGGGTAGTGCGGCGAGCGCCTCCGGCTTGAGCTGCTTGCGCCCGCCCAGCAGCTTCGGCGCGCACACCGGCACCACGTCTTCCGAAATCAGCGCCACCGCCCGGGTACCGGCCCAGTTGGCCACCTGCTGCGGCGTGCCGGAATACAGCGCGGCGTCAAAGTCGGTGTCGGCAAACAGAAAAGGACGGGTGCGGGTTTCGATGTGCACCACCAGATCGGGTTGCGCCAGCGCCAGATTGGGCAGGCGCGGAATCAGCCAGCGCGTGGCAAACGTGGGCACGGCGGCCAGGTGAATCACGCCGCCCGAGCCGTGGTGCGACATCACGTCCAGCGTGTCCCGCTCCAGTGCCCGCAGGCGTTCGGCCACCTGCCGGGCGTAATCGGCCCCGCGCGGCGTGAGCGTGACGCCATGGCGCGTGCGCCGGAACAGCGGCAGGCCGACAAACGCCTCCAGCGCGGTGATCTGCCGCGACACCGCGCTTTGCGTCAAGGACAACTCCTGCGCCGCACGCGTATAACTCTCGTGCCGCGCCGCTGCCTCAAAGCAGAGCAGCGTGTGGGTAGCAGGAATCTTGCGGCGCATGCGAGCAGTGTACAGAAGGTAAATTCGCCCCATTTCAGGTGCCAAATTGGCCCCCAGCCCTTGTCCAACATGCGCGAGTAGCTACCAAAACAGTAGCAATCATGTCGACACTGCAATCGACGCCAACAGATAGCCCGGTATTCCCGGCTCAAACTCAAAACCACCGCAAGGCGAGTGGGCAGGCGAAACAGCGAGGTAAAAGGAGGAGGCCAAAGGCCGGGGGACACGAGCCGTTTCGACTACCCACTCGTCTTGCCGCCCAGAAAAACTGTCACCCCGCATCAAACCCCGCAATCGCCAGCAGACAAGTCTGCCCGTTCAAATGGTAATCTGCCGACATGACTGCGCAACCGCCCTACATCCCCCAAATCCGCCTGTATCAGGACTGGCTGGCGCGTGAACGCGGCCTCACGTTTGCCAGTTACGACGCCCTGTGGCGCTGGTCGGTGACCGATCTGGAGGCCTTCTGGCAAAGCATCTGGGATTATTTTGAGGTGTATTCCCCCACGCCGCACAGCGCGGCGCTGGCCGAAAACCGCATGCCCGGCGCGGTGTGGTTTCCCGGCGCGCAGGTGAACTATGCGCAGCAGGTGTTGCGCCATGCCGGGGCGGCGCACGCGGCGGGCCTGAGCGCCATCATCTGCGAGAACGAACTGGGCGAGGTGCGTTACATGTCGTGGCCCGAGTTGCGCCGGCAGGTGGCTTCCGTCGCACTCGCGCTGCGCGGCATGGGCGTGCAACGGGGCGACCGGGTGGCCGCCTACCTGCCCAACATTCCCGAAACCATCGTGGCCTGTCTGGCTTGCGTATCCATTGGCGCGGTGTGGAGCGTGTGTGCGCCTGACATGGGCACCCCGGCCGTGCTGGACCGTTTTGGCCAGATCAAGCCGAAGGTGCTGATTGCGGTGGACGGCATCTATTACGGCGGCCGCGCGATGGACCGCAGCGCCGTGGTGGCGCAACTGCGCGCCGAACTGCCCAGCGTGCAGCACCTGCTGCTGGTGCAGACGCCGTTTGCCGATGCAAATGCTACAAAATCAATAGCTGGTTGCGCATACTGGACGGGGGCTACAGGCCAAAATGATGCTCAAACGGAGGTCTTTTTGCCTGAAAACCTGCCGTTTGACCACCCGATCTGGGTGGTGTATTCCAGCGGCACCACCGGCCTGCCCAAACCCATCGTGCACGGCCACGGCGGCATTTTGATGAGCCTGCTGGCGTTGAAGAACCTGGGCAACGACATCGGCTGCAGCTATCACCCCAACAGCTTTGGCGAGCGCTTCCACTGGTACAGCTCCACCGGCTGGGTGATGTGGAACGCGCAAATGGCGGGCCTGGCCACTGGCACCACCATCTGCCTGTACGACGGCAACCCCGGCGGCTCCAAAGACAAACCGGACTGGGGCGTGTTGTGGCGCTTGGTGGCGCGCCACAAAGTAACCTTCTTTGGCGCGGGCGCGGCGTATTTCACCAATTGCATGAAGGCGGGGCTGGATGTGTCGGCCTGCGGCGACCTGACCCGTGTGCGTGCGCTGGGCACCACCGGCTCGCCGTTGCCGGAGGAGGTGCAGCGCTGGGGGACAGACCAGTTTGCCAAAGTGAATGCCGGACAATTTTCCGCCGGGCCGCCCCAAGGGAAATTCGCCCCCTCGGGGGGCAGCGACCCACACACCGTGGGGGAGCGTGGGGGCCACATCTGGTGGTGCAATATTTCAGGGGGAACCGACTTTTGCGGGGCGTTCATCGGCGGCAACCGCGAGCTGCCGCAGGTGCCCGGCCAGATGCAGTGCCGCCTGCTGGGCTGCGCGGTGGAAGCCTGGGGCGAAGATGGCAAACCGGTCATCGGTGAAGTGGGCGAACTGGTCTGCACGCAACCGCTGCCCTCCATGCCGCTGTATTTCTGGGGCGATGAAGGCAACAAGCGGTACCTGTCCAGCTACTTCGACATGTACCCCGGCGTCTGGCGTCACGGCGACTGGCTCAAGGTTGGCCCGGACGGCGGCTGCGTGATTTATGGCCGCAGCGACGCCACCATCAACCGCTTTGGCCTTCGCATGGGCACCAGCGAAATCTACTCGGCGGTGGAGGCGCTGCCTGAGGTGATGGACTCCATGGTGGTGGATCTTGAATACCTGGGCCGCGAGAGCTACATGCCGCTGTTCGTGGTGCTGCGCGATGGTGTGGCGCTGGACGACGGCATGCGCGAGAAGATCAACCAGGCCATCCGCACCGCGCTGTCGCCGCGCTTTGTACCCAACGACATTTTTCAGGTCACCGAGATTCCGCGCACGCTCTCGGGCAAGAAGCAGGAGCTGCCGGTCAAGAAGCTGCTGCTGGGCCAGCCGCTGGAGAAAGTGGTGAACAAGGACGCCATGGCCAACCCGGCCTGTATGGATTGGTATGCCGAACTGGCCGCGCGTCACGCAAATAAGGCCTGACGATAAAACTCTACAGATATGCGCATGACGCATATCATGGTGAAAAACCATTGATTGTGCGCGATCAGGTGTGGCACTAACATTCACACCCTGAAGAGTGCTTTTCCGTATTTCAAATTCCCCTTCCGAAAGAATTCCATGGCCCACGCAACGTTCAACTGGCAAGACCCTTTTCTGCTGGACAGCCAGCTCACCGATGACGAACGCATGATCCGCGATGCCGCCACCGCGTATTGCCAGGACAAGCTGCAACCGCGTGTGACGCAGGCCTTCCGTGACGGCACAACCGACGTGGCGATCTTTCGCGAAATGGGAGAGCTAGGTTTGCTCGGCCCCACCATCCCCGAGCAATATGGCGGCCCCGGCCTGAACTACGTGGCTTACGGCCTGATTGCCCGCGAGGTGGAGCGCGTCGATTCGGGCTACCGCTCGATGATGAGCGTGCAAAGCTCGCTGGTGATGGTGCCGATTTTTGAGTTTGGCACCGAAGCGCAACGCCAGAAATACCTGCCGAAACTCGCCACGGGTGAATGGATTGGCTGCTTTGGCCTGACCGAGCCGGACCACGGCTCCGACCCCAGCTCCATGATCACCCGTGCGCAAAAAGTGGCAGGCGGCTACAAGCTCACCGGCGCCAAGATGTGGATCTCCAACAGCCCGATGGCCGATGTGTTTGTTGTGTGGGCCAAAGAAGTGTCCGAGGGTGGTCAGGTCGGGCCGATTCGCGGTTTCATTCTGGAAAAAGGCATGAAGGGCCTGAGCGCGCCAGCCATTCACGGCAAGGTAGGGTTGCGTGCCTCGGTCACCGGTGAGATCGTGCTGGACGGCGTGTTTTGCCCAGAAGAAAACGCGTTCCCCGAGGTACAGGGCTTGAAGGGCCCCTTCACCTGCCTCAACTCTGCCCGCTACGGCATTGCCTGGGGTGCGCTGGGTGCGGCTGAAGACTGCTGGTTCCGCGCCCGCCAGTACACGATGGACCGCAAGCAGTTTGGGCGCCCCCTGGCGGCCAATCAGCTCATCCAGAAAAAGCTGGCCGACATGCAAACCGAAATCGCCTTGGGCTTGCAGGGCTGCCTGCGCCTGGGCCGCATGAAGGACGACGGCACGGCATCTGTCGAGCTGACCTCCATCCTCAAACGCAACTCGTGCGGCAAGTCGCTGGACATTGCGCGCCTGGCCCGCGACATGATGGGTGGCAACGGCATCAGCGACGAGTTTGGCGTGGCCCGCCACCTGGTGAATCTGGAAGTGGTGAACACTTACGAAGGCACACACGACATCCACGCGCTGATTCTGGGGCGTGCGCAGACTGGCATCGCCGCGTTTTCCAATTGATGGACATGAACGCGAAAGGCGAGGGCGCGCTGGCCCACCTGAAAGTTCTGGACCTGTCCCGCGTACTCGCCGGCCCCTGGTGCACGCAAATGCTGGCGGATCTGGGTGCCGACGTCATCAAGGTCGAGCGGCCCGGAGCCGGTGACGACACGCGCCACTGGGGCCCGCCATTCCTGAAAGACGCACAGGGCAATGACACCGAGCAGGCGGCTTACTTCACCGCCTGCAACCGCAACAAACGCTCTGTCACCATCGACATGGCCCGGCCCGAGGGGCAGGCGCTGATTCGCCAGATGGCCGTGGGCAGTGACATTCTGGTGGAGAACTTCAAGGTGGGCGGTCTGGCGCAATACGGGCTGGACTACGCCAGTCTCAAAGCCCTGAACCCGCGCCTGATTTATTGCTCGGTCACCGGTTTTGGGCAGGACGGGCCGTATGCCGAGCGCGCCGGGTATGACCTGATGATTCAGGCCATGAGCGGCATGATGAGCATCACCGGCCGCGCAGACGACGTGCCCGGCGGCGGGCCGCTGCGCGTGGGCGTGGCACTCACGGATCTGTTCACCGGGGTTTATGCGGCCAGCGCCATCCTCGCCGCGATCGAGGTGCGCCACCGCACCGGTCAAGGCCAGCACATCGACATGGCCTTGCTGGATGTGGGCATGGCCATTCTGGCGAATCAGGCGGGCGGGTTTTTGAACACCGGCAAGGTGCCGCAGCGCCAGGGCAACAGCCATCCGAGCCTGGCGCCGTATCAGGATTTCCCCACGCAGGACGGCGCCATGTTGCTGGCCATTGGCAACGACGGCCAGTTTGCGCGGTTTTGTGAGGCGGTGGAGCACCCGGATTGGGCGGCTGACGCCCGCTTTGCCAGCAACACGCTGCGCGTGAAACACCGTGAGGTGCTGATCCCGGCGATGGAGGCCGTCACCCGCACCCGCACCACCGCGCAGTGGATTGCCCTGCTGGAAGACAAGGCCGTGCCCTGCGGCCCCATCAACGACATTGGCCAGGCCTTTGCCGATACCCAGGTACAGGCCCGAGGACTAGTCGTTAAACAGCCACTGGCCCCCGCCATTGTTGCGCAAACAGCTATTGAATCCATAGCGAGTGTCGCCAGTCCATTGCGATTGGTGGATACGCCACCGGTGCTGCGCCGCGCACCGCCCATGCTGGGTGAACACACGGATGAGGTGCTGGCCGAGCTGGGGCTCGTCGGGCCGCAGCGGGTGGCGCTTCGGCAGGCAGGTGTCGTGTGAGCCGGGAAGACAGAAGCCGTTAACGCACGGAGTTCACGCGTCTTCGGCACAATGGGCTCTTCAAAAATAGAGGCAAATTCCATGAGCATCGAGAGCACCCCCGGACCAGACCGTTTGCAGGACCCCACGCGCTTTGGCAGCGGTCAGGCGGTGCGCCGACTGGAAGACGATGAGTTGCTGCAGGGCCGGGGCCGTTATGCCGACGACGTGGTGCCCGCCCAGCAGGCGCGGCTGGTGTTTGTGCGCTCGCCGTACCCGCATGCCCGCATCCTCTCGGTGGACGTTGGCGCCGCGCGTGACATGCCGGGTGTGCTGCAGGTGCTGACTGGCGACGATCTGGTGGCCGCGGGTGTCAAACCCATTCCGGGCGTGGCGGGTTTCAAGCGTGCCGATGGCTCGGCCGCGGTCACACCCGCGCGGCTGGCGCTGGCCGCCGGGCGGGTGCGGTTTGTCGGTGAAGCCGTGGCCGCTGTGGTGGCCGAAACCCCGCAGCAGGCGCGTGATGCGGCGGAAGCTATCCTGGTGGACTACGACGAATTGCCGATGGTGGTGGACCCGGCTGCGGCCATTCGCCCCGGTGCGCCGGTGGTCTGCGACGAGGCGGCAGACAACATCTCGGCGGCCGCACGCTACGGCAATGTCAAAACCTGTGATGCTGCCTTTGCCGCAGCACGCCACGTTGTGCGCCTACAGGTGAACAACCAGCGCGTGGTGCCACTGACGCTGGAGCCTCGCAGTGTGCTGGCGGACTTTGATAAAACCACGCAGCGCACGACGCTGCGCATGAGTACCCAGACCCCCTCGGGTGTGCGCGACACGGTGTGTGACGCGCTGGGCCTGCCGCACGCCAGCATGCGTGTGCTGGTGGGTGATGTGGGTGGGGGCTTTGGCATGAAAACCGGAGCCTATCCGGAAGATGTGGTGGCTGCGTATTGCAGCCGCGCCCTGCAGCGCCCGGTCAAATGGACGGGCGAGCGCAGCGAGGAGTTTCTGGCGTCCAGCCATGGCCGGGACCTGCAAAGTCAGGCCGAGCTGGCACTGGACGAGACCGGCAAAATTCTGGCCCTGCGGGTGGCCTCGCTGGCAAACGTGGGCGCCTACGCCACCGGTGCGGGCGTTGCCATCCAGCTGATGATCGGCCCCTGGGTGCAAACCAGTGTGTACGACATTCAGACCATCGACTTCCATTTTCAGGCGGTGCTGACCAACACCGGGTCCACCAGCGCCTATCGGGGGGCCGGTCGGCCCGAAGCCATCTTCATCATGGAGCGCTTGATGGACGAGGCCGCACGCCAGACCGGCATCGACCGGGTGACCTTGCGTCGACGCAACTTCATCCGCCCCGAACAGATGCCCTACAAAAATCCGATGAAGCAGGTCTACGACTGCGGCAAGTTTGAATCGGTGATGGACCAGGCGCTGGTGCTGGCAGACTGGAACGGTTTTGCGGCGCGGGCTGCGGATTCCGCGAAACGGGGTGTTTGGCGGGGCCAGGGCATTTCCACTTTTCTGGAGTGGACTGGTGCCAATGTGCTGGAAGAGCGCGTCACCGTTTCCGTGCAGGCCGGCGGCATCATTGAGGTGTTCTCCGCCGTGAACGCCATGGGCCAGGGCATAGCCACGTCGCTGGCGCAGCTGGTGGTGGATGCGTTTGGCGTGTCGATTGACCAGGTGCGTGTGGTGCTGGGCGACACCGACCGGGGCGATGGTTTTGGTAGCGCGGGCTCACGCTCGCTGTTTGTGGGCGGCTCGGCCGTGCAGGTGGGCAGTGAACGCACCATCGACAAGGCCCGACAACTCGCCGCCACCGAGCTGGAGGCATCGGCAGAGGACATCAGCTACAGCCAGGGCGTGTTCAAGGTGGCGGGTACCGATATCTCGCTTGATCTTTTTGCGCTGGCGGCGCGCCAGCCCGAGCAGCGGATTTTCATGGAGTCCACCAGCCAGGTGGCCGCGCCGAGCTGGCCCAATGGCTGCCACATCACCGAGGTGGAGGTGGACCCCCAGACCGGCGCCGTGGCGGTGGTGGCCTATGCGTCGGTCAATGATGTGGGTCGTGTGGTCAACCCGATGATCGTGCGCGGCCAACTGGAAGGCGGTGCCGTGCAGGGTCTCGGGCAGGCGTTGTGTGAATACATGGTGTATGACTTGGAAACCGGCCAGCCTGTGACGGGCAGCCTGATGGACTACGCCGCCCCGCGGGCCGACATCGTCACTGGCTTCAAGACCGAGATGGACCAGTCCACGCCCTGTCTGACCAACCCGTTGGGTGTGAAAGGCGTGGGCGAACTGGGCACCATTGGCGCCACGCCGTCGGTGGTGAATGCGGTGGCTGATGCGCTGGCGCGCAATGGCCGGGCGGCCCAATCCAGCCAGCTGCAGATGCCGTTGTCGCCCTCCAGACTGTGGCATCTGTTGCAGGCGACCGCCTGACAGCACGGTCGGTCGGCGCCCGGCTGCCGGTCAGGCAGCCTTGGGCTGCCGGTTCACCAGCACGATGCCCACCGCGACGAGTGCGATGGAGAGCAGCAAACCGCCGGAGACGGACTCCTTCAGCCACAGCGTGCCAAACAGCAGCGCAAAAATGGGTGTGAGAAACACGAAGACCGAAATCTTGGTGGCCGGGTAACGCCCCAGCATCCACATCCACGCCAGATAGCTGATGAAAGCCCCCAGCACGGTTTGCAACAAAAGCGACGTAGCGGCAAAGGCACTGAATTCAAAAACCCAGTGTTCGTGCAACATCAATGACAGGATGGGCAGCGTCACCATGCTCACCGCCACCTGGTAGAACAGCAGCTTTTCGGGCGACACGATGGATAGCCGGGTGCCGCGAATGACCAGGGTGGTCAGTCCCCAGAACATGCCTGCACTCAATCCCAGCAGGTCGCCTTTCCACTGCTCGGGGTGGCTGGCCGCGCTGAACCCTTCGCGTAGGGCAAACAACACGGCGCAGAATGCCAGCGCCAGCCCGAGCCATTGGGTGGGGCGCAGGTGTTCGGACTTGATGACCAGCGGCAGCAAAATGGCCACCCAGAAGGGCGCAGTGTAGAGAAACACCGTCAGGCGCGAGGCGGCGGAGAACTGCAGCCCGATGTACAGCAGGGCAAACTCGGTGGCAAACAGTGAGCCGGCCAGCAGCCCGGCGCCCAGCGAGCCGTCGGCCTCAAACAGCGCCACACCACGCACCCGGCACCAGATCCACAGCAGCGCCGTCGCACCCATGAAACGGACGGCCGCCTGAAAGACTGGCGGCAGTTCGGCAATGGTGGCCTTCACCAGCACCTGCTGGAAGCCCCAGAACAGGCAGCACCCCAATAGCAGCGCCACGGCCAGGCTGTCCAGGTTATGTTTGCGGGGCGTCATGGGCCGATTGTGCCCTGACCCAAGTTGGTGCGCTCAGCCTTACAGCGAATGTTCGTTGTAAAACTTGCCGCCGTGAAACAGCAAAGGGGACGCGCCGGGGCGGTGCGCGCAGCGCTCCACTTCACCTACGAAGATTACGTGGTCGCCTTCTTCATACCGGCTGCGGTTGAAACACTCGAACGTGGCGGCGGCTCCGGTCAGCAGCGGGGCACCGCCAAACCCTTCCTCAAACGCGACACCGGCAAACCGGTCCATGCTTTTGCCGGCAAAACGCCTGGCCAGCTCCTGCTGGTCGGCGGACAGGATGTTGATGGCGTAATGCGAGCCCGTGGTGAACGTGGGCATGGACCCCGCCTGGCGCGAGAGGCTCCACAGCACCAGCGGCGGGTCCAGCGACACGGAGTTGAACGAATTGGCAGTCAGGCCAATCAGGTGGCCCTGTGCGGTGCGCGTGGTCACGATGGTGACCCCCGTGGCAAACATGCCCAGCGCCGCGCGGAACTCGGGCGGTGAGAACAGGGGGGCCTGGGCCCGCAATCCGAGTGCACTCAGGGTCATGGCTGCAATTTACCTGATAGGGGTCATTTCGCCCAACGGTTGGCGCCAGATGGGCGGCGGGTTCGTTAAATTTGGCACATTTCCGGGCTCATAAAATGTGGGAATGACGTTCATTCGCCTACTTGCTTTCCTCTGTGCCTGCCTGAGCGTAGCATCGCACGCCCAGCCTCTGAAGTCTTGTGACGAATTTGCCACCCGGCTGCCCAATGTGAATCGCGCGCTGTGTGAAGCGGCACAACTTCGGCCCAGCGGCATGAAGTCGGTTCGCGGGCGGCCGCTGCTGGTGCGTGACGTCAAGCCGGATGACGCCCGTTTGCGGGTGCTGGTGGTGGGCGGCATTCATGGTGACGAGCTGTCATCGGCGGCGATGGCGTTTCACTGGATCAAACTGGCCGCGGTGCCACCGGCCGACACGCCCAACCCGGTGCACTGGCGCTTCATTCCGGCGCTGAACCCCGACGGGCTGATGGCCAGCCCGCCCCAGCGGGTGAACGCCAATGGCGTGGACCTGAACCGGAATTTCCCCACGCCCAACTGGTCGCGTGATGCCGTGCCTTATTGGGAAAAACGAACCCGCAAGGATCCGCGCCGCTGGCCGGGCCGCACACCGCTTTCCGAGCCCGAGGCCCGCTATCTGCATGATCAGATGGACAGCTTCAGGCCCAACCTGATCGTCAGCATCCACGCGCCTTATGGTGTGCTGGACTTTGACGGCCCATCGGTCCCGCCCAGCAAACTCGGGCGGCTGTATCTGGACCAGGTGGGCATCTTTCCCGGCTCGCTGGGCAACTACGGCGGTGTACACAAGGGCGTGCCGGTGGTGACGATCGAGCTGCCCAACGCCGGGCGCACGCCGCTGGACGCCGAGATGCGACAGATGTGGCTGGATCTGTCGCACTGGATGAATGAGCGCATGCCGGTGGTGGCGGGCGACGCGCTGCCGCTGCGATAAACGACAGATTCAGGCGGCTGTGGCCTGCTGCATGGCGGCCAGCAGGCTGGCCGGGTCTTGCGCCCCTGACACCGCCACTTTCTGGTTGAAGATGAAAAACGGCACACCATTGATGCCCATGCTGCGCGCCTGGGCGTCAGCCTGCGCCACCGCACGCAGCGCGTCGGGGTCGGTCACAAACGTGCGGGCAGCATCCGGGTTCAGCCCGGCTTCATCTGCAATCTCGGCCAGCACATCGGGGCTGCCGATGAACCGGTTCTCGATGAAGTAGGCCTTCAGAAGCCGCTCCTTGATGTCGCCGCCGTCCGCGTCGCCCTGCTGGGCAAACGCAATCAGTGCGTGTGCCGCCAGCGTGTTGGGCTGCAGCGTGATGCCGTCGATGTTCAGCTCCAGCCCGGCGGTTCGGCCCGCTGCACGGACCCGTTCATAAATCTCCGCCGCGCGTGCGGGCCCGCCAAACTTGTCCTCCAGATACTGCTTTCGCGAGATGCCCTGCTGCGGCAAATCGGGGTTGAGCTGGAATGGGTGCCAGCGGATCACCACGTTGGGCAGATCAGCGGCTTCGGGCAGGGCCAGCGCGGCTTCGAGCTTGCGTTTGCCGATGTAGCACCAGGGGCAGACCACGTCGGAAACGATATCAATGGTGAGGGTGGGTGAGTTCATAAAAAGAGTGCTTTTTTACCAATGAAAAAGGCCGTTAGCCCTTGCCGGATATGCGTGAGTAGCTATAAATAGTGTAGCAATCAAGTATGGTTGACTGACCACCTTCAAGCCATCCATGCCGTGGAGCCGGGTCGCCCCGGCAGCTGCAGCGTGGCCGTGCTGGCCGGTGTGTGGGCAATCCGGCGCCCGCGCCGGAAGACGCTCAACCGCGTCGCCCGCAGACGGATCGCCTCCACCGGGTCACGCGCCTGCAGCAGCACAAAATCCGCGTGGCAGCCGGGGGCCAGCCCATAGGCGGGCAGTTGCAGAATCTTCGCTGCGTTGACGGTGACCGCGTCAAAACACTGGCGCATGGCGGCTTGTGACGTCATCTGCGCCACGTGCAGGCCCATGCTGGCTACCTCCAGCATGTCGCCCGAGCCCAGCGAATACCAGGGGTCCATCACGCAGTCCTGACCAAAAGCCACCGTCAGGCCCTGTGCCAGCTGCTCGGGCACCCGCGTCATGCCGCGGCGCTTGGGGTAGGTGTCGTGGCGGCCCTGCAGCGTGATGTTGATCAGCGGGTTGCTCACCACATGCACTTGCGCCTCGGCCATCAGCGCCAGCAGTTTGCTCACGTAATAGTTGTCCATCGAGTGCATGGAGGTCAGGTGTGAGCCGGTCACGCGCCCGTGCAGGCCAAGGCGCTGGGTCTCAAACGCCAGCGTTTCGATGTGTCTGGACAGCGGGTCGTCCGACTCGTCGCAATGCATATCCACCAGCTTGCCTTGCTCAGCCGCCAACTCGCACAGCAACTTGACGCTCAAGGCGCCTTCAGCCATGGTGCGCTCGAAGTGTGGAATGCCGCCCACCACGTCCACGCCCATCGCCAGCGCACGCTTGAGCTTGTCCATGCCCCGCGGGTCACGCAGCACGCCGTCCTGCGGGAAGGCGACCAGTTGCAGGTCCAAATACGGTGCCACGCGGCGTTTGACTTCCAGCAAGGCTTCCACCGCCAGCAGGCGCGGGTCGCAAATGTCCACGTGCGAGCGG
>Ga0209717_1002239_pt1 | contig 18959 bp, 19 predicted proteins | sample AD_UKC048_MetaG_FD_184418 | JGI IMG/M metagenome (GOLD analysis project Ga0209717, IMG submission 184418) | Active sludge microbial communities of municipal wastewater-treating anaerobic digesters from USA - AD_UKC048_MetaG (SPAdes) (version 2) | ecosystem: Engineered > Bioreactor > Anaerobic >... | reverse complement strand
GAAAAGCAATTACGTCATAATCCTCATAGAGTTTATAGCAGGGAATTTCGCCGTTAGCGATTTTGCAAAAAACATCATTTTCTTTCATACTGAACTCCTTATTTTCTTAAGCATATTATATCAAATAATATAGATGGCAATAATATGCTTTATAAAAAAGACCAGATTTAACTCTGGTCTTAATGTTATTTTGAGAGGATTAATCTAGTCAAATAATTCAGGGAAGTTTGATTTGAAATAATCGTAGACGATGTCATCGTGGTAATCGATTCCCATCTCTTCAAGCCAATGTTTCTTGGCGAGAGTAACATAGGACTCGTTTTCAGATAGAATCTTAGCAACTTCGTTGACATAGTCCGCTAAAACCTTGCGATCATCGCGGAGTTTTGCGTAGTTCCAAGCATCAGCACTCTTATTGAATTTTGAAGAGGAGACAGCTTCGACAACCTGGACAAGATAATAGGTCTTGGTATCAGAATTGTAGAAGATGATGTCGTTTTTGCTGGAAACGCTTTCGGAAGTAGCGCTCTTAAGGAAGTAGCTACCATTAATACGAGCGACATATTTGTTGTAATCGCGAGAAGTATCAATTTCCCAGGATTCTCCATCACGATAGAAACGATCATATTGATCATAGTCAACAGTTTCGCCATCTTGTGGTTTGATGTTGTCTAACGCACTTGCGACGCCAATATTGAATAAGCGATCACGGAATGTGCTGAAATCATTTAATCCGCCATTTTTAATGAACCAACCTTTGGTTACATAACTATTGCTGGCAAGATTGCGAGTTTTTAATTCGAGACCAACTTCTTTGGTGTAGGCACCATTGTTGGTGAAATCATTTTCAATGGAAGTATCGGTAGTTAATGGGTTGTCCTTAATTTTGCTGAACTCTTCCATTAAATCGCCGTAATCAGTTCCAGCATAATAGCTAACTAATCCGCCATCGAGGACTTGATCAAAAGCCGACGAGCTCGTTAGGTAATAACCTGCTAATTCTGACATATCACCATGAATAACACCCTTGTAGGCATCGGATAAAGCAGTGAATTGATCTTCGCCGACACGATTAAAACTGGCTGGTGTTCCATCAGAATTCGTGATTCTGGTGGCAGGTGTTTCAGGATCGAGTAGTGGCTCTTCATAGACAACATTATTTACGAAATAATTCATCAAATATTGAGCGCTCTTATCACTGTCGTCTTTGGTGGCGAGAGAAATGATATTAACTTTTCTAGCATAGCTACGGCCAAGAGTGTTGTAAGTTTCATCGAGGAGGTATTGCTCAGTTAATAATTCGCGATAGATATCTTTAATGAAAGAGTCTTCGATATAAGAGACGCTATTAGTGCTCTCATCTTGGCCTAATTCGTAATTTTCTTGATAATTTTCGCGATGTAGATAGTGAACAAACACATCTTCGTAGTCATATTGAGCATCGAACACGCGTGGAGTGAAATATCCCGATGTTCCAGCATCGTTGGTAGAATTTAACACATTGTAGTCAGCAACTTTTTCGAGACTTGCTCTAAGTGAAACTAAATATGTTCTTTCAGAAAATTGTGAGCGATAGGAGTAAGCTCCATTGACGATTTCATCATAGATTTTTTCTTTGATTCGATTTTCAATGGCATTCCATTTAGCGATTAAAGTTTCAAGTTCTGAATCGCTAGCGGCATCTCCTCCATCGGTACGGACTTCATCATTGTCATCGACACGTTCACCGCTCGCGTTGACAGTCCAGTAAGCGCGATGTGATTTGATAAAAGCGTTGGCCACACTCTTGTCGCCACTCTCAGCAGAAGCAACAGCTTCTTTTAAAGTGGTGCCAGAAGAGAGATTTGAAGATGAATCAGATGGACCAACTAACTTGTTATATCTTCCAAGCATAGAAACGGAGTATTGATAGAGAACTTCTTCTAAAACATCAGAAGCAAGAGCTCCTTCACGAAGAGCATCGTAAACGATACTCATGAGATTGCTTTCCATGTCGGCTGTAACCCCACTAGTAATGATGTTGGAATCATAGTCGGATGGTCTGGCGACAACCTCATTGCAAGCTGTTAAACCAAGAACGCTTAGCAAAGCAACGGCTAAGTAGCGTGAAACTTTTTTATTATTTGTTGCCATAATAACATTCGCCTCCATTAACATAGTAATCATTTGTAATTCCATCGGTGAAAGCGATAATGCATCCTTCTGGAACCATGCGTGATTGATTGCTTCTAGCTTCTGATTGAGCCTCGAGTAATTCTAAGTAACTTTCCCAAGCGCGATTTAAACCAAGAGTTTGTGACTCTACATTGTTTTCTCTTTGCTTTTCGAGGTAGTTAATGATTTTGACATCTAGATTTTCACTAAATTCAAGATTTGTTTTGTTACTCTCGTAAAGATACTCGTACAGACGATAATCATAGGTTGAATCAAATCCTTTAATAGCTTCCTTGACTTCGGTAGCGCGGGCGTTATAACCAGCTTTATCAGTATTAAGGAAGTTCACATAAGTTGATTTGGGTGAACCATTTGTATTTGATGGATAATCTTGATCGGTAGGTACTGCAGTGGTGTAGTAATCCTCTAGAGCAACATAATCAACATTGCTCGCTGATTCGGCAAACTCATAGATGGATTTTTGGATGACCATGAAATGGACACCATATTGACTGCGGACACCAACGATAACACGACCTTCTTCATCGGTTAAGACTCCTAAGTTTGGATCGCTTAATGCGAGAGAGGAATCTTGCAAGGAAACGATATCGCTGACTTTGCGGAATCCTGTCCTCTTTGCGTTTGGATCAATGAGTAATAAAGAATTATCAGCTGGTCCAACTGCGTCTGGATCATCAGCGCGGTTTGGTACAGCACTATAGTCTCTAGTGTTGTTTGTAATGACAAATACATTGTGTCGATTGAGATATTTATTCCAAAGAATGTTTCTTGGATAAATCATAGAATCACCATCATATAATACTTGGCCATCAACGTTTTCCATTTCTTTGTAATCATTTAAAGCGGTGAAAACCTCATATGGAACTTTAGCTAAAGAACCAGTTATGTCATCATATGCTTCGCTGATTGTGGAAGTTGTGTTGTTCGACAAACTAGTGAAATTGCCGGTAATTCCAAGACCTTCGCTGATAGCATCGTTCTTGGCGGCAGTAACTTTTGTTGCGATTGCATCATATGCATAAACACCTAATTGGAATTCATCAACCATTGTGAGGCTTCCATCACTTGAGGCTTTGTTGGTAACGATACCGACATCACCATAAGATGAGGAGCTTGAATCGGCGCTGTTTGAAGCGGCGATGGCACCAAATGTTAATGACCCATCTCTTAATTTGGATACGACATTATATAATTTTGTCGCTTGTTCGGCTGTGATGGTGTCGCGATTATAACTTGGATTAGTTGAATCGATGCTCACCAAAATGTGGCGGAGATGGTATGGAAGACGAGAAGAGATCTTACCGTTGTAATCAGCTTGTGGGTCAACGGCAGTTCCCGTTGGGGTGATTCCTAAATACTCTTGCCTAAGAGTTTCGAGATTTTCCTCGTAATACCAGTCTTCGATTTGTTCCTTTTCTTTTTGATAGATGAATAATTGGTACAATTCATCTGTATCCTCAACACCATTACTATCGAGGATTGCTTTCCATTCGGTGTTATAAGAAGTGCCTTTGGAGTCAGCACTCTCTTTAGCGGCTTCTTTTTGATCTAATACATCATCCCAAGCTTCTTTTTCAATCGTTCCCAAAGTTTTTTTGGTATCGACTGAATTCTTTATGAAAGCATCTCGAATCAAAACTTCGAGAATTTGTTCATAAAACTTGGAGATGCCATCGACAGCATTGCGGTATTCGTCATACATTTCGTCAGTGACAATTGTGTATGAAGATTGACCATCATAACCTTTAAAGGTAACAACGGCACCATCTTTAGATGTAACACTACTACATGCTGACATCGCCATAACGCCAATTAGACCAGTAACTAAACCTATGGATAGTTTACTTTTCTTCATGTTTTTTCTCCTTTTCTGAAATATAGCGTTAATATTCTAAATATTATTATGGTTTTATGCAACATAAATCTTGACAATCAGACGTTATAATCGGTGTTCGTGAATTATGATGGAAGAAATCTCATCTTTATTAATTTTTTTATCGTATTGTTTGATTACCATCTTTAAGATGATTAAAATAGTTAGGATTCGAGGTGAAAGCAATGGCAAAACTAATCATTAAAGACCTTCACGCTGAAGTAGATGGCAAAGAAATTCTCAAAGGAATTGATTTGACAATAGATCAAAAAGAAACAGTCGCCTTTCTTGGACCAAATGGTCATGGAAAATCAACCCTATTAAATATTATAATTGGACACCCACGTTACCATGTAACGAAAGGTTCAATCTATCTCGATAATTTGAATGTCTTAGAAATGAGTGTTGATCAAAGATCAAAAGCAGGATTGTTTCTCGGAATGCAAAACCCAGTTGAAATTCCGGGTGTTATTAATTCTGATTTTTTAAGAGCTTCTGTAAATGCTCACAGCAAAAAGCCAATTTCGACATATAACTTTTATAAAGTATTGGACACTTCGACAAAGGAATTAAAGATGCCCTTTGATTTAGCTACTAGATCCCTTAACGAAGGTTTTTCTGGAGGAGAAAAGAAAAGGAATGAAATACTGCAACTCCTCATGCTTGAACCAAAAATTGCTTTACTTGATGAAATTGATTCCGGGTTAGATGTAGACGCTATGCAAACTGTTGCTGATGTCATTAGAAAAGAACAAGAAAAAGGAATGGGCTTTTTAATTATCTCTCACTATGCAAGATTATTTGAATTAATTAAACCTACAAGAGCCATAGTGATGATTAATGGAAAAATTGTCATAGATGGCGACCCATCTTATATAAAAAGGATTGACCAAACTGGTTACGAATTCATAAAAACGGAATTAGGAATCGAAATTGATAAAGAAGAGATTGATATGAATAAAGTCTCTCTTGGTGAATGCGGAATAAAGGAAATCATTCGTTAGATGAAAAAAGAAACGCTACTTTTTGAATCCGAGTTGATAAAATTCGAATCTCGCACTATCTCCTTAAGCGACAATGAACAGGTTCAAATTTCTGTCAATGAAAATGACACTAATCGAATTTTTATTAGTGATTTTTCTTGTGGGTCAATTTTAAACATTTCGTTAAAAGAGAATTCAAAATTGCAACTTTCTTTTTTAGCTAAGCACAATTTTGATAAATCGGAAATTAATGTAAATTTAGAAAAAGATGCTTGTTTCGCGGCTTATTTTGCTGATTTTTCTGAAGATAAAGAAAAACTAAAAGTTACAATAAATCTTAACGGAGAAGGCTCGAATGCTGTTTGGCACTTGGCGTCGCTTTCCGCAAATCGCGATAACAAAGAATTCAATGTTAATATCAATCATTTTGCTTCCCAGACTTCTGCCCTAAGTGACAATTATGGTGTATGTAAAGATCAATCAAAAGTAGTGTTTTCCGGTTGTTCAGCCATCCAAAAAGGCTCTCACAAAAGTCATACTCGACAAAATTCTAAAATCATGGTTTTTGATGAGAATTGTGATGCTATTGCTCGTCCTCTATTGAAAATTGATGAAAAAGATATCGAAGCAAGTCATGGAGCGGTTGTTGGTAGAATACCTGAAGATCATTTATTTTATTTAACCTCTCGAGGTCTTGATGAATCTGAGGCCAAACGTTTAATTACTTATGGTTATTTGAAACCAATTACTCGTGGCTTTTTCGATGAATCAGTTCGTGAAGAAATCGTTAAGCTTATCGAAAGGAGAATGTAAGTATGGGATATGATGTTGAAAAAATTCGCCAGCTTTTTCCGATGCTTAATCAATCCAAAAAAATGCAAGGACATCACCTTGTTTATTTAGACAATAGTTCAACGACATTTAAACCAAAATGTGTCATTGAGGCGATTACCTCTTATTATACCGATTTAACCTCAAATGCACATCGTGGTGATTATGATCTTCTCTATCAAATGGATGTTGAAGTTTTAAACACTCGTAAAGCCGTTGCCCGTTTTGTAAATTGCGAAATAAATGAAGTTGTGTTCACTTCCGGCACAACTATGTCTTTAAACCAAATTGCTTATGGATATGGTTTAAAATATCTCTTAAAAGGTGACGAAATCGTTCTTAGTGAAGAAGAACATGCTTCTAATGTGTTGCCTTGGTTTGATGTTGCTAAAAAAAGTGGCGCTGTTATTCGCTATGTCCCTATCACTCAAGAAGGCTTTATTACTGAGACAAATCTTCGTTCTGTTGTAAATAGTAAAACCAAAATTGTGTCTCTAGCTCATGTGAGTAATGTTTTAGGCAATGTAAATGATGTTGAAATGATGGCGAGAGTAGCCCATGAATTTGGCGCTGTTATCGCTATTGACGGAGCACAATCAGTGCCACATTTACCAACTGATTTTAAAACTTGGAATATCGATTTTCTTTCATTCTCTGCGCATAAAATGTGTGGTCCGACTGGCATTGGGTGCCTTATTGGAAAGAGCTATTTGCTAGCAAAAATGGATCCACTAATTTCTGGAGGAGGAAATAATGTGACCTTCCGTATCGATGGAAGCCTGGAGTATTTAGACCCACCAGCAAAATTTGAATCTGGGACTATGAACCTATCGGGAATAATTGGTTTTAAAGCCGCCATTGAATTTATTGAATCCATCGGTATTGATAATATTCATAAACACGACCAAGAACTTATTGAATACGCTCTTAAGAAACTAAGTAATTGCGATGACATAATTATTTACAATGAGAAAGCTAAAAACGGAATTCTTACTTTCAATCGCAAAGGAGTGTTTGCTCAAGATGAAGCGACCTTATTGAATTCGAAAGGAATTGCCGTGCGTTCTGGCCAGCATTGCGCGAAGATTCTAGACAATTATTTGAATTGTAAGGCGACAGTTAGAATGTCGACTTACTTGTATACCAATAAGAATGACATTGACTATTTTGTTGATGCCCTACTTGAAGGAGGCGACATTTTAGATGCCTATTTCTCTAACTAACGACATGATGCGCCAAATAATCATGGATCACTATGCCAACCCTATCAATAAACATCAGCCAACTGGTGATTCTTTTACTAAAGTTCACATGCATTCTGACAATTGCATTGATGATTTGAATATCTTTTTGCATGTTGAAGACAACATTGTTGTGGATGCTTGTTTTGATGGAATTGCTTGCACGATTTCCACTGCCTCGACTGACATTATGTGTGATCTTTTAAAAGGTAAAAATAGTGAAGAAGCAAAATATATTATTGAACAATTCCATCACATGATTCACGAAGAGCCATTCGATGATTCAATATTGGAAGAAGCGCTTGTCTTCATTAATACTTCCAAACAGGCCGCTCGCGTTAGATGTGCAACTATTGGTTGGATGGCCGCTGATGAAATCTTGAAAGGTAATAAATAGTATGACGGACAAAGACATTAAATTTCAGTCCGAATATAAATATGACTTCAAAGACAAAGATGTGTCCATTTTGAAAACCGCTGTTGGTTTATCTGAAGATACAATTCGTCAAATTTCAACTATCAAAGAAGAACCCGAATGGATGTTGGAATTTCGCTTGAAAGCTTTGAAGTCTTTTAACGCTATGCCACTTCCTCGATTTGGATTGGATTTAAAGTTTTTGGATTTCTCTTCATATACCTATTTTACTCGTATAACGAGCAAAGAATCCCAGGACTGGAATGAAGTTCCTGAGACAATTAAAAACACTTTCGAAAAATTAGGAATTCCCGAAGCCGAACAAAAATTCTTGGCTGGTGTTTCTACTCAATACGAATCAGAAGTCATCTATCACAATATGCTAAAAGAAATCAGCGACAAGGGAGTAATCTTTCTTTCAACTGATGCCGCTCTTAAATTATATCCTGAGTTATTCAGAAAATATTTTGCTTCGGTTGTCCCCATTGCTGACAACAAATTCTCAGCTTTGAATAGTGCAGTTTGGTCTGGAGGATCTTTTATTTATGTTCCAAAAGGAGTCCATCTCGATAAACCGCTTCAATCCTATTTCCGCATTAACAACGAAAAGACCGGACAATTTGAAAGATCGTTAATCATCGTTGATGAAGGAGCAGAGATTAGCTATGTTGAGGGTTGTACCGCTCCTTCGTATTCAAAAGAATCCCTACATGCTGCAGTTGTAGAAATTGTCGTTTTAAAAGGGGCGAAATGTCGTTATACCACTGTTCAAAACTGGTCAACTAACATCATTAATCTGGTAACCCAAAGAGCGATGGTTTATGAAGATGCTCAAATGGAATGGATCGATGGGAATATCGGTTCCCAAATGAACATGAAATACCCAGCTTGTATTTTGGCCGGTGAAAGAGCTAAAGGAACAGTTATTTCAATTGCGGTTTCTGGCAAAAATCAGCAGCAAGATGCCGGAGCTAGAATGATTCATCTCGCTCCAAATACAACATCGACTATTATTTCGAAATCAATTGTAAAAAATGGTGGACTAACGAATTATCGCGGAACAGTACGACACGAAAAAGGCGCTCACAATTCTCGTTCCCATGTCGAATGTGACACTCTTATGTTAGATGATCAATCCTTAAGCGATACAATACCAACCAACGAAGTTAAAAATAATACCTCATATATCGAACACGAAGCTACGGTGAGCAAAATTAGTGAAGACCAATTATTTTATCTAATGTCACGAGGAATCAGTGAAAAGGATGCTATACAAATGATTGTTATGGGATTCATCGAACCATTTTCTCGCGAATTGCCTATGGAATATGCCGTTGAACTTAATCAATTGATTAAACTAGACATGGAAGGTAGTGTTGGTTAATGTGCGACTTTGAAATCATCGTTGTTGGTGGTGGACATGCCGGCTTAGAAGCCGCTTTTGCTGCTGCTCACAAAGGACACAAAACTCTTCTCGTAACTTTGAACAAAAAATTGATGGGAAATATGCCGTGTAATCCTTCTATTGGAGGATCGGCAAAAGGCATTGTGGTTCGCGAAATTGATGCTCTTGGCGGAGTGATGGGAAAAGCTGCCGACCATCATTATTTACAAATGAAAATGCTTAACACTGGTAAAGGCCCAGGAGTTCAATGTTTACGTTCACAACAAGATAAACTGGAATATCCTGAATTCATTCAGAATTTGGCATTCAACTGTTCAAATCTAACAATTATCGAAGGAATGGTGGTAAGCCTTTTGCATGACGATTCTCATGTGTATGGAGTAAAGTTAAAAAACGGAAAAGAGATTACATCTAAAGCCGTCATTTTAGCGACTGGTACTTACATGGAAAGCAAGATTTTTAGAGGACATGATGTCCGAGAAGAAGGACCGGATGGTCAAGAGCCTTCAAATGGCTTATCTCCATATTTGAAATCAATGGGAATAGATATTATCAGACTTAAAACAGGAACTCCCCCTCGAATCAAATCTGAATCGATTGATTTTTCCAAAGCAAGCATTCAGCCTGGAACCAAAGGAGAACTAGCCTTCTCATTTGAAACAACTCAGTTTGTTCCATTTGAAGAGCAAATTCCTTGCCACTTAATTTATACTACACCTGAAACACATAAGCTTATTAGGGAACATCTTAACGAAACATCTCTTTTCAGTGGATTGATCACTGGGGCGGGTCCAAGATATTGCCCTTCCATTGAAAGCAAACTCATTAATTTTCCGGATAAAGATCGCCATCAACTCTTTTTAGAACCCGAATCACGTTTTACGGATTCGATATATATCCAAGGTTTTTCAACATCAATGCCAATAAATATACAAGAAGAGATGGTTCGAACTCTTCCTGGATTTGAAAATGCTGAGTTTTTAAAATATGCTTATGCAATCGAATACGACGCCATACAAACCCATGAATATGATGCCACTCTTGAAATAAAAAAATGGCCTGGTTTATTTATTTCTGGCCAAATATGTGGAACCTCAGGGTATGAAGAAGCAGCAGCACTTGGACTAATGGCGGGTATCAACGCCTCTTTAAAAATTGAAGATAAACCGCCTCTAATTTTAAGAAGAGATCAAGCCTATATTGGAGTAATGATTGATGATTTAGTAACGAAAGGCGCCAATGAACCTTATCGTTTGATGTCATCACGTGCTGAATTTCGTTTGCTGTTAAGACATGACAACGCAGATATACGATTAACTGAAATCGGATTTCAACTTGGCTTGATATCCTTATCTCGATATGAAGATTTTCAAAAGAAATTAGACGATATTGAAAAAGCGAAACAAATTTTGCAAAAGAACTTTGTTGGAGCCAAAAAATCAACCAATGAATTTCTAGAGTCCATTGGTTCTGCACCGCTAAAAGGCGGTGTTCAAGCTTATGAGCTTTTAAAAAGACCAGGTATTAAATTTGAGCATCTATTAAATTTTATTCCTGATTTGCAGTCATTAAACCTCTGTAAAGATGTTATGGAAGAACTTGAAATTATCACTAAATTTGAAGGATACATCCTGAAACAAAAACGAGAGGCGGACAACGTCCGCAAAATTGAAGAAATGCATATTCCTACTGGAATTGATTATTTGCACATGGACGGCTTACGAATCGAAGCTCGTCAAAAATTAAATTTATTCAGGCCACTTACAATTGGACAAGCATCGCGAATTTCAGGTGTTAACCCTTGCGATGTTACAATCTTGATATTAAATGTAAAAAGGAGTCAAGGATATGAATAAAGAAACGTTGCAAAAATTCTTAGTTTCGCGGTGCATTTCTTGTACAGATCTTCAGGCTAATGAACTTGAAGAATTAATGAAATCAACATTAAAAACCAATGAAGATTTCAATTTGACCGCCATTACTGACCCGTCAGTGTTTATGGAAAAAATGGTGCTAGATAGTGCCGTTAGTCTTTTTGATTTAGATTTAAACGGAAAAAAAGTAATTGATATTGGAACTGGGGCTGGTTATCCGGGCCTTGTTCTTTACATATTAAACCCTCAAATCAAATTGACACTCCTTGATTCGACAAAAAAGAAAATTAATTATTTAAAAGACTATGTTTCCAACAAAAAATGGGATGTCAATTGTGTTGCCGAAAGAATTGAAGAATATGGAAGAAATCATCGTGGAGAATATGATTTCGTTTTCGCTAGAGCAGTTGCCTCTTTAAATATTTTACTAGAATTAGCGATGCCACTTCTAAAACAAGGCGGTAAACTAGTTGCTTTGAAAGGCCCTGATTGGGAGAAAGAATATGTTGAAGCCAAATCAGCGTTGAAGAAAATGAATTGTCATTTAAGCAAAATATATGAAGAAATTCTTCCTGAATCTGATGAGAAAAGAGCAATTGTTATCATTGAAAAAGATCAAGATTCACCTCTAAAATATCCCCGAGATTTTGCCGAGATTAAGAGAAAACCCTTATAGGGTATGTCTTTCTTTGCTTTATCAATAAGATAGTTATATAATGTTCCACGAGGAACAAACTATGACAAAAATTATCGCTATTGCTAATCAAAAAGGCGGGGTTGGAAAAACCACAACTGCCATTAATCTTTCTTCTGCCCTTGCTCATTTCACGCGTAGAGTACTTCTCATCGATATGGATCCTCAAGGCAATTCATCTCGAGGCCTTGGAATTGATATCACTTTAATTAATAAGTGCATATTTGAAGTTCTTACTGGCGATTCTGATATTAATTCTGTCATTCGAAAAACAATGCTAAAAACTCTCGATTTGTTGCCATCAAAATTAATTTTAGCTTCTGCAGATGTAGTAGCTAATAAAACAGACAAACCATTTTCGCTCTTAAAAAGAGCGATTGAACAAATTAAAAAGGAATACGATTATATTATTATTGATTGTCCTCCTAGCTTGGGTTTTTTGACTGTTAATTCTCTTGTTTCTGCTAATTCAGTTTTAATCCCCGTTCAATGTGAATATTTTGCCATGGAAGCGGTTGCCCAAATTCTGTCAAGCGTCTCACGAATTCAAACAACATATAATCCAAATCTTGGAATAGAAGGCTTCTTAATGACAATGTATGATTCTAAAACAAGATTGGGAACAGAAATTACCACTCAAATCAGGGGACTGTTTAAAGAAAATACTTTTTTAACTCAGATACCAAGAAATATTTCGATACCAGAAAGCAATGCTAAGGGGTTGCCGGTCACTGTCTATAAACCAAATAGCAGTGGTTCATTGGCATACTTTTCTTTAGCCAAGGAAGTAATCGATCATGAAGAAAGATAAAAGTCCAAAAATTTTGCGCTCCTCGCTTTCTACTTTGATGAAGCGCTTTTCAAGTACAGATATTATTTCTTCTTTAGAAAAAGAATATTCAAGTTCTACACCAGGATATATCCGTGTTGAACTTATTGATGATAATTCAATACTAAAAAAGGCCCGAATTAATGAACAACAGCTCGAGGCAAGCATTACTCAAATAAAAGAAAAAGGCATCGCATCACCTATATTGGTAGTGGAAAAAGAAGGCCGATACGAAATCCTTTATCCACGTATTTACTATATTGCGGCTCTTAAATTGAAGTTTGATTACATTCCCTGTAGCGTTGTAAAGATAGATGAAGAAGATATGCTAGTCTTTTTAGCAAAACGGTTAGAAGGAGACAAAAATAGTAATATAGTGGAAATGTCTCTTGTTTTAAATCGGTTACAGAAACGTTATCACTTTACTCAAGGGGAAATTGCTGAAATGATGCAACAATCAAGATCTCAAATTACAAACATTATGAGGCTTATCAAAATGCCTGATTTTGTTCTTAGAGACATTTCAAACAACATTCTCTCTTTTGGCCATGCAAGAGCCCTTTCCACTCTTTCCATTGAAAACATCAAAAACACCCTGCCAATAATTTATCGTGACAAACTATCTGTTAGAGAAGTTGAACGCCTAGTTTATTCAATGAAAAAGTCTCCATCATTGTTGGAAGAAGAAAGAAAAATCAAGGCATTACTAAAATGCCAAGCCAGTATAAGCCCAAAAACAATTTCACTCCGTTTTGAAACCGAAGAAGAACGCGAAAAATTTATTCGCTCTCTATCATTGGATAATGTATAATGGGTATCACTTCAGGGCAACGATAAACGTGACCGGCGGTAAACCCCGCGAGCTGAAAAAGCAGGAACTTGTGTGATTCAAGTGGCGACAGTAAAGTCTGGATAAAAGAAGTTTTTTGGCTCTGGATTAAGGAGCCTTTTTATTTTATGTCTGACTGGGATTTATGGAGAATAGTCATTGCTTCAGCTGGCTTAATAGCAATTTTAATTTTCGTTTTGCTTAGAGGGACAGAATCCAAAGTAAAAGGTTTAAATACAAAAATTCTTGCAAGAAGTGGAGTTTTTGCAGCGATTTCCATTATTTTGTATATCATACCATTCTTTAATTTTAATATTCCTTTTTTTCCACCGTTTCTAAATATTCATTTTGACGAAGTTCCGGCTTTGATTGCTGGATTTGCATATGGACCATGGTCAGCAACACTCGTTGTTATCGCAAAAACAATCGTTAAATTACCAATGACTTCAACACTTGGAGTTGGCGAGTTATCGGATTTAATTGTGTCCCTTGCCTTCGTAATTCCGGCTTCAATTTTTTATCGGAAAAAAAGAAAAGTTAGTTCCGCTATTATCGGTTTAGCGATTGGGACATTGTTTCAACTTGTTGTCGCCTCATTTTTCACAACTTTCGTTATTTTGGACTTTTATATTTTTGTCATGGGGTGGAGTGAAGAAATGCTTCTCAGTCTTGTACAATTAGCTAACCCTGCTGTCACTTCTTTACGATGGCCCTATTTCTGGCTTGTCGCTATTCCATTTAATCTCATAAAAGATATTGGAGTGGTGCTTTTGACTTTTCTTTTATATAAGAGGATGCATGTCTTAATAGATAAAATTGGGGCACAAAAAAACTAGGCAACGAGGCCTAGTTTTTTATATAAGTTATTCCTCAACGGAAATTGCACCAACAGGGCAGACATCAACTGCATCTTCGTCCGCGACACCGTTGATGGGTGTTGCTAGACCATCATCGTCAATCTTAATATCATCGGGATAGGTACCTGCGCAGGCTCCACAGCCGATGCATAAGCTTTTATCGATCTTAATCTTCTTTTTGGCCATCGATATGTCCTCCTAATTGTATAGGAAGATTATAAAAATAAAATTATGACTTTGCAACAAATAGACCTTTATTTTTTGCCTTTATCTTTCTTCAAAGAACATTTTTGAGTGAAAAAGAGCAAATATATTAAAAAGGGTCTATAAATTATTCTTTTATTTTAGTAAACTAAAAGACATAAGGTTTATGGAAGAAACGAGAGTTGTAAAATATAAGAAATATCGCCAGTCATTAACCAAAGACAATTCTCCTGTTTTAGAAACCACAAAATCAAACAAGAAAAAAGATAGCCCCGAAAAAGCTTTAAACACCACTTCTACTCTCCCCATCGATCAAGTTATTGACACCATTGAAGAGGACAAGAAACAAGTGGCTTTTTTAAAGAAACGAACAAGAAAAAAGATTTTGATTATCTCGTCATTTTCTTTTGGCGCTTTGCTCATAGTTGCGGGACTTGTATGGTTCGCCATTGTGGCGTTCCGTTAAAAAGGGGATATTATGACAAAAATAGCTGTAGCGATTGATGGTCCAGCCGCTGCTGGAAAATCGACAGTGGCCAAAAAAGTTGCTGAAATCAAAGGTTTTACTTATATTGATACCGGTGCTATGTACCGTGCTTTTACTTGGTATTGCCTTGAAAAGGGTATTGACTGTCAAGATGAAAAAGCTTGCGTAAGTTTAATTCCTGAAGTTCATATTGAACTCAAACCAAATCACATTGTTTTGTGCAATGGACAAGATGTATCAAATGAAATACGCGAACCCCGAGTCTCTTCTCAAGTTTCCTATATTGCATCTTACAAAGATATAAGGCTAGCGTTAGTCGAATCACAAAGAAAAATGGCTGAAAAAGACTCAGTTATTATGGATGGAAGAGATATTGGAACTTATGTTCTTCCAAACGCGGAAGTGAAAATTTTCCAAATCGCAAGTGTTGAGACAAGAGCAGTCCGTCGATATGAAGAAAATCTTGGCAAAGGCATCATATGTACCCTAGAAGAAATTGATGCTGATGTTCGCAAAAGAGATTATATTGATTCGCATCGCGAGTTTGCTCCTTTAAAAGCCGCTCCTGATGCAGTTTTACTAGATACTTCTTACATGACAGTCGATGAAGTCGTTCAAACTGTTCTCGATATCATCGATGAAAAAATGAAAGAGCAAGAAAACCATGCTTAATGGCATTGTTGCGATTGTTGGATCACCAAATGTTGGCAAATCAACAATTTTTAATCGTATCATTGGCGAAAGACACGCTATTGTTGATGACGAAGCTGGCATCACTCGCGACCGCCTCTATGGGAAATGTGAGTGGCTAGGCCATTCTTTTTCCGTCATCGATACTGGTGGAATAGAAGTTGAAAACCGTCCGTTTCAAGAACAAATTCGTATCCAAACTCAAATTGCAATCGATGAGGCTGATGTCATTGTGTTTGTCACTGATAGTCATCTTGGTCTAACCTCAGATGATCGACTGGTGGCAAAGATGCTTTATAAAGTTAAAAAACCAGTCATTCTTGTCGTTAACAAAATTGATGAAGGAATTCATATTTCTGACACCCAAGAATTTTATGCTCTTGGACTTGGAGAGCCGATTGCGGTCAGTGGCTCTCATGGAATTGGAATTGGGGATCTTTTACAAAAAATTGTTAACTTTTTGCCAGAAAAACAATACGAACTTCAAGCTGATCAAATCACTTTTTGTCTTGTTGGACGTCCCAATGTTGGGAAATCTTCCATTGTCAACTGCCTATTAAATGAAGAAAGAGTCATTGTTAGTGATATTTCTGGAACAACCAGAGATTCAATCGATACACCTTTCAAAAAAGATGATAAAAACTATGTGGTAATCGATACAGCAGGATTAAAAAAACGGGGTAAAATTTATGAAGCCATTGATAAGTATTCTGCGATTCGAGCTCTAAAAGCTATTGAAAGAAGCGAAATTGTACTTCTTGTTGTTGATGGTCATCAGGGCATTATTGATCAAGATAAACATGTTATTGAATATGCTACTGAATTACATAAAGCCATTATTATTGTTGTAAATAAGTGGGATATTGTTGATAAAGAGACCAACACCATGAGCGAATTTACAAAAATCATTCGCAATGAATATAAATTCCTTGATTATGCGCCAATTTGTTTTGTCTCCGCATTGAAAAAACAAAGAATCGAAACCATTTTTAAAGCACTAGATTTAGTCCATAACGCCTACTACACTAGGGTTAAAACGAGCATATTAAATGATGTAATTCAAGACGCTCAGTTGATGAATCAAACCCCCGATTTTAATGGTGGCAGATTGAAAATCTACTATGCTTCACAAGTCTCTGCCGCTCCGCCTACATTTGTCTTGTTTGTCAATAATATAAACTTCATGCATTTCAGTTATCAAAGATATATTGAAAATCGTTTGCGTGACACTTTTTCATTTGAAGGAACCCCAATTAATATTTTGTTAAGAAATAAAAAGTAAGTCCTAAAGCGTACTTTTTGTTTATTTTTGCTTAGTTGTGTTAAAATGAAATCCTAGAGGAGATAATTATATGAAGAAACTCAACAAACGCGACCTAGTTGAAATCGTTGCCGAAAAAGCACATCTTTCAAAAAAAGATGCTCAAGCGGCAATTGACCTTTCTTTCAAACTGGTAGAAAAAGCCGTACTTAAAGGCGAAGAAGTCAATATCTCTAATTTCGGTGTTTTCTCCCCAAAAACCCGTAAAAGTAGAGAAGGTACACACCCAAAGAAACACAGCCGAATTGTGATTGCTGAATCCAAGACTGTTGTGTTCCGCCCCTCGAAGAGTTTAAAAGCCAAACTTAACAAATAAGATAAGTTTTTTGGAAAGAATGAGACAACTCGTTGTCTCTTTTTTTCTGCCTTCTTATAATGAATATATGAACAATCAGCTTTTTTCTTTTCAAAGACTTCATGAAATTTTTGTTCACCATGGTTTTGCTCTCTATGTTGTGGGAGGGACAGTTCGAGATTTTTTGCTTTCGCTTTCTCTTTCAGACTTAGATGTCGTCACTGATGCCACGCCGGAAGAGATGAAAACTTTTATTGAATGTTATGACTGCGATTTTACCTTCGCAAAATATGGTTCAATAAAGATTAAATTTGAAGGTTATTTTTTTGATATTACTACCCTTCGAAAAGAGAAAAAATATAAAGATTCTCGGCATCCAAACAAAATCGTTTTTGTAAAATCTTTGAAACACGATTACAAACGACGAGATTTTACGATTAACGCTATGTACATGGATGAACATTTTCGTGTGATTGATTATTGCAATGGCATGAAAGACATCAACGCAGGAATTATTAAAGCAATTGGGAACCCCTCCTCACGCATCAAAGAAGATCCTCTTAGAATCATTCGAGCGTTGCGATTCGCCATTAATTTTGATTTTACGATTGAAAAACATTTAGATCGTGCTATTCGACAAAATATCAAACTGCTTTCAAAGATTAACCAAAGCAAAATAAAACAGGATTTACTCAAAATCAAAAGTGATAAAAAAGAAAGAATTGAGAAAATTTTTAAGGATTATGATATTTATCATTTGTTAGATATGATAGAGTAAGTGCACAAAAGCAAATATGGTATCTGAAGCTATTGATTTCCGTTTCCTCCTTATGGAGAACTATAAAAAATTAAAAATCAACGAAAAAGAGTTGGTTACTCTTTTCATGATTGACCATTTTATTAGCTTAGGAAATCCATTTGTCACTGCTGATCTGCTCTCTTTGAAAATGTCTCTTGATGTTAAAGAAATTGACAAAACTCTCGTTTCTTTATTAACTAGGGGATTTATTGAATATATCGCTCAAGGAAAAAAGACAATTACGACTCTCAATCCATTGAAAGCCAAACTATATCGTGAATTTCAAATATCTTTAACCAAAGAAGATGAAGTAAAAGCTTCAAAAGAAGTTGAAACCGAGCTCAACAACATTTTTGAAGAGTTCAGTAAAATGTTAGGTCGCTCTTTAGCTCCTGTTGAAATATCAAAAATTCGCGAATGGGTTTCCTATGGTTATTCGGACGAACTAATCATTAATGCCCTCAAAGAAGCTTTAAATAAAGGCAAAAAATCGCTTCGCTCAGTTGATAAAATTCTTCTTGTTTGGTCTTCCAGAGACGATAGAGAGAACGAAGGCGTCTCTTTGAAAAGCGAAGAATGGAATAAATCTCTTGAGGAGACAATACGTATTGCCAAGACTCCCTGGATAGATAAAAACGATGACTAAGAAACAATATCGTCTGTTGGAAGACTATTTGAATAGTCTTTTTCCTAATGCTGGTTGTGAACTTATTCATGATAAGGATTACGAATTTGTCATCGAAGTAATGCTGTCCGCTCAGTCTACGGATATTGCGGTTAATCTTGTCTCAAACAAACTCTTTAAAAAATACCCAACTCTAATATCTCTCGCTCAAGCAGATATATCGGAGGTTGAAAAAATTCTTTACCCTCTTGGGCTTCACAAAAACAAAGCTAAAAACGCTGTCGGAATTGCCCAAAAACTTATTGGGCGATTCAACGGAGAAATTCCTTCGGATAAAGAACTGTTACAAGAATTGCCTGGTGTAGGGAACAAAACTGCTGGAGTCATACGGGCTGAAGTTTTTCATATCCCTGATTTGCCTGTCGATACCCATATTTTGAGAATTTGTCGGCGACTCGGAATATCAAAAGCTTCAGATACGCCTCTAAATGTTGAGCAGAAATTAAAAAAAGTATTTGATCAGTCACGATGG
>Ga0209717_1002234_pt1 | contig 18973 bp, 19 predicted proteins | sample AD_UKC048_MetaG_FD_184418 | JGI IMG/M metagenome (GOLD analysis project Ga0209717, IMG submission 184418) | Active sludge microbial communities of municipal wastewater-treating anaerobic digesters from USA - AD_UKC048_MetaG (SPAdes) (version 2) | ecosystem: Engineered > Bioreactor > Anaerobic >... | reverse complement strand
CGCCCACGTTTAAGTCTTTCCATCCTTTAATATTGGGTTTGGTTGACATTATTTTTTTACCTCCTCATAAGCCTGTGAAATTGCTTTTAAGTTGCCTTCTATAACTTCGGGTTTTGTCTTAAACTTCTTTTCAAGTTTCTTTTTGGTATCGTCAAGGAATGCCTGCAGCGGCATAAGGTTTGTTGCGCCAAGCAGTGCCCCTATCATAGGCGTGTTCGGAATAGGTTTGCCGATTGTGGCCTGAGCTATTTTTGACGCGTCAATAACAACCACTTTGCCTTTCCATGAAAACCTTTTTTCCACTTCTGCCTTGTCAAAAGGCGTGTTGACAATTAATGTGCCGTTTGCCGGAAGGCCTTTGGTAACGTCTATGGCATCCATAAGCGTTTCATCAAGTACAGCAACAACATTCGGCGCGATTACAGGCGAGTGAATTGTAATTTCTTCATCCGCAATCCTGTCATAAGCCGCGACAGGGGCGCCCATTCTTTCAGGTCCGTATTCCGGGAATGCCTGAACATACTTTCCGGCATTAACCGCTGCTTCTCCAAGAAGAAGCGCGGCGGTCTTTGCTCCCTGACCGCCTCTTCCGTGCCATCTGATTTCTACCATATTCTTCATTACAGCGCACCTCCTTAAGGTGTATAGAAATTTGACATTAAATGCCTGTGTTTTTTGTTTCAGGTTATCAGTTTTGCTGATAAGCTAACAAAACATAGATATATTACCCCTGCAAGGATAAAAAATCAAGGATAATATTCAAAATGAAAAAGGCAGGGCTTATTATGCCCTGCCTTTTATAAACACTATATTTTAAAGGGTTATTCTACGGTTAATACGCCTTCCTGACAAGAAGCAATTGTACCGCTTCCGGTCCTTACAGACGGTACTGCGTCTGATTCACCATACAAATCAATATGCCATATCCCGGGAACCTCTGTCCCTGCAACGTGATAAAACATCTGCAGGCCGGAAATTCCGGGCGTCTGGCAGGTTAACAGTTCTGTTTTAAGCAGATTATTCCCCGCGTCATACAAAGCTACGCGCGTATTCTGTGTGCAGTAATTAACTTTTATGGTAAAGGCATTGCAGTTGTTAAGCTTATAACCAAAGAATTTTATCAGCGTCAGCTGCCCGTGGTAAACTGCAACTTTATTGGCACAAGGCGGCGTGGGCGTGGCAGTCGCAGGCGCAAAAGAAACTGTGAATTCATAAGTGTCTTCAAAACCCGCGTCAGCTCCGTTATAAACAGCGGGCGGATTGTACCCGGCAGCCATTATGGCAACGTGCCACGGAGCGCTTATGTTTTCTGTTTCTGTTGAAGTATATTCATATGAAAGAACTCCGCCATAACCGGAATAAGCGTTTCTTGTCGCAATAATATTATCCGCGCCGTCATATATTGCTATCCTGTACTGAAGATTTGCCGCTACGCAGGAACCTGTAAAGCTTCTGTTTTTGGTTAAAACATTATAATCGTTGTTGTCTTTTATCTTTGCGGTCAGGCATGCAACAACCGGCGTAATTGTGGGTGTCATGGTTATCGTCGGCGTAAGCATTAGCGTATGCGTGACAGTGGGCGTGACCGATGTCTGCGGGGTACATGCAGGCGGAGCAGTGCATATAGGGACAAGAGAATTAAATACATTATTTGTCTCATTAAACTCCGTTATATTTGATGTTGAATCAACGGTAATGACGGAATTGTTCGGCCACGATCCGCCGGGAAAAAATACCGTGCTTTCAGCGCCAGCCGGCATCGCGCCGGTAACCTGCTGCGTGCCGTTCCCCTGCATTGTTATTTCAATAAATCCAACAGCGGCCCCGGAGCCGATATTTTTTATAACAACCCTTGTGCCCACGCCGCCTTCATCCCCGTTAAGGCAGCTGTGCGGAAATTCAAGCTGTGTTACAGCCGATAATACAATAAGATCAGGCAAGCCTGCTGTCTGGCTGCCTGTGGGGGTTGGAGTCGGAGTCCGCGTGACAGTCGGCGTATACTGGGTCAACGTCAAAGTTGCAGTCAGTGTTGATACATGCAAAGTATTTGTGGGCGTGTTTGTGGGCTGCATAGTGCATAAAGGAGGAGGCGTTAAAGTCAGCACATATGTCTGAAAAGTATTATTTGATTCATTGGATTCGGTTATGCTGTTGGAAGGGTCAACCATAGCGCTTACCATAGAGCCGGATGCCGGAGCGTTTTCCACCCAGACATTTTCCGTTTCTCCCGGCGCAAGCCCGCCGTTGTACGCGTAACTTATAATAACGCCGTTAACATCCAAAGAAACAGCGCCTGTAACCGTTACGCATCCCTGATTTTTAAGGTGAATCATAAATCCGGGGTGGCTGTAATTATCCACACATCCAAATGTTACGCCGCTGAAACCCTGCGCTATGCCGGTAATTATAAAATCCGGAAGCGCGCATCCCGAAGTAACTGTCTGTGTGGGGGCAGGAGTAGTAATGCCCGGAATTACAGGTGTTAAGTCCGGAGTTGTCGGATTTCTTTTTGGATTGCAGCCGGTATTTAAAACAAGCGCGGTTATAAAAGTCAGCAGAATGAATCCTGTTAATTTTTTCATAAGAACCTCCCCTATACGCTTTTAACTTATCCTATCTTCTTTGACAAGTTTGCCCGGGAAAAGTTCCATGAATTATTATAATATATTTTTCTTAAAAAGGCAGGTCCTCGTCGTCATTGCCTTTTTTTCCGCTGTAGTCTTCGGGCTCTTCTTTAACAACAGGCGGCGCGACCGGCACGGATTTTTCCAGGTCATTAAATTCATCATATGCCGGCTGTTCGTCAACGCCTATGGAATCGTCTGAATCTGCTGAAAGCGCCTGTTTTTTGCCGTTTTTGTATACGCCGCGTTCAATAAGCGCGCCGTTTTCGTCATATGTTTCGTACGGCCCTTCAAGTTCATTATTAACAGCGGTCATATCGGATTTTAGCGACCAGTTTGAATGGAACGTGCATATTTTGCCGTCAATGACTTTGCCTTCCTTTGTCACTGTGCCGTCCTTTTCATAAATCCATTTTGCAACTTCTTCTTTGCCGTTATAAAACACCATCGTTGATGCCTGCTGTTTCCACCAGCCCCTTGTGTACGATATCTCCTGCCCCTGAGACAGCCTTTTCTGGCCGGGATATGGCATGCTTGTCTTGCAGTCCGGAAAACCCGTGCAGCTTAAAAACTTGCCGAATTTTCCCTGTTTTAACACCATCTGTTTACCGCATTTGGAACATATTATTTTCTCGCTCATTTTTCCTCCATAATAAATTGCTTTTTTATTGGCCAAACATCCCTTTAAGCATATCCGCGGCTTCCTGTGCAGCCTTTTCCTGCATCTTTTTACCTGCGTCTTCACCTTCATCTTCGTCGTTGTCTGTGTCGTCTTCATCAACTTCTTTGCTGTTTTGTTTTTCATTGGCTTTAACTTCACTTTTTTTAACCGCCGGCTGCATTCCTTTTAATAAATTATCCATATCCATAATTTTAATATCTGCCGGTATTACAAATAAAGAGTCATCGGCTTTTATATTCTTTTTAAGTGAAAGGATATCGGATTTATATTTTGACTTCGGGCCTTTCAGCGTTTCCGAAACAGTCCTGTAAATAAAACCGTCAGCGCCCCTCCACTCTTTCACTTTCATGGCATCATCTTCGCCGGCCGTATATTCCCAAACCGTGCAGGCGATTCCATTGATGGTTTCAGAACCGGTTTTTTTTGCTTTATCCCTGTATTCAGAAGCCATATTGGACATCTTCTGCGGATTTGAAACGCTGTTATTGGAATACTTAAAACCGCTTTTTGAAGCGGGAGTATACATATAAGTCGCATCTTCCTTTACTATTATGACCTGATTTTCGTTTTTGCCCGTATCAGGATTTTTATACGCCCCGTCTATCCTCATCTTTTTATTCTTATAGGTTATTTTCTGATCCATGGACATCGGGTATTCGCCTTCCACAACAGTTTTCAGTTCCCACGAAGCGCTTTTGTAAGGTATGTATTCAAAAACATCCGCCGCGAATGAAGCCGCGGCCAATAAAGAAACAAAAATAACGGCCGATAAAATTCTTTTCATATTTTTCTCCTTTTAAAATTTATCATTCAGCGATGAAGGTTCTTTGTATTTTACCGAATGTTTTTTGCATATCATGTTGGAAGCAATCCTTCCCGATTCATAAATGGTGGGAAGGCCGCTTCCGGGATGCGTGCCGCCGCCTGTAAGATAACAGTTATCCAGGCATTCAAATTTATTACGCGGCCTTAAATACAGCATCTGCGTAAGGTTGTGGCCAAGATTAAAGGTAGCTCCGTAATACACATTAAGGTCATCGCGCCACGTTTCAGGCGTGTAAACCCTTTCTTCTTCTATATTTTCCATAAGGTCTTTCATTTCTGTCCTTTTTACCACTTCTTCAAGCACCCGTTTTCTAAACGCGTCTTTTTCTTTCTTCCAGTCAATATTGCCTTTTAAACTGGCAACCGGCACAAGGATATAAATACCTGATTTACCTTCAGGCGCAAGCGTGGGGTCAATTATTGATGCGTTCTGAACATAAAAAGATATCTGATCTGAAAGCTTCAGCCGCGTGAATATATCTTCCACGTTTTCCCTGTATTTCTCGGCAAAGAAAACGTTGTGATGAGGCATATCATATTTCTTTTTCACGCCAAGGTATAACATGAATATGGAGCAAGAGTATTTTCTTTTGGCAAGATTTGCGGGGCTGTATTTTTTAACCTGCTTTTTGTCCATAAGGGATGTTGCCGCGTAGGAAAAATCCGCGTTTACTATAACTTCATCGGCGTTTACTATTGTATCGTCTTCAAGTTCCACGCCTGTGGCTTTTTTTCCGCTGTTAATTATCCTTTTTACGGGCGTATTAAGTTTTAATTTCCCGCCTTCTTCGGCAAATACTTTTGCCATAGCGTCTGAAATTTTATTCAGCCCGCCTATTACGTGATAAATCCCCCATTTATGCTCTATGTACGCTATCATGGCAAAAGCAGCCGGGCATTCCCATGCTGACATTCCCAGATACTTTGACTGAAAAGTAAAGACAAACCTTAACTTTTCCGGCTTAAAATACTTACCCAGCGCGTTAAAAACGCTTTTGCCAAGGTCCAGGTGAGGCAGCGCTTTTAAAAGCGGGTTTTTCATCATATCAAATATGGAAGAATACGGTTTCTGCAGGCACGGAAACAGATATTTCATCCTTTTTTCTTCATTCTTTAAATATGACGCTAACCCTTTGCCTTCACCGGGAAATATTTTTTCAATCTCTTTTTCCATTTTTTCATGGTCATCTGTTACAAGAACCTGTTTATCCGTAAACTTTAACCTGTACATGGGGTCAAGCTTATGAAATTTAAGGTAATCTTCCGAATTTCTTCCTGTTTCCGCAAACATCTCATCAAGAATAAACTTCATCATAAGGAAGGTGGGACCGGTGTCAAAAGTGTACTGCCCAAGTTTAATGGCGGCATTACGCCCGCCTACAACGCCCGCTTTCTCATAAATGGTGACGTCAAATCCGCGGTGCTGAAGTATCATACCTGCGGTTAACCCGCCGGGTCCCGCGCCTACAATTACCACTTTTTTCTTTTCCATTTCACTTTCCCCCTTTGGTCTTTATATGATTGCCTGCCTGATTAATATTCCACATTTTAACGTAAGTGTCCATATCAAATTTTCTTTTTAATCCCGCGGCGTTCATGTACCTTACTTTGCCGAATATTTCCCTTTCGCCCCACGGCCTGTCATGCTTGCCAAAACACCAGGCAGCTCCGGCGTAACCGTTGGGGTCGCGCCCGTCAAGTTCATATTTATCATTCAGGTACAATATTGTTTGATACGCCTCTTCAGGCGATGCCGCCCATTCAATTATTTTCTTGCCCCAGTACATCCTCATATAGTTGTGCATCTTGCCGGTTATAACCATCTGGCTCTGCGCGGCGTTCCAGTATTTATCATGTGTGGCGGCGTTTTCAAGCTGTTCACGCGTATACAGATATTCCCTTTTATCCGATGAATGATTTATAAGCGAGCGTTTTGCCCACGGAGGAATACATTCAAAATTATCATAGTCCTTATTGTAATATACAAAGTTTACGGCAAGTTCGCGCCTTATTATAAGTTCGTCAAGAAACTTGTCAGCGCCCGGGCTTTTGGACTTTAAAACTTCAAGGGCGATATATACGGGTGAAATCTGGCCAAAATGCAGGTATGGGCTTAAATCAGATTCTATGTTTTTATCCGGATGGCTCCGTAAATTACCGTATACCGCAAGCTTTTTTTGTATGAATATTTTAAGCTTTTTTTTTGCCTCTGACGTGCCGCCTGTAAATTCAGCCGAAGGGCTTACGTCCTTTTTTATGCCGGTTTTTTTCAGAGTATTCTCTATATTTTCAATATCCATCCCCTTTGTTTTTATATTAAGGGAGCTTTTTACAGGCATAACAGGCGCGCCGCTTTTCAGGTATGCAGGAACCAGCGCGTTTATTTTTCTTCTTATTGTCGCCGCGGAATATTCCTCCTTTGGCGACGCGGCTTCAACCGGAACCACAACATTGCTTTCAGCCGCGTAAAAAGCGCATTTTATTTTTTCAAGGACAGACTCCCGCCAGATTCTTTGTAATTTTGTATAACCCGTATCAGACACAACCAAAGCGGCTTTTTTTGCATATTCAGCGGCAGCCGCGTCCGGTTCGGCATTAATTATGGCAAGCTGAATCCTCTTTTTCAAAAGCGCGGCTTTTGTTTCTTTAAGCCCCTGCATCATAAAGAAATAATGCCTGTAATTGGCGGAAGGATAAGCGCCGGACAGGCCAAAAACAGCCAGAAGCGGAAGTTTTAATTCGTTTGATTTTCTTGCGGCGAAATCAAGCGCGTCATTATATTCGACGCGCTGTGACGCCTGCATCCAGTAAAGCACATATCCGCCTTTTAGTTCAGGCAAATCATTTAACCTTTTTACCCGTTCATTTGCCGCCATATAAAAACATTCTCCCCGCGCTTTTTATCTCAGTCGCCGCCGGCAAGTTCTTCCGGGTACGGTTCAAAAAACGTCTGGCTTAAAAGGTATTCTTCATTAAACCTTACGGCAAAAAGTTTTAAGATATTAAGCGGCAGCGCCGGAATTATTTTGCCCTTCTGATATTTTTCCAGCATCTGAAGAAAAAAAGTTTTTTCATCTGCGGATATGCCGGTCTTAAAATATCCAAAAGCGTGCATCATAGTATTGACTGTATTTGAAACTTTGGGCATTGACGATAAAACATTTAAAAGATGCTCCTTATATTCCGTGCATAATTCCGTGTATTTTTTGTTCCCGTGCGCCGATAAAAGCCTTCCCATCTTTCTCATCAAAACCTGGTTATAGGACATAAACAGAAGTTTGTTTTCGGAGTGATATTTTAAAAGGCCGGAAATTTTGCCGCCTTTTTCCGCTTCCCTGAACGCGGCAATGGCAAATATGGACTTTAAAAAGTGGTCCCTGATGGCGGAATTCAAAAGCCTTGCTTCGTCTTCAACAGGTATGCCCGGATAATATTCAGGTACTTTTCCGCCAAAAAAACCGGCACCCTTTTTTGTAAGCATCATGCCGTTTTTACCGTATATCTTTACATCCTTAAAACCCGAAGACGGTGATTTGGATTTAAGCACAAATCCGTCAACTTCTCCAAGTTTTTTTAGATATGAATGCGCCCACACGTTCATTTTTTCGGTAAAATCCGCGCCTGTTTCCGGCTGTATAAGCCGCAGTCCGTGCATCTTTGCGTCATCAGATACGATTCGTACGGGTTTTCTGGGCGTGCCAAGGCCTATGGCTGTTTCCGGGCATTCGGTTACGGTATCGGCAAATTTCATCAGTTTAAAGACAAAGTCGCTGTTCACCTTCTGCCCGTCATATCTGCACGCGCAGGTTTCAATACATTTGCTTATGTAAAGCTTTGGCCTGGCTGTATGCTTGTGTTTCACTTAAAGCATCTGCCCTTCCATTTCCCAGTTATTCATCTTTTTTATCTCTTCCCAGTAAGGGCTTGTTGACAGGTGTTCTTTAAACGCCTCCAGAAAATCGCCCTTGTCCGTCCTGTCTGTGCTGCGCCCGGCTTCTGTCATGGATTCTTCCCATTCTTCATTCCATTCCACCATGTCATAAAACTCCCATGCTTTATCGCCGTTGCCTCCGTAAATTAAGCCAAGCATGTATTCCCAGACATAGGATATAAACTCATTTTTATTTTTCTCGGCGTATTCGCGCATTTCTTCTTCAAGTGGCGGCGACTTTTTCATAAGGGCTGGGTTAAGCAGGTATACTCCGTCTTTATAACTTAAAATAACCTTTGGCGCGGTATCCCCGCCAAAACTTGCCCACCAGTTCAGAAATGTGCAGTCGTTTCCGATAAGTTCCGGCACTCCGTCGCCGTTTAAATCTTTAAAAGAAATCCCTTCGCTTAAGCCCTTAATCTCCGCCATCAGTTTAAAGTCATCCTCCGCGGAAAAAACTGAATATACGTTTGAACAGCTGTCTTTTTCCGAATATGACTGAAGGACAAAATCCGGCTTATTATCGCCTGTTAAGTCGGAAAAAGTTTCGGGATTTGCTTTATCAGCGCCCAGCGCTACAATTTTAAAACCTTCTTTTTCACCGGCTTGTTTATTAATTACCGTTTTGCCGTCTTTTATTACCTCAAATACTTTACCTTTTTCCGTTACCTTAATATTAACCGCGCCGGCGCTTTTCTTAGGTGAAACAGTTTCAGAAGATTTTTTATCGCCGTTTTTTTCCGCCGTGGCCGTTGTTTCAACGCCCTGAACCGCGGCAGAATCTCCCTGTTTGCCTTCCTTACCCGTGCTCCTGCCGCATTTTAATACAAGAAGCAGTGCAATAAGTATTATTACTATAGCCGCAATTACCACTATCCGTTTTTTATTATTCATCATTATTTTATTGCCGCTTTTATTTTGTCAAAAGCCGTTTTGTTTCTTGCGGTTGAAGCAAGGCCCTGCGCGCTTATGTATTCGCCCGCGTGCGCTATTCTTTCTTCGGATATCGGATGTGTTGACAGCATCTGTTCAAGCATGCCCGGTTTTGACGTCCTTAACTTTAACAGAAGTTCCTGCACATCAATCATTGCTTTTGGGTCATATCCCGCGGCAGAAGAAAGGAAAGCGCCCTGTTCGTCAGCTTCAAATTCGTTTTCCCTGGAATTTTTTGCAAAGAGAAAGTTTAAACCGATTGCCGATACCATAGAGGCAATCTGCGATTTGGTTGTGCCTTCTTCGCCTTTGGACATCATATTTTCAACATAAGCAAGGCCGTACTGCGCCACAAGCTGGCGCTGCATCTGCTTTACGCTGTGTTTTTTGGCTATATGCCCTATTTCGTGGCCTATTACAGCCGCAAGCTGCGCTTCGTCATTTAAGTTTTTTATTATGCCTGATGTAACGTAAACAAAACCTCCCGGTACTGCAAAAGCGTTTATTTCCGGCGAGTCCACAACCGTAAAAGTATATTTTAACGTGCTGCGTTCAGACTTTGCCGCAAGTTTGCCGCCCAATGCGGAAACATAGGACTGAACCGTTGTATTGGCAAGCGCCTTATACTGAACATCCACCTGGGCCTTTGTAGCAAGCCCCATCTGTGATTCCATTGATTCCGGAATTAAAACCGGATCGTACTTTGTTGAAGTTAAAGTGGCGCACGAAGTGATAAAAAACAAAGCCATTACAAACGAAAGTATCCTTTTCATAAGTATCTCCTTTAAAATTTTCCGGATATACCGGTTATTAAGTATCCGTCATTTATCTTTGTAACAAAGTAAGCGGCTTCATCGGTTCCGGTGTCAAAATATCTTACCCACTTTACCGCGCCCTTATCATCAATATACAAAAGCATTATATCACAGGTTTTATTTATCCCGCAAGACACTCCGGCAGCCACCGCATTGCTGCCGTCTTTTTCTATCCAGTATGCCGCTTCATCGCCCGCGGTTCCCACGGAACGCACCCAGCGGCAATTTCCCAAAGCGTCAACGCTTATCAAATATGCATCAGAACCGCCTTCGCCGAACGATTCGGTCACACCCGCGGCAATTATGCCGCCGTTTTTGACGCCGCATAAAGAATACGCGCGTTCAAAATACTCTCCTCCGTATGTAAAATTCCACATGTTGGAGCCTTTGGTATCCCTTCTGGTCACGGACATTTCGTGAAACTCGGCGCCCGGCGTTTCAGCTCCGTTTAATTCAAAAATATTCCCCAAAGGGTCAATGATGCCGTAATTTCCCCATTCAAAATACTTGATTCCTGAATATCTCTGCAAAAGCGATTTGTCGAAAATAATCTGCTCATAATAATAACCTGTGTCCTGCTGGCTTGGAATTTTTACAAGCCCGGCTTCAATTTCGCCGCCTCCGGCAAGGTTTAACCTTATTCCGTCTTCTCCAAATTCACTTTCGCCTGTTAACCCCCCTTTATCATCACAGTTGATTACAAAAGGATACGACTCTCCGGATTCGGCATCATATTGCCTGCCAAGAATACTGATTTTATCATCAGCAGAAACAAAAACAGCTTCAGCCCACCTTGGATTCTTCGCTTCATACTTTTGAATCCATATCTGATTGCCGTTTAAATCGGTTTTCAGAAGAAAAACAGAGTATTTAGACTTAACGCCCGGAATTTCATCACTTAATATAAAACTTGCCCTGTTGCCTTTTTTATACATCCCAGCCGCAGGTACAGGCGCTTCCGAGTTTTTTTTAATGCTTTCTTTTTTCGCCCCGCCGCACTTAACATAAAGCAGAATTATCACAGCGGCCGCCGCGAGCAGCAAAAATATCCTTAATAAAATCCTTTTCATCTTACCCCCTGTTAAATTAATTGGTTACAGAATATCACTTTTTAATTTTTTTTAAAGAGAATTTATTAAAGACGAGGGACGATAAATCCGAGGGACAGAGGGACAGATGAACGGAGGGACGGAGGAAAACATAAATCAACTGCAATTATTTCCTGCCATTTATATAATACATTACGATTCTCTTTTAAAACCAGGCGCAATATATTGCGTGTCTACTTTTAAATACCCATCTCGTTTCCGTTCCTCTGTCTGTCCTTCTGTCCCTCTGTGCATCCGTCCCTCCGTCCCTCATCTTTTTGCATTTTTTCCCTTGACATAAATGCTATAAAATGCTATAACTTGCTATATGAAGAATATTTTAAAGGAACTTGAACAATACAGGTTAGAAAAGAAGATTTCACAGATGGAACTTGCGGATAAGCTTGACGTTGCCTTCTGCACGGTTAACCGCTGGTTTAACGGCCGCAATTATCCAAGCAAAATTCAGGAATATCACATAGCTAAAATTTTAAAAAAAACAAAAAGGAGCGTGTAACATGAAAAATGACAGGAACAGCTACAGTCCGGGAGTAATCACCATGGAAGAAAGGGAAATTTTAATCAGCAGCAGCGCCGGCGCAAAGAAACTGATGGAAAAAAACGAAAAGACTTACGAAGAACAGGGCAAAACAATAATGATAGACTCTGCCCTTAAAAGGCTTTATCTGGCACTTTAATTTCAATGTTACCCTGCCGGGCGGGAAATTCATCCGCCCGGAGTTTTTTTATCTTCGTTCCCTTCTGCCGGATGAATTCCCCGTCCTGTTCATAATTGACATCTTGTAAGCGCCCAGAATATCATTAATGTGTTTTTCTTTCCCAAAATCCAGCCAGAGCGCGGAACATTCAGTGCACATATCGGCCTGCATCTGCCCTAATTTTTTTGCGGCCATTTTTTTCCCGCAGAACGGGCAGATAAGAAACGGCGGTTTTTCCCTTTTTTCAAAAAACGGCGGCCTTCTGTAATCGCGTTCTTCAGCGCTTATATCAATTGACTTTTTTTCAAGCGGCTGCAGTTTCATTAAAGTTTCCCTTGGAAAAGCGCTGCCTTCGCATTCCGCGCAGTGCAGCATTTCCCTGCCCGCTATCTTTGCCTTATACACAGGCAGTTTGCACACCGGGCAGTTTACCGGCTTTTCTACCGGGCCCACGCCCTGAACATTACCGGCCCCAAGTATCATGGGCCTGCCGCAAGACGGGCATTTATCTTCGCCACCTTTCAGTTCAGCCCCGCACCTTGGGCACTCTTTTCTTGAAGAAGCATTATTCATATACGCCCTCCGTCAGCATTAAGCTTGTAATCAAATCTTTTTCTGAACGAACACCTTTGGCAAAGCGGTTCAACCGCGCGCCTTTGGGTAAAACCTTCGTAAATTGCCTTAGCACGCGGGCTGTCAATTATTTCCTGCAGCGGCGTTTTGATAATATTTCCAAGGTTCATAACTCCCTGCGCGTCAAGGCAGCACGGCACCACGGTACCGTCCGTAAGGACAGCAATCTGGTCTCTTAAGCCGTAGCAGAAAGCCGCGCCCGGCACCTCTTTAGCTTTAATATCAGGCCATTCAAACCTTTCAGCCTGCTTTAAAAAGACCTTATCGCCTATCTTTATCCCGTTAACAGGCGTTTGCCCCTGCTTTATTTCTGCCGCATAGCCAAGACGCTTTTTAAAACTGTCTATCATTGACTGATTCTGTAAATTCTTTTCATCACCGATTAAATTCCATAACCTTAAAGACACAGAAACATTTTTCCCATTAACCGCCCTGATAAAATCAAATATGCCGTCCAAATAACTTTCCGTATCACTTTTATTATTGCCTTCAAGGCTGTGCAATGAAAAACTTACCTGCCTTAAAGCCGCCTTATCAGTAAGCTCCATTAACTGCCGTGCAAGAATTCCGTTTGTGGTTATATTTACGCGGAATCCTTTGTCCGCGCACATATCCAGGAATAATCCAAGATGCGGATGCAGCAAAGGCTCGCCCATCACGTGAAAATACAGGTTATCCGAATGGCCTTTTATTCTCTCAAGAATTGTTTCAAATGTTTCCGCGGTCATATACCCGGTTTTTCTCTTTGTGCCTGGGCAGAAATCACACGATAAATTGCACGCATTAGTTATTTCAATATATGTCTTTTTAAAGCGTTTCATAGGCCCGGCACGCTTATTCCAAAACCCACTGTAACAGCGTCATCAATACTGTATGCCCCCGTGAATTTTATATCAAGCGGGACGGAAAAAAATGTAAATGCTTCAAGATGAAGCTCCGCCCCGAAAGACGCCCTTGTTTCAGACCCGGAGAACGCGGAATCCGCAAACAGAGTCACCGCCGCGTCTTCAAGGTAAAAATTTGGATTCCATAAACCTTTTCTGATTTCAAACAGTACACAAGTATATTCAGCAGATAATTTTGTCCCTGAATTGCCTTTCATATCGGAAGAATAACCCCTTAAAACCGCAAACGTATCGCTGTTATTATCAGGGTCATAAACATAGCCCGCCGACAGCGAAATCATGCCGTCAAATAAATCCTGATTAATATCAAACGAAGGATATATGCCGGTTCTTACAAAAGAATCATACTCGTAATCCGGCTCCAGCGCCGCGTTAACAGAAATGACAATCCGCGTATCAGGAAAGCTGAAACCCGCAGAGATGTAAGGCCTGAATTCATCCCTGTAAAAATAATCAAACAGCCTGTATGAAACCCCTGCCTGCAGCAGCGAAAATCCGGGCAGCAGGCTTCTATATAGCGGATATCCGATGCCGGTATTAATTTCCGGCCCGTCAAAATCAGATATTACATAATATATATCCAGAGGCGAAATTATTTTAGAACTTAAAAATATATCATACCCCAGCTTCTGTTTATTCACGTCATAGAAACCCTCTGCCGCGTAAGATAAGTTGCCCAGGGCGTCTTCAGCCATAAGCACAAGCCCGGCGCTTGCATTGCCGTTGCTGTCAAAATACATTACAGGCAGCCGCACCTTTGGAATCAACAGGGCAAAACTGTCGGCTATACCGCCCTCTTTCACGCCTTTAACATCAAGCCCGCTGAAGTAAGGTTCTGTATATTTATCCGCAGGCAGGGTAAACTTATTAAATACCGCGGGTTTCCTGTATATATCAAAACCATAGGAATTAAGCGCGGAGTAAAAAATCTCGCCTGTTTTTTCACTATAAGCGGGCGACTCCGCTGTTCCGTTTTCTGTCATCTGATAAAACAGCCTGTCATTTATGTCATAACAATAAACTGCATGAAATCCGGTATAATTCGCGTCAAAAAACAGCCTGTCTCCGTATATCCTGACGTTTCTTTCCTGAAAAGGCGTATTTGTTATTTTTATTAATTCCCCGCTGCGTGTATTAATGGCAATTATATCCGGATTTTCATTTTCTTTCCCGCCGGATATATACAGGATGCCGTCCCTCCCGTCAATTGAATTCACATTATATTCCGAATTAAAAAGCAGTTCTTCCGCGCCTGTCGAAAGGACATACCTTTTTATTTCACAACCCGCCGCATTATTGTTTTCCTGCGCGTAAATAATACTGATGTTAATATTATTATCAACATAAAACGCCTTTATATCGCCCCTTAAAATTTCTTCTTCCCTGCCGTTTATAAGGTTTTTTCTGAAAATAACCGTATCGCCGCCAAAAGTATCCTGCGATATATTGCCAAATCCAGGCGCAATCTGTACAACTCCGTAATATATATAATCGCCGTTGAAATACGGCGTTACGTTAAATGACGAAGTTGTGGATATTAATGTTTTGGATTCTCCGTTTTCAATGTCAACTTCAACAATTTCATTGTAATTTTTTATATTGAAAGCGCCTTTTTTTTCACTTATTGATTTTCTGTAATAAAGTTTACTGCCGTATACAACAGGATTGAATGAATACCAGCCGTGGTTTGTCACCTGCTCCCCTTCAATTTCATAGTCCAGATACTTTGCCGTCTGTTCTGTTTCCCAGTCATCCCATAATTCCGTTGTAACCTTTCCAAAGACTTCATCAAATGTCCTGTCAATGCCGGCAAACGGGAATAATGGCGAAAGGTAGGATGCCGGCGAGCCGCCGAAAGAATCAAAAAACTGCGCGAATTTTTCTTCGCCGTATGTGTCGTTTAAATATTTAAAAAACTCCCCTCCGAACAGATACCAGCCCATGTATGAAGGCGCTTCATTTGGCGCGTACGTGGCTTTTAAGATATCCGGGAACCTTCCGTCCGCCACACAGGCGGCCATATACGCGTCAAAATACCCGGTATTAAGCCTGCCTGTATACTTTGAAAGCTTGTCTTCGCTTAATGTGGTTATGCCCTCTGTCACCCATCCCGGCGATACCAAATTGGGGCACGCAATATTTCCCGTAATCATGGATATAAAACCCGGTATCCCCGATGAATTTGTAAGGTGCAGCATATGGACGTATTCATGAACAGCCACGTTGGCAAGCCCGTTTGCGTCTTCGTAAGCGTTATTTGCAAGGCTTATTTTGTAATAGACCGGATTAGCTGACCCGCCGTAAGGATTAAGCCGTCCGAACTCTTCCAGCAGTACTGGTATGTTTGGAACTGTGTTGCCCGTAAGTTTTTCAGCCATTGGCGCGTTGTGTTCCATTGATTCCAGAAGCCGCAGCGCCTTTTGCTCTGTGCCGGGGCGGTAAAACAGGGTGAACCGCTCTGTCTTGTACGCTTTCCAGTTAAAATCAGCGTAACAAAACTGTGAAATTAAGATAAATATAAACAGTGATATTATTTTTTTCATAGATTCCTTTCTCTAAATTAAAAAAGCAGGGTATATTTCTTATATACCCTGCTTTGAATTTTCATTGATAGCCTTATTCCGTTTCGCAGGCGTCGCCGATACCGTCCATATCATTATCCGCCTGGGCCGGGTTTGCCACATTCGGGCAATTGTCGCAAAAATCACCCACACCGTCAGAATCAGTGTCTTCCTGATCCGCATTGGAAACATTCGGGCAGTTGTCGCACAGATCGCCAAACATATCAAAATCGGCATCATCCTGAGAGCTGTTTGCAGTTCCGGCGCAGTTATCGCATGCATTTCCAACTCCGTCTGCGTCCGCGTCTGCCTGATCTATGTTAGGGTCAGTCGGGCAATTGTCGCACGCGTCGCCCACCTCATCTAAATCCGCGTCCGCCTGGTCCGGATTAGCGTCAAAGGTGCAGTTATCGCATATATCGCCTATTCCGTCCGCATCGGCATCTGTCTGATCGTCATTTGCCGCGTTTGGACAGTTGTCGCAGGCATCGCCTATGGAATCACCATCAGCGTTTGCCTGGCTGCTGTTTGCAACCATAGAACAGTTATCGCAGACGTTTCCTTTACCATCACCGTCATTGTCAGCCTGGTCTGCGTTTGCAGCAGAAGGGCAATTATCCTCGGTATCAAGAATTCCGTCACCGTCAGAATCAACAGGCACAACCGTTGTTGGTGTTGACGTTGCCTGAGCGGGTGATGAAGGATTTTCCGAAGAATTATTACAGCCAATTAAAATCATAAACGACATCACGGCCATTACAATAACAATTACGCTTAAACTTTTTTTCAGCATATTTACCCCCTGTCATTTTGAAAATATATACTCTTTTATAGCGTCAGCAATCGTGTTTATTATTAATTTAAATTTATTCATGTCCGTTTCAAGCAGCGTTATCCTGAAACCGTAAAGGTCTGAATTAAATCCTGACGATAACGGCACAACGCATATTCCCCTTGAAGCAAGCAGGTGGTAAGCGAACTGCTTGTCAAGAAGCTCTGTTTTTAAAAGCGGTTTGATTATTTCAGCGGCTTTTTCGTTTAAAGGTTTTAAAAACTGGCCGTCTTTTAAAACACCGTCTTTAAAAACAACAGTCATGTAAAACGCTCCCTTTGTAAGGTTAACTTTTAACTGCGGTATTTTGGAAAATACAGCGTAAGCGGCCTGTGATTTTTCCCAGTATTTGGCGGTGCGCTGCGCAAGATACGGGTAATACCTGTCATCACCCATCACTTTGGGAAGCACCTTTTGAGGAAGCGTTGTGGCGCATACTTCCATCATTTTCGCGTCCATAATAGTTTTCGCGTAACGCGCGAATTTTTCATCTTTGTCCCTGTTGTAAAACTCAACCCATCCGCACCTTGCGCCGGGCCACGGGAATTCCTTGGAAATTCCGCGCAGCGCCATACCCGGGGTATCGCCTATTACCGACGCCAGTTTGTTATGAACCGACCCGCCGTAAAAAAGGTTTGAATAAATTTCGTCCGATATAATAAACAAATCAAACTCTTTGGCTATATCCACAACCTGCTTTATGACATCCTGCGAATAAACCATGCCCGTGGGATTGTCAGGATTGACAATTAATATCGCGCTTATTTCCGGATGCTTAATTATCTTTTCGCGCATGTCTTTTATGTCCGGATACCAGTTGTTATCCGGATTAAGGTTGTATGTAATGTGGCGCGAACCGGCGTGCGCCGCTTCCGCGGAAGAATGTGTTGAATAAGCGGGATTTGGGCCTAAAACGCGCGCTTCCCTGTTTAAATAGTTGTAAATTGTGGCAATTGCGTCGCCAAGGCCGTTAAAGAACAGAATGTCGTCAGGGATAATCTGCGCGCCGCCTTCAAGGTTTCGTTCTTTGGCTATATATTCGCGGGTTTCAAGAAGGCCGGCCGTGGGCGAATACCCGTAACTTAAATTATCATTTTTTACGGTATCGGCAACAATGTCCTTTATCCATTCGGGGACTTTTTCACCTTTGGCAACCGGATCGCCTATATTTTCCCATATTATATCAACGCCTGTTTTGGCAATCTGATTACCCACTTTAACAATTTCGCGTATTTCATAAGTAAGTTCATCCGCGCCGGGATGGATTATATTGTTTCTCATTTCAGTTTCTCCTGTTATTGGAACAATCAGAAATGCTGAATGCCCTTATGTATTAATTTAGAAATATTAACACAATTTCAGGAGATTGACAATAACGCCAAGCCTGTGGTTAAGGATTACCGCAGCTCAATCCCAAGCGTTACGCTCATTGTGCTTAAACGGTTGTCCGTATATCCGTCGCCGCGCGCGTCTTTACTCTTGGACGTGCCTTTGCCTCCGCCGCCAAGAAACCGCACGTTAATAAACGGATTTATTCCATTTTTTAATTCAAGCCCGGCCCTTGCCGATACATCCCATATATACCCTTCAAACGGGAATTCGGAACCGTTAAAAAAGCTGCTTGAAGCGTAAAAACCGTCCGCGTCAAGCGCTGTCCAGAAACCGTTTTCAAAAGCGTATCTGCCGTTTATTTTTAATATCGGAACAGGCCCCACGTTCTGGTTGACTTCAATTTCAGACCCGTCCGCGGCTTCAAATACAATTGTTGCGTTTCTTACCTGCATTGAAAGCCCTATGCCAAGTTCGTTTGATTTGTCCTTTAAAAAATACCAGACATAGCTTACTCTGTAAAAAGAAAAACTGTAAATCAAATCAAGGGCTGTTCCCTGCAGAAAAACAACGCCGTACACGGAAATATCACGCGCAGCCTTTGTCTTTGTGGCAACTTCAAGAGGCTGGTAAAGGAAGAAAAATCCGTGGTTATCAAAAAGGCGCAGCTGCGCTTCGTAACGGTTAAACGGGAACAGGACATCCTGATTGCCTTCCTTTTTATAATCAAACTTCGTGCCGTCCAGCCCAAACTGAATTTCGTGCGATATAACCGTAACAAAACCGCTTTCAGCCGACAGCGTAAACTTATAATCCTTTTCCTCAGCGTTAATCAGCGATTCCGCGGATATAAAGCCCGCAAATGACCAGACAAAAATCAAAGCTATAAAAACTTTTTTCATAACTCACCTCTTTTATTTTTTGATTATACCATAAAAAACAGCGCATTACTTTTCACCACACTTAATCGTTAGTGTATAACAAAGTGTGTAAATTAAGAAAAGAGGGTTTTACTCGCTGTATAATGGTTGCTTTCCTACCACGGAAAAAGACCAAACACAGGAGGAACCCTCTTTATGAAGACATTGTATTTAAG